>ERZ779737.2774-NODE-2774-length-11005-cov-2.982283_pt1 | contig 11005 bp, 8 predicted proteins | sample MGYA00511889_ERZ779737 | MGnify/ENA primary metagenome ERZ779737 (study PRJEB29588, sample SAMEA2163575) | human gut metagenome | biome: human gut; feature: human-associated habitat; material: faeces | place: Denmark | collected 2008/2010 ...
GAAAAAAGGTGAAGAAAAAGATTTAGATTTAACTTTTCCAAAAGATTATGCAGCTGACCTTGCCGGAGCAAAAGTTACATTTCACGTTAAAGTAAACGAAATAAAACAAAGAGTTTTACCAGAACTAAATGAAGAATTTTTGAAAGATTTAAACATACCAAACGTTGATACCGTAGAAAAATTAAACAAACAAATAGAAGAAGAAATATTAGCAGAAAAAAATAGAGAAATAGATAATAAATTTCTAGATGAAGTTCTAAAAAAAGCCACCGATGAAATGACAGCTGAAATAGAAGATGAAATCTATGAAGAAGAAGTAAACAGAATGTATCATGAATTTGTAGAAAGAATGAAAATGCAAGGTATCGATGAAGAATTATACTTTAAGTACACTAATACTAAAAAAGAAGACCTAAGAAAAAATATGAAAGAAGAAGCAACTTTTAGGGTAAGAAGTAGATATCTTTTAGAAAGCATTGCCAAAGCAGAAAATATATCTCCAACTGAAGAAGAAGCACAAAAAGAAGCAGAATCGCTTGCTGAAAAATATCAAATGACCAAAGAAGAAATAATCAAATCTTTTGGTGGTATTGAAGTATTAGTTTTCGATCTTCAAATGAGAAAAACATTAGAATTCTTAAAAGAAAATAACTAATCAAAATGATGAATTTGTATCATCATTTTTTTGTTTTAAAGTTTTAAAATTAATTAACATAAAAAAATATCAAAATACAAATAATTTTTAAAATTAGCAACCAAAATAACCTTGCATATATTAGATAAATTTGTTATAATAAAAATGCATAATAAGAAAGTATAAACACAACATACTTTATGGAGGCAATATGAAAAGAGCAATTTACTTATTAACTGCTATTACCATTGGTTTGGTTTCACTAACTATATATTCTACATATGCAATGTTTACATCATCAGTATCTAGTGATACCGTGTTAAATTTAGATACCACCTTAAACTATGAATTTGCAATTAATGGAGTTAAAAGATTTACTCTTGATGCTAAAACAACCCTTAGTTTTAATATGACTATAAAAAATAATACAAGTAAATCTTTAAAATATGGTATATATCATAACTATACTGGCACCGGCATCGTTAAAATAGGAGAAGTCGTTGCAGATGCAACCACTGTAACCACTGCAACAAACACTACTGGAACATTAACATCATCACAATCTAAAACAATACCTGTAGCCATAGTTAATGAAACTTCTAATACCATTACTATAGATATAGGATTAGTTACCGATGAAAGTAGTTTAACATATCCAACCAATGCATCTTTAATAACAAGTACGGTAGATGACGATGAATTAGGAACCGGTGCTTGCACAAGCGGAGTTAATTATCAAGAAGAAGATTGTTATAACGTTAAAGAAAGCGGCTATATAAATACATATTGCACCGCTTTAGTTAACAGTAGTACAATAAACAATTTAGACACCTCAGGTGCTAATATTCCAGAACTTGCAGATGGAATGATACCAATAAGATATAATGGAAGCACTTGGGTTAAAGCAGATTCAACAAATTCAAATTCAACCCATCAGTGGTATGATTATAATGCCAAAAAATGGGCTAATGCTGTAATGATTAACAATAGCTTTTTATATGACAAATCAGGTAGTGGAAATAACTCTTTAGTAAGCGGAGCAACATCTAGTACAGCTGGTCTAACATTTGATGGAAGCGATGATTACGTTCAAATACCTACCAATTTAGGTGTTACATTACCTGCCACATATACCGTTAGATTCAAAACAACATCTACAGCTAATCAAGTAATATTCGGTGATTACACTACCAAAGCAGCTTTAGGACTATATAGTAGTAATAGCAGTTTAATCGTTATTTTAGGCAGTACCGCAACTAATATTTTTAATACTGGTGGCTTATCTTTAAACACTTTTTATACAGTAACACTTGTATATAATAGTTTAACAGATGTAAAAGCATATCTAAATGGAGTAGAATTAACAAAATCAACATCGACTAATAACTGGTCTTGGGGAGATACCAATTCATATATTGGGAAAAGATCTGCTGGAACATATTTTGCTGGAACAATAAGTAATTTTATCGTCCATAATAAAGCAGTGACAACTAGTGAAGTAACAAGTCTAGCCAATAATCAAGTCCCTACCGATAGTTTAAAATTAAACTATGATTTTACTACCACTACTAGAAGCCAATTTATGGATGCATCTTTAGGAACAATCGTGCCAGAAGATGCTATATTGGCTTATTACGTTTGGATACCAAGATACAAATACCAATTATTTAATGTAGATACTACCACTATGGATCCAATCGAAATACAAGTAACGTTTGAAGGTAAAAATGTAACTAAGAGCAGTGGAACTGCTAATGGAGACTGGTTAACCCATCCAGCATTTACCTTTGGTACCGATGAACTAAAAGGTATTTGGGTAGGAAAATTCGAAATAACTGGAAGTGCATCTTCCCCAACTATAAAACCAGGATTAAATATTTTGACATCTACTAATGTTTATACACATTTCTCAGTTTCACAACAATTTGGAACAGCAGCATACCTAAATAATATGGGTGTAAGCCAAGTAGATGCACACCTGATGAAGAATATAGAGTGGGGAGCAGTAGCATATTTGAAACAAAGTAAATATGGACTAGGGTTAACAGACATTGCAGTTAATAATGACAATTCGCGTATTACTGGTGGTGGTACTGAACTTTCATATGTAACTAACGTTGCTCAAACTACGACAGGAAACATATATGGAGTATATGATATGTCTGGTGGTTCAGATGAATACGTAATGGCCGCTTCGCTTGAATCAGGAAATACAAGTATTGTTTATTCTAGCAGTGGATTTACAACCGATACATTGCCTTTTAATAGTAAGTATTTGGATCAATATAATTATGGTAGTTATAACGATTATACGAGAAGTATATTAGGAGACGCCATGGGAGAAACTACTGGTTGGTATAGTGATGCAAACAGATTAACATATGGAACAAACACCTGGATCACAAGAGGTGGATGGTCTGGTTCCGGAGATTCTGCTGGTATATTTTATTTTTGGGTGACCAAGGGTGCAGATGATGGAGGCAATGGTGCTCGCTCTACGATTGCTGTTTATTAATAACAATACAACATTAAAAAACAATAACAATTCCATAAAATATGCAGTTTAACTATATAGCGATAAACATGTAATTTAATATGTATGGGGTGTTTAACTATAATTATCAAATAGCATTGACTCAAATTACAACAAGTAGAATTATTGAGACGGTTTGCTCTACAACAACTTAGAAGAAGCAATAGGATTAAATAGAAATACAGCCTGTTTTATTCAATCAGCTTATTCGTAGTTTGAGCGTAGTGAAGTAGATATTGACATAAATTAGATAGGAATTTTCTATTTTGCAAAAAGTGAAAGTGCAACAGACAGTAATTTTTCATTTTGTTGTGTTTTAACTTTAACAGCATATAATTTATAAAAAAGGATGTGAGGTATGAAAAAAACAATAGTTTTATTAGGAATAATAGTAGGTGGACTCCTTAGCATATCATTTTATTCTACATATGCTATGTATGTTGCGGTCCAAAGCGATACATCCATCGATTTAACAAGTAATTTAAATTATGAGTTTAACATTAATGACGAAACAAGTTTTACTGTTCCAGCTTCTAGTGTTATACATTTTAATGCTGTAGTAAAAAATCCATATAGTGGTGAAATAAAATATGCACTATATCATAATTATACCGGCACTAATAGCAATATTACCATAGGTGAAGTTGTAAACAATAAAAGCACAACAACAACTGCACCAAATACAACAGGCACTATTGCACAAAATGCTCAAAAGATAATTCCAATTGCTATAATAAATAATTCATCAAGTAGCATAACCATAAGTTTTGGTTTATTAACTGGATATACAAGCAATACACTATCATTTGCAAGCAATCAAATACAAATAACTGATGTAGTAGATAATAATGATGTAGCCAATGTAAAATGTGTTAATGAAATAGTATACAATGAAGAAAGTTGCTATCAAAGAGTGGAAAATAATATACTTAATACCTATTGTGATATATTGGTAAATAGTGTGTTAGACCCTAATTTAGATAAATCGGGTGCCAATGCACCAGTGCTAGCAAGTGGAATGATACCTGTATATTATAGCGGCGGTAGTTGGAAAAAAGCCGATTCAACAAACTCTAATTCTACCTATCAATGGTACGATTATGATACACAAAAATGGGCGAATGCTGTTGTAATTGCAGATGAAGAAGTTTCAATCGGAACTACTGCTAGAGACTATTATATGAACGCTCAGGTCGGAACAAACATTGATGAGACATCTATTTTAGCTTATTATGTCTGGATACCAAGATACAAATATCAATTATTTAATGTAGATAGCACTACTATGGACCCAATCGAAATACAAGTAGAATTTGAAGATGGAACCCCAAATAAAAGTACTGGTACATCTAATGGAGAGTGGTTAACCCATCCAGCATTCACATTGGGGACTGATGAACTAGAGGGTATTTGGGTGGGTAAATTTTCTACCACTGGAGATGCCACAACACCTACTATAAGACCTAATTTAGCAGCACTTACCGAACAAAATGTATCCACTCAATTTACAACAAGCCAAAAATTTGGTACGACTACCTACTTAACTTCAACTGGAGTATCACAAGTAGATGCCCATATGATGAAAAATATCGAGTGGGGAGCAGTTGCTTACCTAAAACAAAGCAAATATGGTTTAGGTACTACCGATATAGGAATTAATAATACCTCAAACTATAAAACTGGTTGTGGCTCAACTGCCGGTTCAGCCAGTTCAACAACTTGTAATGCTTATAATACAACTAGTGGCATGCTAGCTTCAACTACTGGTAATGTAACCGGAGTATATGATATGTCCGCACTCATGAAGACATATGTGATGGGGGTAATGAAAAATAGTGGAGGAACCGCCTTAACATATGACAATAGTGGCTTTACTACTTCAACATTACCTTTTAATAGTAAATATGTCGACCAATATGAATATGGGGGATCCATCAATGATTACACGAGAAGAATATTAGGGGATGCTACTGGTGAAGTAAATGGGTGGTACGGTGATATTGCGTACTTTGTCTACTCCAACTACCCTTGGTTCATTCGCGGCAGCGACTTCCTCGACCCCGCGCTCGCCGGTGTGTTCGCGTTTGACGACGACGATGGCAGGCCGGGCCCGGGACTTGTCTTTCGGTCTGTTCTCGCTCCAGGAGCGTAAGCGACCGTTACTCTGGATAGATAAGATAGTAAAAGGGAAGAAATTTCTTCTAAATAGCACCTAGTCATTCAGTGAAAGTTCGCCCACTTTCGCCCTCTTTTTTATGGCGAAAGTGGGCATAAAATAAAAAGTCGTAACATTGTAATGGTTATAATGCTGATAATAGGGGTATTATTAGTTTTATAATAGGGATTAAGTCATTTTATTGCGAACTTTGTCAACTCCGACAACCCTTGGTTCATTCGCGGCAACAGCAACAACGACGACCCCGCGAACGCCGGTGTGTTCACATTTGGTAGAGCCACTGGAGATTCGACCACAGGGACTTCCTTCCGTTCAGTACTTGCACCTATTTCATAATAACTACAAGTCAATCTAACGTAATATGATATTTAATTTTTCTTTGTTTAACAGTAATCAAATAAATAAAAAATGAAAGTTATTTATATAATATAACTTTCATTTTTTTAATATTTATACCGTAATTACCTTGATAGCAAATGTAGATTACCCCTTATTAACTATCCTGTTACTACTGAATAAGCAATTATAATAAATTAAAAAGACTAGATAAATAAAGACAAAATCTAACCTTATTAACATATTTATAATTTAAAATCATTATGATCTTCATCAGACATATCTTTTCTATCAAAAAATAATTTTTCATTATATTTTGATATTAATGCCACAACATTAGTTGGAAAAGATTTAACTAATTTATTATACTTACTAACATTACTATTAAAATATTCTTTCAAAGTAACAAGTTTTTCATCGCTACTCTTAATTAATTTTGAAATTTTCTTAAGTTCATCGCTAGAATCATATAAATCTTTATATTGTTCTTTTAACTTAAAAAATTCATTACTTGCTTCAACTAACTTTCTGTCCAAAGAAAAATTACTAATCTTTCTACTTCTTAATTTAACTATTTCTTCAAATATTTCATCATCTATTTCAACATTTCCCTTAATTATTGCAATAGCTCTATTTAAAGCGTCATATTTACTTCTTAAAATATTATCAATATTAGCTTCTGCTTCATCGATTCTAATACTTATTTCGTTAAATTTGTTATACATAAGAGCATATACAGTAGCAATAATACAAATAACTACTAAGGTAATAACAAAATATATAATTAAAGCATCCAAAAGTACCACATCCTAAATTAATTATAGCAAATCTAACTCAAATTATCAAGGACAATTAAAATTGTTTAATATAATTAATTGGCTCGTCAAATGTTACATAATCTAAATAAATCATTAAAATCAAATACCATTCACCATTTGTAGGATTACTTACAATAATATGATCTCTTCCAGCTTGTTCAATAACTCCTGTAAATATTTTATCTCGCCAATCGTTACTACTTGGAATAGTTACATGAAACTTTCCAACCTTTCCCTTATTTAATCTTAATATATTTTCAATATAAGATTGTTCATCCACCGCAGCCGGGAAAATATTAGCTTCATAGCTAGGAACACTTTGTTGATTAGGAACTGTTCCATTATTTAAACTTGTTCCTGGAAACGTTGGATTATTATAATAATTTCCATTCATAAAATCACACCTTTCTTTTAAATTTTATGACAAAAGTATTTTTTTATGCTATAATAAAGTAGCCATTATGGAGGTGCAATATGAAAGTTAGTTTAGCCATATCAAATAGACATATACATCTTACCGAAGAAGATTTTTTCTATCTTTTTGGAAAAGATGCTAAGTTAATTAAGAAAAATGATATATCACAACCAGGACAATATGCTAGCTATAGTGTAGTAACTATTAAAACAGAAAAAAATAAGATTGACAATGTTCGAGTAATTGGACCTTGCCGCAATTACACCCAAGTAGAAATTTCCAAAACAGATTCTTACCTTTTAGGTATTAATCCACCATACCGTAATTCTGGCGATTTATCAAACAGTGAAACAGTTACCATTGTGGGTCCTAACGGATCTTTAAAAAAAGAAAACTGTTGTATAATGTCAACAAGACATATTCATGTTGAAGAAGATAATGATAATTTTGAAAATAATGAAGTAGTAAAGATAAAAATAACTGGCGAAAAAGCAGGAATAATGGAAAATGTATATATAAAAAAAGCACCTAACTCTAAATATGAATTACACCTAGATACTGATGATGCCAATGCATTTAACCTAAAAAATAATGACATTGTAGAAATATTGAAGTAGGGGGAACACAATGAGACAAGTAGTAAAAAATTATATTAGAAAAGAAAATATCGATAGCCCAAATAGTAGCACAATAAATTTTGCTATCGTTGATTTCATTCCATTTTTAAACTATATTACCAAAGTATTAAGTATCTTTGATAACAAACAATATCAATACCACATCTTAAAAGTAATAAATGATAAAAGCTTAATGCAAAAAGAAATGACAGTTTGCTTAATCTACAATACAGCAGTTATTGACCAAAGACATTTCAACGTTATAAACACGGAAAGCTTACTAAATTATGTAGCAGGAAATGTCAAAGACAACAAAGATTTTATTTATTTTGAAATTAAAGAAAAAGAAATTCCTTTATTAGATAAAAGTATAAATATTAATCTAACATCATTTTTAATTGATAAATTTCCATATCTTAATGATATAGTATATGACATAATTAACCATAAATATGAAAAGGCAATGAACAATTCAGATATTAATTACCAAGAATTAGTAAGCGATTTAGAAAAAAAATATCATATACAAATAGCAGAAAGACAAAAATTTTTAATTGAAGAAAAAGCAAAATTAACAAAAGAAGAACAAAAAAAAGAACGAGAATTGAATCAAATAATCGCCTTCATTGAAAAAACAGAACTAGATGAAGGAACAAAAAAAATGCTTATCTATAGTGTAGATAAATATCGCAAACCGAATGATTAGGAAGTGACAATATGATCTATTTGGATTATTCAGCAACAACACCAGTAAATACAGAAGTTTTAAAAACATTTAACGACATTTGTATAAATTATCCGGGCAACTCCAATTCCATTCACAGTCTAGGTGTTAAAAGTAAATGCCAAGAAGAACTATCAACTAGCAAAATAGCAGAACTTTTAAATGTTAAAGAAAGTGAAATAATATATACATCAGGAGCTAGTGAAAGTAATAATACTGCAATTAAAGGAATTGCTCTAAAGTACCAAAATAGAGGAAAACACATAATTACAACTAATCTTGAACATTCATCTATCATTGGACCACTGAACTATTTAAGTAAACTAGGGTTTGAAATAGACTTTGTAAATATCAAAGAAGATGGCTTAGTTGATCTAGAACATTTAAAAAAATTACTTAGAAACGACACCATCCTAGTAAGTATAACCGCTGTAGATAGCGAAATTGGCCTTAAACAACCCATAGAAGAAATATCTGATATATTAAAAGAATATCCCAAATGTTACTTCCATGTAGACTGTACCCAAGCTATAGGAAAAATTAAAATAGATTTTTCTAAAATCGATTTGGCTAGTCTATCAGCCCATAAGTTTTATGGACTAAAAGGCATAGGAATATTATACAAAAAAGAAAATATTGACATTGAACCATTGATTCACGGTGGAAAATCCACAACCATATATCGTAGTGGGACTCCACCATTACCGTTAATTGCATCGCTTGCCAAGGCATTAGAAATCGTTAGTCAAGATATTGATAAACATTATGAGTATGTATCTAAGCTAAATAAAATAATAATTAACAAATTAAAAAGTTATCCCAATGTCACAATTAACAGTACTAATAACTCTATACCACATACTATTAACTTTAGCTTAAAAAATATTAAGCCAGAAACATTTGTTCACGCATTAGAAAGTGACGAAGTATATATCTCAACCAAAAGCGCTTGTTCTAAAAGCAACACGATATCTAAGAGTGTGTACGCTTTGACTAAAGATGAAACTTTAAGCTTTACTACCTTAAGAATAAGCCTATCATACTTGACTACCGAAGAAGAAGTAAATAATTTTTTAAATATTTTTGATAAACATTATCATAAATTATTATTAAAATAAAAACTATTTTTTCATGTTAATATTCAAACATATAAAAAAATATGATAATATATAAATATAATTTAAAGAGGTGAAAATATGTCAGGACATAGTAAATGGTCAACAATAAAACATAAAAAGGGAGCAGCCGATCAAGAAAGAGGAGCTATATTTCAAAAATTAACTAAAGAACTTTATATGGCTGCAAAAAATGGTGACACAGATCCAAACAACAACTCGGCATTACGCCTAGTAATTGAAAAGTGCAAAGCTGAAAATATGCCTAAATCAAATATTGAAAGTGCTCTTAATAAGGCCAAAAACAAAAACAGTAAAGAAGATTATGAAGCTATCAGATATGAAGGATATGCTCCTTCTGGAATTGCTCTTATGATAGATTGTCTAACAGACAATAAAAATCGTACTGCATCTTTTGTCAGAAGCACCCTAAGCAAAAGAGGTGGCAATTTAGGAACTGATGGCTCAGTCAGCTATCTATTTGAAAGAAAAGGAATTATAGTCTTAGATAAAGAGTATAATGAAGATAAATTATTAGAAGATATACTAGAATGTGATATATTAGACTTCATAAATGAAGAAGAAGGTTACACTATATATACAGAACCAAGTAAACTTATCGAAACTAAAGAGTATCTAGAAAGTAAAAATTACAATAAATTTATTATGAGTGAAGTAACATTTGTTCCAACCAATTATATTACCTTGGATGACGAACAAGCAACCAAAGTCCTAAATCTAATTGAAGCATTAGAAGACCTAGAAGATGTACAAAACGTTTACCATAATTTAGATATATAATTTAGGCACCCAGTATGAAAGTAAAAATATACGATTACAAAAATAATGACTATTATTATGAAAAAACAAGTAAAATAATAGTTTTTTTCTATAGAACAATTATAGGTAGAATTTTTTTGAAATTAATCTTTACAAGACCTTGGTTCACCAAATTAACTAGTATCATAATAAAAAGTAAAATTTCTAAAATAAAAATAAATTCATTCATAAAAAATAATAAAATCGATATGTCTTTGTATGAAGATAAAAAATATAATTCTTTTGACGATTTCTTCTCACGTAAAATCAAAGAAGATAAGCGAATATATAATAATAAAAAAAATGATTTAATATCCGTATGTGATGCTAAATTATTTGTAAGCAAAATAGATGAAAATTTAATTTTAAAAATTAAAAACAGTAACTATACAATTAAAGAACTACTAAAGGATGATATGCTTGCAAAAGAATTTAATAATGGTACATGTTTAGTATACAGATTAACCAAAGATGACTACCATCACTATTATCATTTTGATGAAGGAAAGATAATCAAAACAAAGAAGATTAATGGACTACTTCATACAGTTATGCCAATTGCTCACGAAAAATACAAAGTATATACTGAAAATAATAGAGAGTACTGGGTATTACAAACTAAAAATTTTGATTCAGTTATCTATATGGAAGTAGGGGCATTGATGATTGGAAAAATAAATAACGATGATTGTCAGGATTTTAAAAGGCATGACCATAAAGGATATTTTTCTTTTGGAGCATCTACTATAATATTACTTTTTAAAGAAAACAAAATAAAGATAAATGAAGATATCCTTAAACAAAACCAAAAAGATATT
>ERZ779737.2775-NODE-2775-length-11003-cov-9.521282_pt1 | contig 11003 bp, 7 predicted proteins | sample MGYA00511889_ERZ779737 | MGnify/ENA primary metagenome ERZ779737 (study PRJEB29588, sample SAMEA2163575) | human gut metagenome | biome: human gut; feature: human-associated habitat; material: faeces | place: Denmark | collected 2008/2010 ...
ATTCCAATTAACCTACTGATTTACAACTAATTATAAATAAATTTAAACAGATTCTAAGTATTTCGCAATTGTTGCCGAATGTAATGTTTGAATCTTCAATCCAAAAGCGTATTAGTCCCAATGCTCGTTGATAGCTTAGCTCATAATTGTAAAGAAAATTATCTTTTGATGCTTGTCCCTCTATTATAAGAATATATTGATTTTCATTATGATTCTTCAAAAAGTCTCGTATCTCACATCCTGCGGCAGCCAATTGACGTAATTGTGCATCTTTATCGGTAGTTATCATATCTTTCAAATCTGATTTACCTGCTGGATAGCGCACTTGGATAGTAAGAACATATTTCTTATAATCAGGACGATATTGAAAATAATCTCGACTTAAATCCTTGGTTGATTGTTCCACTTTCTTTATTTCCAGCAGCTGAGTTTCTGTCGCTTCCATTCGTTTGTGCAATAGAACAATAACAAGAATAAATAGAACAAGCATGACAAAGAATAGACTTGTCATAAGGTCCGAATAACTTGTCCAAAAAAATGATTCCTTTTTCTGAGTCATGATTATTGTACTGTAAATTATATTTTATATCAATCAGACTTATTAAGCATTTACATTATGTATAGGAAAGAACATGAACACAATGTTCATAATACCTACAATTGCAATAATAACCAAAGCTATCCAGCCGGATATTTTCATCCAATTAGGCATGGTATCTTGTGTATAATATCTATCTCTATTATCCGATATATCTTTGGGCTTGGTTGATGTCAATGATTGTTTTACAGATTGTGATATATCATTTGCCAACTTGGCATTTGAATGTTCTATCTTCTCAATAAGTTTGTCAAGTTGGGTCGGAATTGCAGAAATCTCCTCCAATTGTTTTGCAACTATCGGCAGATTGGACATTTGAATGCTAAATTGAGTTTTCAAATCAGATGTAAACTGCTCAAACTCCTCTTGTTCAGCCTTTAATATATCCTTAAATATCTCAGTTTGATTCACAAAGTATTTATGAAGTTCTTCAACATTTGAAGATGTAGATTCACGAATACTCTGTAATGATTCCTGAAGTGTGCGGTCTGCATCAGCAGTTGTCTTCGCTATTTCTCCTTTATGACGTCCAAAGAAATCTCTAATTTCTTCAAGAATATGGACTTTATCTGCTTGTTCCTGATATAATGTTTCAAAACGATGAATAGCCTGAGTGTATCCTTCAATATCAGTCAAGTACATATTAAACATTTCTAATTTATCTGTACATTGCTGTAACTCTTCAAGTACACGTACATTGGCTTTAGCCATTTTCATAATATCCATGTCATGAACAGCTTTGATAATGTCAGCCTGAATTGCATACGATTGGTTTACTGCATTCAAAGCATTACCAAGGTTAGATGTGTTTTGTGCAAACGTGTTATTGAATTTATTGAGATTACGAACCAAATTATTAAGAGCCTCAGAGGTATTAGAGGGTAATTCCGGAAGAAGTTCAGACTGCATCCATGCTAAAAATGAGTTTTTGCCATCTTCTTCCTTTAGCTTGCATTTCTTAAAAAGCAAAGAGTTGGCTGTTGTAAGAAGTATTCCACAAATTGAAGCCAACATCGCCCATGCAACACCACTCAGAAGAGAATTAATACCAGAAGCTGCATTTTGTGAAGCATTATTGATTACTCCACCGCTACTACTCATAAGAGTCATTATTGCATTGGATTGTAACAAGTCCCATAATCCCATAATAACCCCTGCCATAGTGCCAGCCAACCCCCAATAAAGAGGAATCGGGGTCTGTACGGCTATGTCATTTTCTACAGAATCACAATGACGATCTACTGCATCTTTCAAAAGTCCAAAATCTATAACAGACCCTGAGTTTTTTTCTAAGTATTTATTGATTGAAGCTATTATTGCTGTAAAAATTCCATTACCATTTCCATAGACTCCATCTACCAAAGATGTTTCTTCGTTGCGTCTTAAACGCCAAGAAGCAGTATCTGTGAATATATTACTAAACTGACGCATCCGCAAGAAATTCTTTACAAAAAAGAATAACTGTACGACAATGATAAGGATAATAATTATTGGTACTATTGCGTGCATATTTTATTTTGTTAAAGTCACTAAAGCCTTTTGTTTAACAATCCATTTGTCTCCTAATTGCTCTACTATTCCAGGACGATCGAGAGTCATATTCATTGCTTCTGATTTTGAACATCCATTAAATTCAATAGCCAGTTCCATATAATCGCTGGATTTAATCATTGGCAATGTCGCTATTGGCTCAAATTCGGTAGTTGTTTCTGAGGATTTTACTAAAAAACGTGCATCTCCATCTTTATATTCCAACATCTTTTTAAAATAGCCTGTACCGCCTTCTCCACTGATAACCGTTCCGAAATATCCTATCTTCACCGATTGAATTTTGGTGACGGGGGCTTCTGATGCAGGAACAAGTTTAATAACTGGGTCAGCCGATGCCATACTCTTCATTCTAAATAATTCTTCCTCTAAAGATTGAATTTTTCTTGCTAATGTCGAATAATCTGAATTAGATATAATTCTATAAGATGAATAGTTGGATCTTGATGTATTATCCTGATGTCTATATTCACCACATTTGGATTTAAGGGTATCTATATCCTCACGGTGACGGTCTAATCTCTGCTTATATTTGCTGACTTTTATCATGGCTACAACAGCCATAATAAAACTTATAACTCCCAATCCATATCCTATAAGGAATCCCCAAGTATTACAGGATTTATCATTTGCAAATGACTTTATATCAGTCTCTACGTTATTAATTTTTTGCGAGACATCAACTAATTGCGACTCCAAGGTTTTAACCTTTTCTTGCAGATTATTAACAGAGCCAGTTACTGATCCTGATGTTTCACTCTGCTCTATATTATCTTCCTGATTGCCAAACAAACCGCCATCGCAGCTATATAGAGAAAAAGCCATGGACAGCACTAGTGTATATATTATTGATTTACTATGTTTCATGATAATCGCTTATGATTGTTGTAATTCATTGTATATTTCAGTCGATATGGCATTAAGAACTCCTTTTATTGGATAATAGAAAAAAGTTTCTTCTATCATGTCATTAACTTCCGTTTCTTCCCTTCGTTGACTTATTCCTTTTTCAAGGAACGTAAGTAAGTCCTTTTTTGCTGTTTTTTGCGCAATACTAATTGAGGATGTTTTTACTCCAAAGTTCTTGTCAAAATTAAATATGGCATTCATATCCACAAGCACAAATTCAAAGAAGTCCTCAACAGCAGTAATGATGCGTTCTTTATAACTATCATCAATTGTTGCATAAGTATCAGTTTTTCTTACTAATCCGGAGCAATCACTTTTAAAGACAATCATTTTGTCCCGGTTATCTTCTACTCCCGTCCCAATGATACCACCCTTACAAGTAGCTTCTTTAGGATTAGAATCTTTTTCAAGTCCTAATAAATCCAGTTCTTTACCGTATGGCTTTTCTAGGACTTTTTCAAACACCAATTTAGTATAATTTGCAAGTAGCTTCGTATCCGTAGTAATTACACGGATAACCTTACTTCCATTTCCGCTGAACGATATATGACGAGGCATATCAAGCCCCAGCAATTTGACAATCTGTGCAATATGATATATGATGGCAGTATAGAAAATGATAAACACAATCTTAAAATCTTCATCTTCTTGAAGCAAATAATTGAAGTCTATTGCCTTAACATTAACACCTGCTTTTTGAGGGATTGTATTGTCTTTGAGTCCAAAAAGGAAAGAAGCCATATTCGCAGGATGAGTATTGCTTGCACTATTAAATACACTAATTAAATCCGATAAATTCTTTTCTTCAAGAAGTTTAAGAATTTCATTTTTATGCCAATCCACGATTCCATTATTTTCGTCAAGCTCTGAAAATGAATTTTCAAAGAGTGCGTTTGAAGCAAAACGGAATGATGTTACATAACTGATACTTTTATCTTTTGCAAAAGCTATATCAGTCGTACCTCCTCCGATGTCCACATTGACCAAATCTGTCGCTGTAGAATATCTTTTGAAGAAATACTGGATAGGAGCAGATGATTCGGTCATATATCCCGTAACTCCATTCCCAAAATACTTTTCATAAGCATCATCCCATGTTGATTTGAGTTTTCGGAAACGCTTGGGAGCCATACTAATAGGATAAAACCATGTTATCTTTGTATGTTGTAAATCTCCATTATTAAGCAGAACCTTATTCCTAATGATAAGCATAAGGCATCTTACATAGGATTCCATTACACATAGTTCATCTCCATTCCCCCATTTGATATTATACTTGAAATTATTGTATGGTAATTCTCTTCGTTTATCATAGGTAAATGGTAAATTAACAAGCATAAATGGGTCTATGATATTTGTCCAATCAACTGTTTTTGCACATGAAAGGACCGTACGTGTAGGGAAACGATAATCTGACTGTCCGATTTCATTAGGGATAAAATCCTTTTCAATAAGTTCGGTTTCTTCTATTAAATCTTCAATTTTGCCATACTCATTTTGGGTCGGAATGAACATCTCACACAATTGTCTATCCTTAATTGTGAAATTGAACACCTCAGGCTTTTCATTTCCTTTTCGGAATTCAATATGGGTATTTGACGTTCCTAAATCAATGGCAAATTCAAACCGCTCAATATTTCTTTGTTGTTTAAAAATAGGTAGGAGAATGCCAGCATATCCATGATTATTATGAACACGAATAAAGTCAAAATTGGTTCCTTCAAGCAGATAATTATCTGCCTTATTCATAATTTGTTGGTCTTCATTACGACAAGTACGATTCTTAAACTGTAATCTTTCATTACCTTTAAAGAATTGAAAATCAATTCTATTTGTTACAGATTGAATACAGGATACATTAAAAATAGCATCATCTTCATTGTTGAATTTTACCAATGGCATAATAAAACCAGTAAACTTAAACTCAGTCATACCACCTTCATTATTCTGTACATCAGCACCCCTATTATTATAGTAAAGGCGCGTGTATTCGATATAACCTATATTGCGAGTTCCTTTTATTGGAATACGAAGGACGACCTTAACACCTGAATTCCCTGCCAAAACATTCATTTCGAGCATTGGCTTTCCGTCAGGCATATTGCCTCTAACTTCTTCTACCGTGAAATATCCGAACAGTAAAGGTTTAATGGGGAGTATATATGCAAGTTCCTTTTCATCAAGCTTTAAATTGCCATTAAAATAATTTTCCGTATTAAGCGTATGTGGTACTCGAATGATGGTGTCCTCCAAAAAATCACTAATTGTCAAATAAGGGTTTAATGAACCCTCAAAGGGAAGTGTCCTCTTTGATAAATCTGTTTCTGCATCAAAATAAGGAGCAGCATTTAATTTGCCCCATTTGCCTGATGTATATTGAAGGTCGCTATATTTATTCCCTGCTTCTACAGGAAGTATCAATGGTTTGATTGCGGTTTTCTTAGTTGTTCTTATTAAAAAATCACTAGTAGAAATTACCGGCTGCGATGCTTTCTTGTAGAGAGTATATCCTAATACTTCTACGATGTCATTCTGTTGAATATCAACAACTGATATAGCAGACAGCTCGTCAAGAACAGTCGGACTTATATTAAGTAGCTCATTCTTTCTCTCAGTATCATTTATAGTTGAAAATGTTTTTGTTAGATACATATCAACTTCGGGAAACAATCCTGCAAAATTCTGTATGCTTTTTCTTAAAGCAAAGAGATATTTCACAAATTCAAAATCTCTCTTATATAACGGTTGATATTTTGCATCAAAAGGCTTATCCTCACCAAAGAAGATATCATTGATATACCCTAAATCATTGGCATTACTGAAAAACAATGTAGCAGGAGAAGTTGCTCCAATTATATTTAACTCGTCAGGTCCGTGAAGATAATTTAGGAGGTAAATATTCTTCAATTTTCCAAAATTGTATGTCTTGGAATCAGAAGACATATATTTACGTAATGAATCCGCTAAATAACGATGTCCTGGTATTCCTGAATCGTCGAGTTCTTTTAACATAATGGATGGATCCCATTTTATAACTTCCACTTTGTTTCTGAACTTATCTATATTGAAAAATATTTCTGCAACATCCAACGTGTCTGACACCATTTTATGGAAAATAGTGTCACCGTCAAGATTGGACTTTCTTGTTTTCCTATCTTGTTTACAAACTTCCTTAAAAGCTGTTTTTATCAGGTCTATTCGAGCGAATGGTGACGGGATTGAGGTTATTTCATGTCGAGCTGATGCCCCATCAGGATCCTCTATTGTGTCACGGCTTGCCGAATTGTATGGAAACGCAGGACTGTTATTCCAATCCTCATAAGTAGTCGTTCCCTCTTTGTATAATCGAAAAATTTTAGACATAATGAATTTAGTTACATAGTTTTTCAGATACCAATTTCTCCGTTCCAATAAAAAACATTTCAAGGAATTTATTTTCAACTCCTTTACTCTTACAGTTTTTGATTGCACTGTTCAATCTGTCTGTCACAAGATTGTAGTCAGAAAATTTGCTGAAAATGCGTTTGGGTTTAACATTTGTTACAAGGTCAAATGGTTTATCCTTACAGGAAAGATTGAATAAATCAAGAGAACGCTTATTCTCTTTCATTTCTTTTAGCCATTCTTGATATTTTAAAAGGAATGAGGATAGACGATCAAAAAAATTTCCTAAATATAAATTGTCAAAATTGCCTTTATTGGCATTAAAGCTATTTGAACAATAATAGTCCAATTTATATGTCAACGCATTTGACATCATAGTGAATTGAACCAAAGGTAAATAAAGCATTTCATGCATTTTACGATAGAATGAACTGAATGATATCACACTAGAATCATCCTTTATTCCTAATTCCATATTTGCGGAAGTTTCAAATCTTGAATTTGAAAAATCAACAATAGAAGTAGCTCCTAAAAACTCTATTAGGTGAGCGGCATTTTGCTGCGCTGAACCTCCCTCATGATTTTCATATGTATTCGCCACATCATCGGCAAGATAATACAAAGCATCTATCGTATTGTTTTTGCTTATATTGTTCTCATAATAAGCTAATGCAGACTTGGTCTTAGAAATAAAAGTGGATGAATCGATTTCACTCTCATCATCTTGTTTCAGCTTAAAATATGGTAATATTGTAACTGCACCAATTGTAGCACGGTTAATAAGGTCGTGATTAGGAAAGTTGTTACCCTCGCGTAATGTCTTTAAAAGCAAGGGAAATCCACTTGCACCCGTACCTCCAAATATTGAACTGATAACAAATATCCTATCCCCATCACTGAATGAGTTGGCAAAATCTAAAAAGTCGTCAGAATGGGCAATCTGATTTAGCACAACACTACCTATATTCGGATTACCTTTGAAACCAACTTCCATAGATGATTCTAAATTCTTATCAGAGAATAACATCTTTGTCAAAGCCTTATTGGATTTGGACATTGATGCATACTCAATAAATTGCTGAAATGATTTATCATCCGTATCGTTAATACGTAGAGTGTAATTAGGTAAGATTCGTTCAATTTCAGTACGGAAAAATCTATTTTTATTATCAGCACTGAACTGTAATTTCTCCCTTATTTCTGAATAATTGTTTAGTAACGAGACTGTACGAGTAAGGTCTGCATTAGCGGCATCCGGATCAATTATTATTGGTACGATTTCGTCCGCTCCAAATTTTATTCCAGTTGCAAGCATCATTGTGAGCGAACGTAAGACTCTAGAGCCAGTTCCTCCAATTCCAAATACAAATATCTTTGACATAACTATATTTTAAAAAGGTGCACGTGAACAATTAGTACTCCACCACTTCAAAATGAAAGAGAAGACTATAAAAGCAATAACTGATATAAACATATTAGAAACTCCAAAATATATAATTTCGGATTCTCCTATATTTAAAGGCATTTGCAGATTGGTTGCAGGATCTATCGTTATCATTTTACCGTCATAATAGTCTTTAAGAACCCACTGCCATCCAACAATAAAGTTTATAATGCCGTTTATAACAAGAAAAATAATCCATCCCCACCAATGATTCAATTGAGGATGATTGATAACATAGTAATAAATAAGGGTCATCGCAAAACTTATACCGAACATACTCCACCCGATACCAATAAATGAATTGGTCTGTGACAACAGGGAAGATTCTCCCCAAAGATAATTTGCTAATTCTATTCCAAAGAATTCCTCAAACCAGCAATAAATACTTCCAAAAAATTCACCCATAATTTATTTGCGTTTAACTGTAAATCTAAGCGATGTTAATACCTTATCTTTTTTATAAGCATCGGCAACCCCATCTATAAGATATTTAATACCTGTTGTTTTATTCAAGTTATCATTAATCTCAATTCCCGAGTCATCATTGGATTCAATAACCCAATCAGGCATTTGAGGAGCTTTAAGTATCAAGTTATCCTCTGCAATATTAACCCCCTTAGGAATTACGATATTAATAAAATGCGTATATGGACTGTCTGATGCTGTAATAGGTCTTATATCTTCAATTACCAGTGATTGATTATTAAATGTATAGTTGGAAAGGTCTTGTATTACAGTTTCAGGCTGAAGTGTAGAGCTGAGATTCACTCTTATAGTAGCGTTGTAATTTCCCTTTGTCGGATTTATAGTTGTACTTGTTAAACTCCGATTCTTAATTTCATAAGGTGCCGCCACTTTTTTAGAGTAAGCCACTATACCTTCAAAACCAAAATCTTTCAGTTCGTTCACTGGTACTACTGAATTCAGCTTTGCTAATATATTGTTATTCCCAAAAATCCAAATATAGTATGGCCTTTTAACATATTTGAGTTTTTCAATACCCCCATTCGGATAATAATATTTACCGTTAAAGTCTGAGGTCATTTTTATGATTTCCACGCCAAGATCGGGTATTTTATTCCGACCTTCATTGATTGCATTTTTAATTGAAATTTGACACCTACTTAAAAATTTTTGAGAGTTGGACACAGGAAGATCCAAAATACAATCTGAAATAAAGATACTGACCGAAGTGTCTGTCATCTCCTGTAAAATCATCTTTAACATTTCTCCCAAATCAGAATTTGAATGATTTCCTCCAGCTTTTTGAAATGTTGTTGGAGTCATAGTTTTTATATATTGTTCAAGACTTCCTTTGTATGGAATAATCCGATTATTTATATAATTTAGACTTGTAGTATCTGAACAAACACTCAAATCGCTGACATAATCAAAAACTGCATCCTTCAATTGTGATCCGTCACACATGTAGCCATCCATGCTACCAGAATTTTCAATATATACATTTAAAACAGGTCTCTGGTTACTAATTGGATTTGTATTGGTTTCAGAACCAACAATAATTTTATCCCCACCACATCCTAATAGCGACGTGGTAGATAGAATGGCTAAAATAGCCAAAAATATTTTTGAATTTTTATTCATCTTATAAACTCATTTTGTTATATACTTCTTGCTAAGAGGGAATGATTAGATTAAATCACACTGTAAATCAGCGATTTATAATATAAATAATTGGATTTTATAAAACATAATCATCTTAATCTTATGTGTCGAGATAAAGAAAAAGTAAATTAATTCTTTTATTTTCAGTATTTTCACTAATTTTGTAATAGCTAAATTCCCTCTTAGCAAGAAACACGCCTCTTTACTAAACAATCTTCATCCTTACAAATCTTCTAATATCTGAGCGTTGGCTTTGTCCACTACGGAGTTATCTAATGAGGCCAGATAAATTTGTGTAGTCGCCTCGGAATCATGTCCCATCCCTTCACTGATAACCGAAATCGGAATGTTCTTGCCTTTGGCTGCGCTTGCCCATGAATGACGGGCACAGTACATGCTAAAAGGAACGGATATATCGGCCAATTTGGCTATTTCTTTCAGGTTACGGTTTATTCCGGACATGACATTCCTGTAATGCTTATGCGTATCCTTAAAAGGATATTTCAATACCGGCAAAAGATAAGGGCTAAGGCTCTCTTCCGGGTATTTGCCGACAATCTCCTGCATACATTTTTCCCACCTGATAACCAGCTGCTGCCCGGTCTTTCGTCTGCGATACGATAAGAAGCCGTTCTGAAGATCTTTCTTTTTCAGGTGAGCCATATCTATGAACGACATGCCACGGGTATAGAAACTGAACAGGAACATGTCCCTTGCAAATTCCAGATTTGGCTGTAAAGACAGGTCCAGATTCTTCATACGCTTGATGGCGGATAATGGAACGGCACGCTTGACGGTCTTGTCCACTCCCGTATAGACATGCCTGAAAGGATTGCGTTGTTCCATCAGTTCCTTTTCCAGGGCACGGTTATATACCGCCCGAAGAATACGCATGTAGAATGAACTGGTATTCCGTACGGCACCTTTCCCATGAAGATAGGCTTCATAAAGCTGCATCAAATCCGAATCGATTTCAGACAACAGAATATCCCTGTCCCCTCTGAACTGCATGAAACTTTTCAGAGTGCAGGAATAATTTTCAGCCGTGCGTATCTTGTCCATCTGTTTGAGACGGGCTATGATGCCCTGCATGAAGTTGAAAAGCGACTGTCCCTCTGTGTTGCTTTGAAAAGAAGCGACAATATCATCTGCCGTATATCCGGCTTTCCGGTTATCCAGTTGGCGAATAATCATGTCCAGCCGCTTCAGATCCCATTCCATGCGTTTCTGCAAGGAAAGAAGCAGATTGCATCGTTCCGAACAACTGGCAATGATACAGCCCTCAGTCTCGTTCCATTCATCTGTAAATATCCGGTAATCCGTCTTTAACTGACGGATTACACGGTTCTGGATAATCTGATAATAGAGGGTACCTTCCTTTCCCGCTATGGTGGAAGGTCTGAATTTTACTTTAACACTGGCCATGGGCTTACTTTTTGGGTTCGTCCGTAATAGACTTGTCCTTGATGGACTTCGCCTTGCTGTCCAGTTCTC
>ERZ779737.2776-NODE-2776-length-11000-cov-2.522065_pt1 | contig 11000 bp, 12 predicted proteins | sample MGYA00511889_ERZ779737 | MGnify/ENA primary metagenome ERZ779737 (study PRJEB29588, sample SAMEA2163575) | human gut metagenome | biome: human gut; feature: human-associated habitat; material: faeces | place: Denmark | collected 2008/2010 ...
TCGGGCTGGGTATCTGGAATTTATTGATATAGAAATTTATGCAACAATGCTTATCCTTCGATTAATGCAAATCCCTTCCGTCACGGAAAAGCCTGATGTATTCTTTGCTTTCCAGATAACGCTGTATGGCGATTCTCCAGGCGTGCGCGCCCGCGTCTCTCCTCATTCGTTTTTTTCTTGGAAATGTCTCCAGAATCCCTTCCGCCAGACGCTTGATTTCCAGATAAACACTTTCCCGTTCCCGCCTGGTGAAGTGCGGAAACTCCTCATCCCAGCATTCCCATGCGCACTTTCCCGCCAGTACTGCACGTCTGCGCCGATTGGCCCGTTCGACAGACAAATGTACCGCCACGGTGAATGAATCGAGCTCCTCCTTATTTTTCAGAATCGCATGCAAATAACGTTTGATTTCCCCCTGGCTTCGCTCCATCACCCCATTGAACTGCGGAAATCCCGGCGGACTGTTGAAGGGAATCACAGAGAACATTTTTAAGATTGAAAGTACTTCGCCGGAATTCAAATTCGATCCATTGTCCCGCTTCAGGAAAAGTGGCGCTTCGTGTTTATGCATCAGATAGTTGAGATGTTCGGCCACCTCCTCTCCGGTAAATGCTCCGACCTTGACGGCCGGCTCAAGTTTCATTCTGCTGCCGAGGTCGATCACCTGAAGCACATGAAAGCGCACAGTGCGATGGATCTGCTCAAAAATGTCCATGCTCCAGATCAGATGCGCTTCGGAGTATTCGACCGAGAGCATGGACTTTCTTTCGCCGCGCCGGAGTCTGTTTCGCAGTTCATTGGCCAGTTCCTGAAAACGTCTTGCGGAATATTCCGGATGTTTTGCATGAACCACAGAAACGGCGCACAGCCGCTGCCGCTTTCCATGCTTCTGCTGTTTCTTCAGAAGCTGTAAAATGACCTCATCTTCCATCGTGACGGCCCGTGGTTTCCCCCGCGGTCCCCAGAGCGGCTGTCCCAGAGCCGCCCGGTGTTCGTAGCGGAAAAAGGTCGAAACGCTCAGCTGTCCCCCCAGGATGAAACGCTTCAGAGGAATGGAGCGATTTCTTCTTTTTTCAAGGCTGATCGCCTGAATGACAGGCAGCTCATCCGTTTCTTTTTTTTTCGCGTTCCGCCAGCTGGGAATCCCGAATGGCGATGATGCGGCTTTGGAGCTCGGAGATGGCTTTCGCCTCATACAACTCGTTCTCCAGACGCTTCTTTTCCGCTTCCAGCTGCCGGATTCTCCGCGTCTCGTCGGAGAGTTTCGGGCGACCGGGATCACCGGAGGTCAGAGCCTCGGCCGCGGCTTTCACAAAGGCATCCATATACTCGTAGAACGTTTTGCGGGAGACGCCGAGACGTTCCGCCGCTTCGGTGGCGGAAATGCTTCCGGCCTGAACTTCGCAAATCGTCACAAGCCTTTGCTTCATCGCCTGATAGTCATTGTCTTGCATCCGGTTCATCATGATTCCTCCTCCCGAGTCCGGCGAATCAGGGCAACGCCGGACTCGGGTTGTCATTTCCTTAAATGCTTATTGTGAGATCTCCGCTGAAGGGAGCGATTGTCCACGATTCCCGGTTTTGGGCGCTCGAACCCGACACCCGGGGCGTTCCGGAAGTTTCTCCAGATGGGGCCCCGCCTGATTCTCCTCCTTCTTCTTGACTTGCCTCTTCCCGTTCTGCAACATCTTGCGATCCAGAAGTTTCTCGAGATGAGTCGAGAGAGAGTTCTCTTTCATCTCGAAGGCCTTGCACCCCCTCGGATGTGCCTCCAGAGCCTTCAGCATTCCCTCCAGCGCCAGAAACTCCCAGCGTTCCACCTGCGGAGGCCGCACCGAATACCGGCGGCAGACCGCGCTCACACTGGTTTTCTCCGTCCAGACCGAGAGGACTGCCTTGCATTTCTCCTGCGCCGTCAACGGTTGCGTCGGCGATTCGGTCATTGCTGATTTCTCCGGATTTTCCACGGCTCTCGGATGGGGCTTCTCCATTTTCAATATTCTCCATGAGTGATTGTTTGTCAAGCTGTTGCGTGATGTTTTCATCGGAAATGACCAGAGAGGGTGTTTCCCCGGTCGGTTGTTCGACGCCGTCGATCTGCATGGAGATCCGTCCCTTTTTCTCCAGAATCGACACACAGGAATCCCCGACGCGCCCGATCATCATAAACGGTTTGCGGAGATGGCCTTTCAAGGCAAGTTCGAGACTGTTCTCCGCAATTTTCTCGGCAAGCTGCCGTTTCACCGCCGTCTCGATTTCAAAAAAACGATCCGCCGGAGCCACACCGCCGATTCCCTGATGCGGACGCTGAAAATTGTAGTGCCGGACATAGAGCGCCAGCTGCTCCCGAAGCTCATCGAAACTGCTGATCTTCGCCTTGTCGAAAAACTCCTGCCGCAGCGTCCGCCAGAACCGTTCCATTTTCATGTTTTCTTTGCAGAAACTGACGGCTGTGCGGCTGGTTTCTTTTGAGGTCTTGTCTGGATCGGAGTGATTTGTTTCTGAGTCGGGAGATAGCGGTAGAGACGAAGCAGTTTTTTCTTGCGGCGGTTCTGATACTGTTGGGAAAGTAATTCCCACTGATTGGAAGCCACCCCCAGAGCCACCGGACTCAACGGGAGGGAAGAACTGGATTCATCCACAAAGAAATATAATACATCGCACTGCTTGGAATAGTGCATCAGAAGAGTGCGGATCACCGTGGGATCCGGGATATTTTTGGGAAAATCCAGTGCGGGGGTTCCAATCGTTTTTATCCCGGAATAGTAACGCAGGCGCCGGACTTCATCTTGGGGCGTTATGGCAAGTGGTGTCCTGAAAGCGGCAGCATCTTTTCCTGCTGCGGAGCAATTGTGGCGGATATAGTTTTCATAAGGATTATAATGCAAGGCTTTCACAAAACTCGCAACCGAAAGTCCGATCAGAAACATCCATGGCAGCTGTCTGGTGACTTTTTCGGGAATTTTAGGAATGATTTTAGGAAGATTTTCCAACTGAAGGCAGAAATATGCCGTGGCAATTATTCCGGGATAGAGCAGAAGGGAAGCATAACGCGATGAGACGATCTGGATTGCCATGCGCCATCCAATCATGAAAAGAAGTGCTATGATAATAATCCAGTAAAGCGGAGTATGCTTTTTCCAGAAGACAAACAATGCGGTCAGGAGACCGAGCGCAGCTCCGACAGCTATCGGCTCAAACAGAATTGTTGGTATGGACTCAAAGAAGATTTCAATCATTTTTTACTCCGATCCGGCAAAACGATCTGTTCGAAGCGGATCCATTTTCCATGAAAATATTTCTGATAACTTTTTACTATATGCTCCTGAACCCCCATGATATATATGCATAGGGAAAGAACAACGATTGCACTGAATGAGAAACACGATAAATCAAGAAGACAGTTTTTCCATTTTTTGCAGTCATTCCAAAGCAGAAGGAGGAATGCCGCTGCAATCAGAGGCACAAATTCAAGGGTTTCATAGCGGGTCAGGAAGGACATTCCGAATGCAAATCCTCCCATGCACCAGAAATACCATTTCCACCTGCGGATTCCGCAAACCAGAAAATAGATCAGCAGTCCGCAGAAAAAGAGATAAATCATATCCCGCTGCGGTTCAATAGACAATTCAATTCTAGTTGGATTTACAACCATCAGGAGGGCAGAATAAAATGCAGTTCTGCGATTTTCGCAGACTTCTGCAGCAATTCCATAAACAATCAGGGGAAGCATACTTCCGAGAAGCAGGTTCAGACCGACACCCGCCGCCTCTGCGGAGAGGCCGCAATACATCAAAAGTGTCATCAGATATAATGGGAGAGGGGGAATCCAGTACTGCGGCCAATAATCCAGAATGTCCTGAAAATCACCATTCTTATGCCAGATTTGAATTAGTTCCAGATAAAGAACCCCATCGCGTGAAACTGTCGGTTCCAGGCTCCAGCAGAGAAGAGAAATAATGACGGACAGAACTGTGATGCCGGCGAATATCACGAAGTCTTTATAATGGTTCATAAAAATATTTATCCATTTCATCCTGATTCCTTGATTTGTAAGCTTATCCAGAATCGTGATTGTCATGTGCGAGAATAAATGGTCCTATTTCACTGTAAAAACAGGTGACACTTTTCTCCAAGTAAATAAATTGACAGTCAATATGATGCAACAATGCATCATATTCTGTCTATGAGAATAAAATAGCATAACGAAATCTGATTGCAAATCAGGAATATTTGAATGATGGATTAAAATTGACCGACGCAGGAGAATTTGCTTTCAGGAAAAGGAAAACCGGAAGTGCGGAACCGTCCGAAGGGCGGAGTGAACGCGGAAATTATCCTCCGATTAATGCAAATCCCTTCCGTCACGGAAAAGCCTGATGTATTCTCTGCTTTCCAGATCGTGCTGTATGGAGATTCTCCCAGGTATGCGCTCCGCGTCTTTTCTCCGTCGTTTTCCCTTGGAAATGTTTCCTGCATCCATTCCGCCAAACGCTTGATTTTCAGCGAGGTCGCTTACCTGAAGCACATGAGCACGCATACCGCGATACGCCTGTTCAAAAATCTTCATGCTCCAGATCAGATGCGCTGCGCAGTGTTCGACCGAGAGTATGGTTTTTCTTTCGCCCGGCAGGAGTCTGTTTCGCAATTCACTGGTCAATTCCTGAAAGCGTCTTGCGGAATATTCCGGATGTTTTGCATGAAATACAGAAACGGCGCGCAGCCGTTGACGATTCCCATGTTTCTGCTGTTTCTTCAGAAGCTGTAAAATGAGATCATCTTCCATCGTGAGGGCCCGGGACTTTCCACGTGGTCCCCAGAGAGGCTGCCCCGGAGGCGATGATGTTCGTAACGTGAGAAAGTCGAAACTTTCAGCTGTCCACTCAGGATGAAACGCTTCAGAGGAATGGAGCGATTTCTTCTTTTTTCATGGCTGATCGCCTGAATGCCGGGCAGCTTATCCCTTTCTTTTTTTTGCGTTCCGTCCGCAGGGAATCCAGGATGGCGATGATGCGACTCTGAAGTGCGGAGATGGCTTTCGCCTCATACAACTCGTTCTCCAGACGCTTCCTTACCGTCTCCTGCTGCCGGATTCTCCGCATCTCGATTTCAAAAAAACGATCCTCCGGAGCCACGCCGCCGATTCCCTGAGGCGGACGCTGAAAATTGTAATGCCGGACATCGAGCGCCGGGCACTCCCGGAGTTCATCGGAAGTGCTGATCTTTGTCGTTTTTAATAAATGAGACGCAGTTCCCGTTTTCGGATGCTGCCGCAGTTGTATGCTTTACCAGAAAAAGGAGTCAGACACGGATTGAATTTCTCCGGTTTGTGTGTCAATCGAACGCAGCCAGCCGCTTTGTTCCGGCACGCTTTCAAAGGGAAATCGCCCGCCGTGAAAAGCGGTCAGAGAACCGAGGCGGACCGGCTCCTCTTTCCGCCAGTGGAAATGACCGCCGCACCAGTAGATGCTCCGTTCGGATTCCTCCACGGTTTTCCGGAGGATATCCGGAATTTCGAGAAAAATACCATTCCCCACAGCTCGGGAACAGCTCCCGGGGTAGGGGACATGGGTGGCGATCAGAATGCGCGGAGCAGTGGAATCCCGGAGCGCGGCAATGAGGAAGTCCAGTTGTTTGTCCGTAAACGTGTGGTCGCAGTTCTTCTCCGGATCCATGGTGATGATTGTCATTTCCGGAGATGCCGTGTGTATGCTATCCGGATCCTGACCGAGTGTCTCCCGGAAAAACGGCAGTTCTCGGTTGACCGCGCACTCCGCACACGGAACTGCGAGAGAGTTCCTCCAGATCAGATAATCGCGGTATCCGCTCCTGCTGTCGCCGATTTCCGGACGCAGGAACTCTTTGCGTGAGACCGTGTCGCCAAGATTCAGCACAAGTCCGGCCCCGGAATTCCGGATCAGTTCCGAGAGTTTGTTCAGACGGCGTTTTTCAAAGGCCGCGCTGTTTCGAATGTCGCCGAGATGCAGATCGCTGAGAATCAGTATTTTCATATGCAGGCGGGATCTCCGTAAAGGCGTTTGTTGCTTGTGACGCATTCCGTCGGCATGAAATCGAATCTGGCGAGTTCAAACATCTCCGCCGAACCGTCCGGTGAAACATGAAATCCGGAAAGAGAGCAGTTCCAGTTGTGGCGATCCCTCCCGGTATATCCGGCCCGCTGGAATAGGTTCCATTTCAGGGCCTGGATGGTTGCGCCGTGCCCGATCAGCAGAATCTCCTCCGCCGGCGATTTCCGGATCAGTTCCGCGACATAGGCGTCGATTCTCCTGCGAACCGTATCCAGTTCCTCCGCGCCTCCGGGAGTGATCCAGGGGAAGCACAGCGCAGATTCGGGAGCGAGGTTTTCATAGTTGCGGCGCAGTTCTTCCAGTGTCATGCCGGAGCAGGACGGTTCCGAATAAAAACGCATCTCCTGCAAACGCGGTTCCGGATAGAAGACGTTTCCGCATGCCGATGCCACAATGGAGGCGGTTTCCGCGGTCCTGGCATAAGGCGAGGCAACGATTGTTCCGCGGAACCCGGCGGCTTGGAGGTGACGCCCCAGAAACAGCGCCTGCCTTCTGCCGAGCGCCGAGAGCGGAAAATCTCCTGGCGGCAGTTCATGATTTGCGCCGGGCGGGATTCCGTCCAGCGCGGGCTGACCGTGGCGTGCGAATCGCAGAATCATGTTTTCACCCTCCAGTGGTGTTCTTCTTGAAAACCGAGCGACTCAAGCCATCGTGTTCGGGTTTTCGCCGCCTTGACTCCGGCTGTGGAATGTGCATCCGAACCGATGCTGAACCATGCGCCGGAATCCCGGAGGCACATGAGAAAGTCGCGGTATGCCGGATCTTCCGGATCACAGCGGTTGATCTCCAGGGCTTTCCCGGAGTTTACCGCCAGAGCGATCAGTTCGTCCAGCCATTTGCGGGGGATCAGGTGAAATCCCCATTTGGGAACGAGTCCCGCACGCTCATAGCGGATTCCTTCCCCGAACGGATGTCCGATCACATTGACATTGTCGTTGCAGATCAGGGCGTTCCGGATTCTGCGGTATTCCGTTTCCAGATAGGTGTTCACGTCGGGAATTCGGGCGGGGGAAAGATGAACCGAGCCGATGACATAGTCCAGATGCAGTTTTTCACGCCCGTTTTTCCCGCAGGCATCCGATCCGTCGTCGTCAAGATCCGCTTCCACGCCGAGAAAGGCATCCTGCCGTTTGAAACCGGGGGCGTGGAATTCCGCGGAGAGTTCCTCCAGACAGTGAAACGGATGGTGTTTCGCCATGTTGCAATGTTCCAGAATCCCGACATAACGGCTGCCTGCCGCCCGTGCCGCGGCGATCTGTTCCGCCGCAGTCGGCCCGGCGGGCGCCTCCGGCGTTTTCAAGCGGTAAAAGGACGCGTGAATATGATAATCACTCTGTATCAGCATTCGGAAATGATCTCCTTTTTTTAGTTGTCTGGTTTTCCGGGGCGGCTCATTTTTCTGGCGCAGCGGAGAACAGCATGCCGTTCCCCGCAAGTTTCAGGGGCGGATCCGTGTTTTCTCCATGTTTTTCCAGCGGATTCGGGATTATGGCTTTTATGTGTCGGAGTGTCTGCCGACGTTCCTCCGCATGTCCGTCCGCGAATCCCGTGTTGATGTGTCTGCGGGGATGGCGTCTTCCCGCGGCATCCTGAAGTGCCTTTTCTTTGAATTCTCCGATTCTCTGCAGGTGATTTCCCCGATGGCGGAACGGTTGTACAGCGGTCCCGCTGCGGCGGAACGAGGAACTCCCGGCAATCCGTTTGACAGTCGAAAGCGGCGGGGAACAGATTTTTCAGACTGGAAGAGCGGAAAGTCATATGGAGTTCCTCTTTGACCTTGTTCTATGCCGGGAGCCGCAGTCTTGCCGGAAAGGCGATGAGTGCTGCCAGGCTCAGGAATTCAATCGATGTGAATGCAGATCTTTTTCCGCGGCGGGATTTTCTCGTCATGGCTCTTCCTCCTGATTCTTTTTCGGGATAAGGCTTTCATTTGAATGATACTGAATAATTTCCGGGGAAAGTGTCTCTTTCCACTCTCCGGGCCGCCGGAGGTGTTCCAGAAGCATTTCCCCGCATTTTTCCATGTCAAACCGGGCTGTTGTGAACCGGAGATTCATGAAGCGGGACGCGACCGCGTCGCCCATGCCGAACAAATGAACGGTTTCGGCGTTTCTCTGTGCGTCATGCAAGGCGGCGGCCGCACCGAACACATGATAATCCGTTGAAAATGCCATCGCTTCAATGCCCGGATTTTCCGAGAGTTCTTTCCGCATCAGCGAATACCCCAGGCGAAAACAGTGGTCGGCGCTGTTTCCTGTTACGAAACCGGTGGTTGAGGCGCAGAGACAGGTGTCCGGCAGAACCGTTTCGCGTTCCCTGAGGACGTATGGGCGGAGCTGCTGCTCGAAATAACGGGGGGAGACTGCGATCCGGAAGTTTTTCCGCCCTTCCTGCGCCGCCAGATCCATGTATTGCAGATAGGCGCCTGCCTGGTTCGTCATGACGCCTCTGGGGATCGTGATATTGTCGAAGCCGATGCAGGTGCGGCCTGATTCCGCAAGGATTCCGCAGATTTCCTCGCAGCAGGTTGGTGTTCCGATAAAGATGTAGGAGCGGCTTCCGCGTTCATCAAGATCGTGAATCTTGCGCATCTGCGCCTCCCGTTCGCCGTTCAGCACTGCGGTATATAAAGCGAAATTCCGTTCGTCAAGGCCGGCGCAGAGCTGCATGTACAGACGGTTGATCTGATCGTCCTGGGTGATGCGCGGCTGCGAAAAAATGATCGAAGCGATATTCGTGTCCCGGCCCGTCATGATGCGGTATCCGATGTTTGGGCGGTAATCCCATTCCCGGGCGGTTTTCCGGACCAGCGAGATTTTTTCCTGAGAACAGTAGGTGCTTTTCCCGTTCAGTATGCGCGAAACGGTCGTGGGCGCAAGGGCGCAATGCCGTGCGATGTCTTTTAATGTGACCTGTTGTCTTTTTACCATTTTTTCTTCACATACATTAGTGTATGTCATGATAATCATAGTATAATGAAATTCTGGTGGAAGTCAAGGGCGCGTTGAATTTTTTGATGCGGAAACTGACAGGAGGAATGGGACGCGCCTCTCTGTGACGGCGCTGTCTTTCAAGGGCGGCATTCTGCTGCAATGCTCCCGTTTGTCAATGGCCGCATTCCATTTTCCAATTTTCCGGAATCTCCGGAACGGTTATGTTTTCACGCGGCAAATTGCTGCCCTCTTTCCGTTGCCGCGCACTGTTCCATATCCGGGGAGCCGAGGCGTATTGAATTTGCAATCAGATTGTCCGTTTCGGAATTTTCAAACGGAAATCTGCGTGATATAAGCGTCTTTCCGGTAATAATCTTCAATGGGAAGTTGTTCAATTGGGGAAGAGGCGGATAATGAGCGTCTTCAGATTTCCGCTGTCCTTACACTTCCCCGTTCCACGACTTCTGCGGGGAAATGGTATTCTTTCTGTTTCATATGTTTGCCTTCTGTTCCGAAGTCGGCCAGCAGTTCCAGCGCCTTTTCTGCAATCGCCGAATAGGGCTGTTCCAGGGAGGACATGTGCGGATTGCAGCTGTCATCCACGTCGAACCCGAGAAATCTGATTTCATCGGGCACCTGTTTTCCCGCCTCCAGAATCCCATGCCAGGCTCCGGAGGAAAATGTCCATCCCGGACAGATTACCGCATCCGGAATATTGTCTGAATGGAGCAACAGCTCACGGAGTCCCGTATGCGCCGTATCATACCAGCCGGGAACGGGAGCGGATTCCGGGGCAATCAGGTTGATTTTCTCGATTCCCCGGTATTCCAGGAATTCACGGTTCCGGCACTGCAGAACGGTATTGGTAGATGATTCCATGCTTACATAAGCGATTTTCCGGCAGCCATGTGCGCGGAGATAATTCAAGCCTAGGGTGATGGCGTTGTCATCCAGGCGGACCTCATAGCGGTTGTTTTCGCGTATGAGCGGATTTTGCACATTGAGGAATACCATCGGAATCCCGTTGAAAATTTTCCTGCACAAATGTTCAACAAGTTCATGATGAATGCTCAGGATAATCAGTCCTGTCACCCGGGAACTGTTGATCTGCCGCATCATCTGCGTGGGAGTTTTCTCCCGCATTTCCAGCAGAACCGTTTCACTGTTGATTCTTTGGCTCTGCTGCTGCATCAAGGCTCCGAGCATGCGCATGGAATAAAGGTCGTTGCCCAGTCTCGCATAGTTGTTGATGAGTACACCGACACGCATCTTTACTGGATTCTGACTGGCAACGAACGACCCTTTCCCTTGTCGCTGCCAGATCAGCTTCTGCTCCGCGAGCAGGGCCAGACTTTTCCGCAGTGTAATGTGATTGATTCCCAGCTGCGCGGCCCAGTCCGCTTCGGAAGGCAGGCGTGTTCCCGGGGCGAGCTGTCCGGAAAGAATCTGTTCCCGAAGTGCTTCCGCAATCTGTTTGTAAATCGGGAATGCTTTTGTTTTGCAAAACTCAACCTGAAACATGATTCAATCCATATCTGAAGATCCGTTATAAAGATTTTTCCGGAAGATCATGATCCGTTTCCTGTTCCATGGGGGCATCATGCGCTATATTCCCGAACTCTCGGTGAAACGGGTTCTGCCGACGGTGAAAATCCGCATGCAGCATCATCAAATTCAATCTCCGAAGCAAATCAGCCGTTTTATTATACTGCTTCAGATCTGTTCCGTCAAATCCCTTTTCTCATGAATGTTCCAAAAAAAATAATTTCCCTTTATAAGGAAAACGGTCAAAGAAAAGGCGCATCTGTTTTTCGATACGCTTACTTGTCAGTTTTTTCTCGTCCCAGTATTCCCTTTTATTAGACACATTTAACACGTATCATTCAACTAAAATCTGCGCAAAAAGCAAATCCCGCGTCGGCAATCGGTATTTGATCCGACCGCCTGTCACGGGATTTGGTATGATTTTCTTTTTTGG
>ERZ779737.2780-NODE-2780-length-10990-cov-2.193324_pt1 | contig 10990 bp, 11 predicted proteins | sample MGYA00511889_ERZ779737 | MGnify/ENA primary metagenome ERZ779737 (study PRJEB29588, sample SAMEA2163575) | human gut metagenome | biome: human gut; feature: human-associated habitat; material: faeces | place: Denmark | collected 2008/2010 ...
CGTTCATCCCAGTCTTTCAGACGGATAATCATCATGGCATACGACGTACCCTGACCGGAAATCAAACCATAACCAGCCGTACGGGAATAATGCTCAATCTCTGGCGTCTCATTCAGGATCGCTTCCACTTTAGCGACTACTTTTCTCGTCTCAACCAACGTATTTCCAGGAGAAGTACTGATATTGACCATCATGACTCCCTGATCCTCCTGTGGCACAAGACCCGTTTTGGTCGTAGACATCAAATAGACCAACAACACGGCTGCCAATCCCAAAGAGGCCCAGGCCATCCACCGATGATGAACAAGGAACATCAAACCCTTCTTATATTTGCCCAACAAGGCATTATAAGAGGCGTTATAGGCTGCCCGCACCCGACCATTAAAACTCTTCGCGCTCTTCGTGCTATCCGAAGGCTTCATCATCATCGCGCACAAAGCGGGACAAAGCGTCAAAGCGTTGACACACGAGAGACCAACCGCCACGGCCATTGTCACACCAAACTGCGTATAGAACACACCCGACGTTCCACCCATAAAGGTCACCGGAATAAACACGGCCATAAAGACAAACGTACAGGAGATAACCGCCATCGTCACGTCACTCATCGCATCCTTCGTCGCCTGATAAGGAGACTTATAGCCAACATCAAACTTTGCCTGGACCGCCTCAACGACAATGATCGCGTCATCGACCACCGTTCCGATCGCCAACACCAAGGCGAACAAGGTCAGGATGTTGATACTGAAACCGGCAATCTGCAAACAAGCGAACGTACCGACCAAAGAGACGATGATAGAGATTGAGGGAATAATCGTACTCTTGAAATCCTGAAGGAAGAAATAAACTACCAGGATCACCAGGAGAATAGCGATCACCAAAGTCTCTACCACATTATGGATTGAGGCGAACAGGAAGTCGTTCGCACTCATCATCTGCACGAACTCCGTGCCGGCCGGAAGATCCTTCGACAGCTCATCCAGCAATTTGGAAATCTCCTCATTGATCGCAGTCGCATTCGCACCGGCAACCTGGAAGACCATAAAGGTCACACCCGGAGCTCCGTCAACCTCTCCATGATAACTATAAGAGAGACGCCCCAACTCCACCTCGGCGATATCCTTCAGGCGCAAGACCGAACCATCCTGATTCGAGCGGATCACCATATTCTCAAATTCCTCAACGCTCTTCAGACGGCCCTTATACTTCATGGTATATTGGAACACATGATCCGAATTCTCGCCCAAAGCACCGGTTGGCGCCTCAATGTTCTGCTCGCCTAAGACAGCCGTCACGTCTGAAGGAACCAAACCATATTGGGCCATCCGCTCCGGTTTCATCCAGATACGCATACTGTATGTATCACCCAACTCCAGCACGTCGCCCACACCCTGAATACGTTTGATCTGCGGGATCACGTTTATATCCAGATAATTGGCCAGGAATGTCTCATCATATCGTTTATCGGGACTGACCAATGCGTCGATCTGTAGGAAACTGGTCTGGCGTTTTGTTGTACTGACACCGATCTTAGTCACCTCCGAAGGCAACAGACCTTGTGCCTTGGAAACACGGTTCTGTACGTTGACCGCCGCCATATCCGGATCGGTTCCCTGCTTAAAGTAGACCTGAATCTCGGCAGATCCCGAGTTGGTCGCCGTCGAGGTGATATAAATCATATTCTCGACACCATTGATACTCTCCTCCAAAGGCATGATCACACTGTTCATCACCGCATCAGCGTTCGCGCCCGTATAAGTTGCCTCCACACGAACCGTTGGTGGCGCGATGTCCGGATATTGCTCAACAGGCAACGTACCCAACGAAATGAATCCGACGATCAGGATCAAGATCGAGATCGACAAGGCCATAACAGGCCGCTTGATAAATATATTTCCTTTCATACGGCAACCTTCCTTATTTTACCTGTGTTCCCTCACGCAGCATGCCCGCGCCTTCAGATACGATCTCGTCGCCGGCCTTCAAGCCATCCAGGACTACATATTCACGGCCGTCATCCACGGGAGCGACCTTGATCAAAGTCGATACCGCCTTGCCATCAACGACCTTATAAGCCAAAATCTTATCCTGCAACTGTACCGTCGCTCCCTGAGGAATAACGATGCAATCCTTATATGAACTTGGCATCAGGATATTTCCAGAGAACCCGCTATGCAGCAACCTCGATTTGTTCGGGAACACCGCCCGCACGCCAACCGTACCCGTCTCCTTGTCGATCACGCCACTGATGGACTCGATCCTTCCCTTCTCCTCATAAATCGACTGGTCGTTCAGTTGGAGCTGGATCTCCGGCATCGTCTCGATAGCCTGATTGATTGATCCATACTGGCGGGCCAAAGCCAGCAGCTGGTTCTCCGTCATGGAGAAATAGACATACATATTTGAGTTATCGGACACCGTCGTCAACGGTTCCGCGATCGATGGGCTCACCAACGCACCCACCCGATAGGGCAACATGCCGACCACGCCATCGCTCGGGCTCTTCACCTCCGTATAGGAAAGATCATTGCGTGCGTTCACCTCCTGTGCCTTGGCCTGCGCCAACTGCGCTTTCGCCGTCAGATAAGAGTTGCGGCTGGTTTGCAGGTTATAATCGGAGACAACCTTTTGCTTGAACAATTCTTGTGTACTGTTATAAGTCAGTTCCGCCGTCGCCAACGAGGCCTCAGCCACCTTCACGTTAGCGATCGCCGTCTCGAGGGCCGCCTTATAAGGCACCTGATCAATAACGAACAGCACCTGTCCTCGTCGGACATGCTCACCTTCCGTCACATTGAGTTTCTCAATATACCCAGACACTTGAGGATAGATCTTGATATCCTGACGCCCCTCAATAGAAGCTGAATAAGAGGTCATTACCTCCTTATCGGCACCCGCCGAAATCGTCATCAACGCGTAATTCGCCTTAAGCGGCTCATTTGTCCCTTTTTTGCAGGACAACATTCCCAACATGCAGCAAATAATAAGTACTTGCCCTAATCTTCTTCTTGAATTACTCATAGCATATCTTTAAAATTCGCGGCAAATGTACCACGACCCAAGACAGCGTCGGTAATCCATTTTCGCACAGAATTTATCTATTTTCCCCAAAGGGTATGGCCAATCCGCTATAAGTGGAAAATAGATCATTTTTAGCGGATAATTGGAAAGCCATTTCCTATCTTTGTTTCTCATCTTCGCGACAAAATAAAGATCGATATGGAAAGCGAGAACATAACAAATCTTAACATCGAGACTCTAATGTCGTATTCCCAATGTCCGTGCGAATACATCGATGACTACCTGGCCATTAGCAAGAATTTAGAGCATATCTTGGTTGGAAACGAGCAAGTAAGGCTCAATGTCTTCCTGATCTTGTTTTGTTCCAATGGATTGGTACAGATTGAATTAAACGAGAAGACCTATTTATTAAGAAAAAATGACCTGTTCGTCAGTCTTCCCAGCAAGATCATCCGAAAAGTCCTGGCAAGCCCGGATCATAAGATTGATATCATTTTTCTCTCCCCGCTATTTCTGCACCGCATCATCCAATTCAACCAGAACGCATGGAAAGCGATTCACCAGGAGCTCAGTAATCCACAAAAACATATTGGCAAGGAGGGTTACGCGTTATTCAAGCAATACTATACACTGATTCATTCCAGGATACAGGAAACCACGCCCCCACACCGGCGAGAAATCCTGCAACATCTCTTATCTGCCGTTTGCCACGAGATGATCGCCAAGGTCGACGAGTGCTCCACCCTGGAAACGAATAACAACCAAAAGCTGAAACAACACGATTACGTGTTCAAGCGCTTCATCGAGATATTAGCGACCGACAACGGGAAGCACCGATCGGTCGCCTACTACGCCAACCAGCTTTGCTATTCCCCGAAATACCTGTCCAGGATCGTCAAGCAGGTGAGCGACAAGAATGCCTTGGCGCTGATCAACGAGCACACGCTCGAGCGCATCAAGTTCGAGCTGCGTTTCTCGAGCAAGAGCATCAAGGAGATCTCCCTCTTTTTCGATTTCCCGAATGTCTCTTTCTTCACGAAATACGTGAAAAAGAACCTGGGCATGACCCCGACGGAATTCCGCAACAAGAAAGAGGAGGCAAGTGAATGAAATCGGGAAAGATAATCTTAGAAAGAATATTATCCGCCCAATTCCAATTGGTTTCTCACCAAATTAAAATAGGCATCCCGGCGAGCTATCAATTCTTCATGCGTACCGACCTCGACAATCCGCCCTTTATCAAGTACGACAATCTGATCAGCATTGCGAACCGTACTAAGACGATGAGCAACGATTACTACTGTTTTACCCCGATAGAAGCTATCCAAATTCTCTACAATAGCCCGCTCATTATTGGCATCAAGCGAATTGGTCGCCTCATCGAAATAGAGAAAAGCGGGATCCTTATAAACCGCTCGAGCAATCAAGACCCGTTGCCGCTGCCCTTGGCTGATCCCTTGCCCATCGGAGCCAATCATCGTGTTATAACGTAAAGGAAGTCGATTCACGAACTCATCCAGATTAGCTATCCGAGCCGCCAGGAGCAAGCGCGATGTATCGATCTCATGGTCATCGACAGCAATATTGCGGGCGATCGACTCGGAAAAAATATAACCGTCCTGCATCACCGCACCACATTGCCCACGCCACCAACGCAAGTCAAACCGCCTCAAGTCAATACCCCCTACAGAAATTTGTCCTTCCGTTGGCGTATAATAGCCCAACAACAGCTTGATCAAAGTTGCTTTTCCACTTCCGCTTGCGCCAACGATCGCGGTAACCCGTCCACCAGGTATATGAAGGTCCACACCATCGAGAACCTTAGGTGAATGAGGACCTTCGTATTGGAACGTGACGCCATGCAAGTCTATATCCCGATTCTCATTATCGAACTGGCGCATATCGCAGGCTAACGACGCCTCTTCCTCGCGGTCGCGGATCTCGCTCATCCGCTCCAAACTGATCCGCACGTCTTGCCAATTATAAAGGAATTGGACCAATTGCTCGACCGGCGCATTCAATTGCCCGATAATATATTGGATAGCCAACATCATTCCCAGCGAAAGGTCGCCCCGGATCACAGCGGCCGCAGCCACCACCGTAATGATGATGTTTTTCACCTCGTTGATCAAAATACTGCCCGCCTCCTGGCTCTGCTGCATTTTCATCGAGGCGACATTGGTCTGGAACAGGTCCGCTTGAATGTCTTCCCACTCCCAGCGTCTACGCCGCTCACAATGTTGCAACTTGATCTCTTGCATTCCCTGCAAGAGTTGCATTGTCTTGGCTTGATAACGAGCTCGCTGGGAAAAATAGGTATAATCAAGTAGCCGACGCCTTTTCAAGAAAAGGGTAACCCAAAGGGCATAAAACAAACTTCCGATCAGGAATATCACGAAAATTAACCGGTTATAGTAAAGCAAAACCGCACCGAATATCACAAAGCCAAAAGCAGAGAAAAGGACGCTCAAAGTCTGGGCCGTCAGGAAACGCTCTACACGCTCATGGTCGTTGAGTCGCTGGAGCAAATCGCCCACCATCTTCGTGTCGAAGAAACCCATCGGCAACTTGGTCAGCTTAATGATGAAATCGGAAAGAAGAGAAATATTGACCCGTGCGCTGATATGAAGTAAGATCCAGCGACGGATAAAATCGACCGAGGCACGGCTAGCCACAAGCATCAGCTGCCCGGCCAATATCAAATAAATCAGATTAAGGCTCTTCAAGGCGATGCCCTTATCGACGATCGCTTGCGTCAAGAAAGGAAAAAGCAATTGGAGCAAACTTCCAACAAGCAAGCCCAAACCCAATTGCGCCAAATAACGGCGATACGATCTCAAATAGCTCCAAAGCAGGCGCAAGGACTTGCCTACGGGCGTGGGCTCGTCGGGCCGTTCATAAAATGCGGGGGTGGTCCAGAAGGCCATCAGGATCCCTTTATCCTCACCTTGGGACCGCGTGCTGACCCACGCCTCGCGGACCGTCGCCTCGTCGAGCCGTAACAATCCCTTTCCCGGATCCGCCACATAAAACCAATAGCCGCCCCTGCGCCGGCGACGCACGTCGTAAAGGACCACGAAATGCTCCTGATTCCAATGCAAAATACAGGGGAATGGCCGCTGGTCAACGACACGGTCCAGCGTGATCCGCCCACAAACGGTCCGGAATCCCAACGCCTCGGCCGCATCGCTGATCCCTAGCAACGAGACGCCCGAACGGGTGACGACACACAACCGCTGCATCGTCTCCGCCGAGTAAGTCTTGCCATAATATTGGGCGATCATCCTCAAACAAGTCGCCCCGCATTCCATCGCATCCGGTTGGTGGATAAATGGGAAAGATTTTTTCAAAAAATTATTGAATTCCATACTTAAAACCATTCTTTCGGGAAAAGATCACGAAGAAACAAGGCCACTAGAGCCAATACCACAATCACGACAACCAAAATCGTATTACCCCAACGGATCAGAAAAGGAGGAATTTGCCCGATCAACTCGCGCGTCTTCTCGCTGCGCAACTCCACCTGACCTCTATCTTCCTCTGCTTCCCGTTTCATTTGTTCATAATCGTTTCCCATCCTGCTTCCCTACATTCATCCATACCTGAAGTCTTAAATCTCGCCGGGTGTTCCTCCTCCCTCGTTACCACCGTCGGGATCGGGCTGCTCAGGATCGGGCTGCTCCTCCTCGCCGGGCGACTCGGGATCGGTGCCGGGGATGACAGTCTCCTGATCCTCCTTCTTCACGCGCCCCATACGCATGTTGTAGAGGCTGTTGACCTCGCGGACCGTCTCGTTCAGGACGGTCATGAATTCCTCCGTTGCCTCCGTCGGCTCGAGGACGTTTTTCGACTGGGCGATGATGGTGAGCGCCTGATACATCGGGTCGAGCGCCGCACGCATCTCGGCCGTCGTCTCGGGCGTCTCAAGCCCCTTCGCACGGGTGCGCTCCTTGGTACGCAAGTCGTATTCCCCGTTGAGCGTCCTCAGCTTCTCAACAATGGCCGTCAGGTTCATCGTCGCCAGGTGCGCCTTCGCCTCCTCCGTGTCGAGGTTCATCAAGAGGCCGTTGATAGCCACCGTCTCCTGCTGCGCGGGCATGCCCTGGAGCCCCGTATACGCGCTGATGATCGTCATCAGGGCCTTAGCCGCCGCGGCCTGCTCCTCGATCGGCAGCTGGCGCCGCTGCGGACGCTCTGGAAAAGGAACGTCACGAGCGCGTCGCGTTGCTGCTCCAGTTCATTGAGCACCTCCGTCAGGTCGTTGCCCGCCGGGAAATAAATCCGTTTGTAAAACTCGTCCACTTTTGCCGTGAACTCCCCGAACTCCTCGTCCGTGATGCCAAGGACGGTTGGCGTCGCCTCCTCGATCAGGCATTTCAGCCGGGTCATCAAATTCAAATACTCTTTCGCGTTCAACCGACTCAACGCGATCTCTACGGTTAGTACGATCTTTCTCATTTTCTTGTCATGTTTTTTTAATTAATCCTTAATTTCTCTCGCGTTCACGCGAATTAATAATCCGATATAAAAAACTCGTTTCGCGTTTACGCAAGTTAATAATTAAAACGTTGAGAAACCTCTCGCATTTACGCGAATTAACTTTTCAGGCCTCAAAAATAGTTTCGCGTTCACGCGAGTTAACATTTCATTGTCAGAAATTTGTTTCGCGTTCACGCGAGTTAACATTTCATTGTCAGAAACTTGTTTCGCGTTCACGCGAGTTAACTTTTCAAGCCAAGAAACTGGCTTCGCGCCTGCGCGAGGCAATATTTCAGCCCAGAAAACTATATTCACGCTCAAATAAGTCTTCATAATCTGATCCCTTCCTCCAACGCATCTACTCTTTGTCGCTCACGCATTTGTTTTCCCCTATTTTTCCGGAACGTATAGCGGATCAGGATCCAAGGACTAAAGGAGGCGCTGATTTGCCTTAAATCTGTCCGAGACGAATAAGCACCGTCCTGATAGTCGGTAATGGCGCGGAGATAGCCAAGCGTGTTCTCTATGGCTGCTGAGATATAAAAATCCTTCGTGAAATAATACGAGACCTGAAACATCGAAAACGAGGGGACTCGGTAGGTTTTCCGAGAGAGCGCCGTATATTCATAATTCGTGTAAATGACATCCGCCCCAAAATACCATTTTTTAATCATCCCATTGACACTCAACCCACATTGGAACGCCTTTTTAGGTAATTGTCCCGTGAAATAATCGACAAGATGATAACCGTAAATACCCGCATAGCCCCAATCGCCCAAACGATAAGAAAGGTTACCCCCTAAGCGAAGGTTCGCTACCCGCCGACTGTTTCGGTAAGTCGATACATAAATACCGTTCTCATCGTTATAGCCATAAGCCTCCACGCCATCATCACTCAAGCGATAACGCACGCTTGGACTTAGATAAAGACCTTTTAAATTATATGTCGACGAAAGACTCCATTCATGGTCACGGCTCGGCATAAGATAAGGATTGCCGGCAGTCCTTGTCAAGGAATCCGTCGAGAGATTATAAGGGTTCAACTGGCTGATATCTGGCAAAGTATTGCCCAACTGATAACCAAAGCGAGCTGAAAAGTGATCACTGAAATCATATGTCCCACTCAGTGAAACATGCGGACGAAAATAATGATTGTCCGCATCATCAGCACGCAGCCAAATCCCCTCCGCCCCAGCCGAAAGCATATAAGAAAGATCGCCAAGTCTATGTGTATAATCGGCGTAAAAGTATTCATCCCAACGACGGTGCTTGAAAAGTGGCAAGTGGTCGCTAACCTGGTGGATCCGATCGTTCGTGAAACGTGTTTGACTACCAACAGCCAAGCTCACCCCATTCGTGACCTGAATGACGCTGGTTATTGCATCGGAAAGTGATTCGAAAAAAATGAGTCTCGATGGTATCAATATTACGAGGCTCATGAAACAAATATACTGAAGGACAGTACCAATGTTAAAGAGCTTTTTTCTCACAATATCAGTTATGGAAGAATATTGTTCGCATAAGCGATATTTCCAGTCATTACGCTGAGTTCAAGAATAAATATCTGGATCCTGATAATGAAAGTTGAGAGAAAACTACTATATTTGACATATTATTTTATACAATAATCCAATTTAACACTAATATTACATATTATATTATGGAATATAGCTTTGATATTTTCAATAAGAATCCTGAACGTCAGGCAAGGATACTGGCAGAAAACTGTCGTAAGCGCAGGCTTGATAAAGGTTTGAGCAGGCGTAGCCTCTCTGAAATAACTGGCATCCCGGAACCGACACTCGAGCGTTTTGAAACCAAAGGAAAAATATCTCTCGAGGCATTCCTGAAATTGGTTGTTGAATTTGGCTGGTTTGATGAAATGAGTGCTATTATGAGTAAAAGCAAGTTCACTACAGGAGAGGAACTTGAGACTATAAATAAGAACCAGGGAAGGCAGAAAGGGCGATAAAAGATATTCTAAAAATCACAGTTTTATTGGAAGGACGTACTGTCGGCACTTCGCAAATGACTCCAGAAAGAGACCGAAGCGTGTTCGAGTACGACAAGGATTGGATTGCAAGTGGCTTCTCGATCTCGCCTTGGGAATTGCCACTCCAGACAGGACTCATATACTCAAAAGAAAATAGTTTTGGTGGCGGATTCGCAACATTTGAGGACAGCATACCGGATGGCTATGGTCTATATCTGCTTGACAGGATACTTCGTCGTGGAGGCAATTCATTGAGTGAACTGTCCACTCTTCAGAGACTGTCCCTGGTTGGCAGTTCCGGAATGGGAGCACTTTGCTATAAACCAGAAGTCTCCAAAGAGCATATTGCAGCTATCACAGACAACGACTTTGACGAACTTCAGCATAAAGCTTTTGATGTGCTCTCCGAGAAAAGCGATGCTGACGCATCCTTCTTGTACTACAACAGCCGCAATTCTGGTGGAACAAGGCTCAAAGCGATATACAAGGCTGCTGACGGTTCGGACTGGATAGTAAAATTCAGACATATATACGATCCCTCAGATATTGGTAAATTACATAGATCTCCTTGCCCTGACCGGCTACCTTACACAAGATCCAGCACAAGTGGAGCAGATGTTTCGCAGGATGGTTTTCAATATCATATGCGTCAACAAGGACGATCACGCCAAAAACTTCAGTTTCCTCTGCGAAAACGGCAAATGGTCACTTGCTCCCGCATACGACATTACCTACTCACCAGAGGGCACCAGAGGCGAACACGCAACATCTGTCAAATATTCGGGCAATCCAAGCCTTGAAGATATCATCTCTGCCGGCACAGGCATCCGCATAAGCAGAAAACGTTGCATTGAAATTATCGAAGAAATCGAGACTGTCTGCAAGACAGAACTTGATAAAATAGTCAAAATTAAATAGTAATGGAAGAGATTACTAAAAGGTGAACAAGCTCTGATAATCATATGATTGAAGCCTCTTCATTTAGTTCTTACCAAGGCTGAAACCGAACAGAATAATGCGGTACAAAACGTATATTGAAAGTACTGATTATCAAACATAAGGCAGTGTAAACCCAACTGTGTCAAGTTATTTTTCAGAGCCGTTTTGGGACCTTCAATATTCCCAAACGGCTCCGCTAAGTTCAATGTATCCTTCCTGTTCATACACCCTACCATAATGATGAATCATTTCAACCAACCCATTCAAACGTGAATCTATAATCTTCAGATTTTTATATCTAAGATATTGAATGTCATACAGTCCCATATTCCCGGATTTCAACCTTACTTCAATATCTTCGGGAATAAGGAAACTCGCCCTGTTGCCAAAAAATTTATAAAACTCTGACTGATATATAGATATACCTGCCAGATCAAAATCTCCAAAATGTATATATCTATTAGGAATTTTGATAAGCCATTCTCTTAAATCTGCCGACTGAGTGGAAAAATCGGAGTATGCTGTTACAGTGGTCTAGCTGAAAGAAACGCCGAATAT
>ERZ779737.2782-NODE-2782-length-10981-cov-6.985265_pt1 | contig 10981 bp, 19 predicted proteins | sample MGYA00511889_ERZ779737 | MGnify/ENA primary metagenome ERZ779737 (study PRJEB29588, sample SAMEA2163575) | human gut metagenome | biome: human gut; feature: human-associated habitat; material: faeces | place: Denmark | collected 2008/2010 ...
ATCTTCAACCACGAGTATACCTGGCATAGCATATGCACCTCTCTTTATTAACTATTTTTCCTCTTCGTTACATATTTGTTCTGCCTCAATATCCTCGGTAGTGACTTTCCCTGTAATATCCCTATAGGCTTCTTTTATTCCATTTTTGACCGCCCACTTAATTATAAAATATAATGCAAGTAAGACGATTAGTGCTGTGCCAAAACTAATTCCTAATTCTTCAAACATTTCATTACCTCTGTCAATTCCGATTTAGTAACGCAAAAGGAAATATATGACATACACCCAACTAAGTAATCCATGAAAAATTGCCCAGCCGACAGACTTCCACGTTGTATAACTAATAACCATAGCTAACGCACTTCCAAAAGTTATTCCTGATTTTACCGTTTTCTTGACAGTAGTTGATTTATTTTCTTCCACATTTGTTTCCTCCGTAAATTCTGCTTGTAAGATGCATTCATTTTTACATAGACACAGTATAACATAGTCCCTGTGCCTATACGATAACATTTACTGCTTCTTCCGATATGAACTCATCCTCTCCACAGTAACCTCCGGATAGAAATAAGTCAGAATCGTTGCCTTCGGAACTCCTGCCGCAAGTGCCTTCTTCACTTCCTCTTTCTGCTCCGGCGTATATGACCAGTGCAGCATTCTGTTTGTGATAGTATCTTCCCACTTAGGCTTTTCTCTCTCAGGATTCCCAGGCTTAGCACCAGCACTTCCACTAGAAGCGTTAGCACTTTCTGCAGCATCTGACTTGTTCTCATTTAAAAAGTAATAATTGATCAGAGCCATCATTGTTCCATCTTCACCATATACTTTTTCAGTTACATCCATATATTCCTTTTCAAGCAGTGTCCAACCGCTTAGTAACAAATCTTCTCTGTGTTGTATTGCCTGCAACTCTTCATAAGAACATTTTTTAAATATAAACACAGCTTTCTCCTCCTGTTGCATCATGTCCCTCAAGCTATCAAGTTACTACAACCCATGTATTTCTTCCTGCAACTTTTCAAGGAACTCAAGAATCTCTTCAAATTCCGGTATATTTCCATATATCACATTTCGCATAGCCTGATAATCATCTTCTAATTCTTTATGTATCCGCTCTCCCGGTACAAGCATAATGTTTTCTAAGGTTGCAGTTTCATAATGTGCACCTTTGGCATAATAGAATTTCTGCTTAAATGCCACATCTTTTTCTAACAACTCTTTTCGTTTAAATGCTCTTTCCTTTACCCATGAATTGCCCATATTATACACATCATATAGATGTCTTGCATATCTGGCAGGCAACGGCTTTCCCTCCGGGAAATTTGCAATTTTATGTAATATGGTGAGTTTTTCCCAGAAAGTTCTCTCAACATCAATGGTCAAAACCGAAGTTTCTTTTTGCGAAAAAATATCCGGATATTTTTCGGCTGCAAATGGAGTTACGCTTGTCTCATGAGATGGCATCCATTCTGCCAATGGTCCTATTTCCAATCTTACACAAGATCGTAAATACTCAGCCTCAAATATCTGCGGATAATAAAAATTAACCACCATCTCATCTTCTGTATCAACTGAAATCCATTCTCCATCACCCAGTTTTTCTTTCATTTCTATATTCAACTGGGGTATCAATTCCTCTTTATAGAATTTTGCTGCTTCCGAATTAATTTGCTTATTAAATATATCCTGCTTGGTTTTCGATCTTTCTTCCCAAGGATTCACCTCGTCATTAATTATTTTTCTCCAGTCCAAAATCAAATCTATATCCTCGGAAAACCGCTCAATAACATGGTATGATTTAGAAAGGCTTGTTCCACCTTTAAATACGAAAGCGTTTTTGTACCTGCAATCATGGAATAAATGATCCAACATAAAACATACCCAAAAGTCTTTCTCGATTACATTAGGTTGCATTCCCATAGAAATTGCAGTAGCCTGAAACAATTCTGTTCTATCCTTTATCTGTAATTTAGCAACTTCTTTCACTATTCAGCGCACACCTTTCTGATCACTGCATATATCCATTCACTTACACCTGTTGCTTCCTCTAACATCTTTTTCTTTTCCGCCTCAGGTAATCTATTTTTTAAGCTCAAGATAATACTCTCATCAATCCGCTCTTTTCCCAATGTCTTTAATGCCTCAACAACCAAAGTGGTCGTCTCAGACATAAATGAAATCTCTCTATTTGCACGGTGCTTAAAAGACAATGTAATATTATCCCACGAAAATTTTCTATAAGGACCGTCGCTGATATAGGACCAAACAACCGGAACCTGTGTAGATAGTCCCAACTTATTTAATGCTGCATCTCCGCACGGAGCAATGGTCCAACGAAAACTTCTGGCAATAGCATACGCTACCCTTTCAGGATTTGCCGGAATATACTCTTTAAGTAGCTTACTATATGTCGGCTTTTCATATACTCCATCTAAAATCCTGCGGATATTCTTTTCTTCCACCTGTCTCCCAAGACATTTTCTTACTGTTGTAGTAGTTGCAATATCCGTAAAATCCGAAGTAACAAATACAGTTCCGACCTCAGCTATCTCTATCCTCTTTTTTATTTCCGCATAAATGCTATTAGTCATAAAACCACTCTCCTTATTTTGTCACGATTATTATATAATTTTCGTGACAAAAATGCAATCTGTTCTATAATATTATCTCTCTACTAATGGTTATTATCCAAATTATGTAAAATCATTCCGTTTATCAGATTTATTGATGTGTATGAGAATGCAGTATTTGTCTGACCCGGAAACTTCCTTGTGTATGGACCAAAAGAAACGATTCTGCTTACGAAGGATATTATACCGGAATCCGCAAGCTTCGGTGTAAAAATCAGTGGTGACAGCATGGAACCCGAATTTGAAGACGGGCAGATCGCATGGATATTAAAGCAGGATATGGTTGAAAATGGAGAAATCGGAATCTTCTCTCTGAACGGAGAAGCTTATATTAAGAAATTGCAGGATGATAAAAATGGCGTTTTCCTTATTTCCCTAAATGAGAAATACCCCCCAATTCCGGTCAGAGAGCATGACCGTTTTGATATACAAGGAAAAGTAGTTGGAAAGAATCATCCAAACGAAATCAAAGAATATCTACAATAAACAAGTCTTTCTTTTTGGACAGTATTTTCTGTATCCTTGGTATTATAAGATATGTATGAAAGTAGGTGTTTGCCATGGCGGTCGTTAATAACCTAAAAACAATTCGTGAATCACGAGGTCTTCTGCAAGTGGATATTTGTAATAAACCATATTTGCGGATTATATGCACACACCCTGTAGTATCATAAAAATACTGCAGGGTGGTCTCTCAGCATTTATTTGCAGCAAGTCAATAAATCAGCATAGAGCAGGTATAAACTTGGCGAACAAATAAAGTCCATCATTGCCTGCCATAACCTCATGTGGTACTTTTGCAGGCATAATAGATATTACACCGACCTCATATTTTATTTCAGCTCCATCATTTATACATACACCTGTACCTGCAATAACTTCATGCGTTTCAAGCTGAGTCTCATGAATATGATTTTTGATAGCCTTACCCGGTGCAATTCTGACAAGATGATAACTGAACTGACCTTCTGTATCTTTTCCTGTAATAATATGTTTCAGTTCCACGCCATCAAAAATCGGATGTTTAGACCAATCAATTTGTTCAAATTTAATAGCCCTCCCTGGCACCGCCAAACTACCATTGATAAATGCTTCGAATACTTCTTTGTTCATAGAATTGTCCTCTCTTTCTTTGTTAATAAAACAATTCTATTATTCTCTTATCGAACAGACTTGTACAAAATTGCGGACTTTATATATTCTTCCGGAGAAATTCCCATTTGCCTTTTAAACACTCTGCACAAATGGCTCTGATCGCAAAAACCAACAGCTGTGGCAACATCAACAACCTTCATTCCGCTTTCTAACAATTCCTGTGCTTTTCTAATGCGACATTGAAGTTGAAACTTGTGTGGTGTTAAGCCATTCTCACCTGCAAATTTTCTAATCATGTGATATGAACTTATATGAACTTTTTCAGACATATCAGCAATGCTAATCTCCAATTCTGGATTTCCAATAATTTCTCTCCTAATGATATCAAGTTCTCTATCTACATTATCTTCTTGTGGCAGACATATACTTATCATAGAATAAAAATCCGTTATGGGATAAATGGAATGTTTCATATTAAGAGCTATAGAAAACATTTCTCCTTCATTACAAACAAATTCCTCCTGGTCAATTTTCACCCCAACCTTTCCTTCTGTAACAATACCAAACACAAAATGTCCAATATGTGTATGTTCCGGATATGAAATATTTACATTCTCATAACTAATCGTCTCAATACCAGTAGAAATATCTTTTATGTATTCAAGTTTATTCAAACCATCACCCTCTTAGTTTAAAACAACGAAATCATCCGAGAATTCAAAAATCAGTACGCTTACACTAATATAAACAGTATATTAATATAAAGAATTAAAATGCACCATATTTATCTTTTTGAAACATACGTCATAATATCATTCAAGAGCATCTTGACAAAGCATTACCTTTTGTTCTCCACAGGCTACACACTTCATCACATTTTTGGGAAACTGTACCTCATCGCCTGCCTTTGTCGTTTTTGTTGCACCTCCATATAACGGAGGCAACTCATTCATTCCGATTCCATTAATTAGCATAGTCTTTTCCTCCCATAATAATCTTTGTTTTTCTCTTGTTAACTCGCTTTTTCTTACATTTTCTTTTTTTCATAGAGATGTTATCTAAGTCTATGCCATTCCCCTAGACCAAAAATCATGGATATCAGGATGTTTGGGTACACAAAACAAGACGTCATCTTATTTTGCTATGATTGGCCTTTCTTATCCCCAACTCCTTACGGCAGCCTAACCTCCCATGTCATACGGGATCACCTTTACTTTAGGGTCCTTAATTCCTTCGTTCTGCTTATCCATAAAGGGGCGTCATGATGCTCCTTCGCTGAGTCTGTGCTCTGATGGAAAAAAATCTGACTTCGGCTCTCTATGTTTTTGTAATGCTTCCCGTTCCTTTCAGCACCTTGCGGCGAACGTCTCCTGAATCTCACAGCTTCCTTCTTATGCTGCCTGTGGCTTCCTGTGAATGTCAGAAAGCATCTTCTGTGGATCATAGGTCACTCCATTTGCCAGAATTGCATAAAAGACTCGTATCAGCTTACAGCTGATGGCAATCATGGATTGTTTCTTCTTGAGCGGATTGTTCGCTCTTGTCGTGTAATACTCATGCAATGACTTAAACTCTGGGTTCTTCGCTATCAATGGAATCGCTGCATTGAACAGTACTGCCCGCAGCTTACTCCGACCTCTTTTACTTATGGTCGTCTGTCCTTTGTGCTTTTCCGAGCTGTTCTCCCGTAATGAGAGTCCTGCCAGCTTTTGTATCTGTCTGGGTGATTCGAAACGCCTCACATCACCCACTTCTGCCAGAAATCCGGCTACCGTGATCACTCCTATACCTTTGATGGCAAGCATCTGCTCGCTTTCGGGTATCTTCTTACACAAACTTTCTATCTCTTCCATAACGGAATCGAGCTGTGCTTTTTTATATTCGTAATCCTCGAGCAACAGTTTCATTTCATACTTGGCAGCCGAAGAGCCCTTCCTTAAGCCGATGCTTCGTTTTGCTGTCTCACACAGGGTCGTTGCCCTTTTCATACCGACAGCCCTAAGCTTTGCATCACGCCAGATTTGATTGATTTTCTCAGCTCCAAGTTCCACGATTGCTTCCGGAGTACAGGCTTTCTTTAGAAGCAGCATACTGCTCTGTGCTTCATAATCCCCAAACACATCTGCGTACTCAGGGAAATATATGGCGAACCATCTGGCAAATCTGTTTTTGATCTGGGTAATCTCCCTGATGAGTCTCTTACGATTGGCCACCATAATTCTTAAATCAGCATACACACCATCCGGTGTATATGGTGCAGAATACCGGCCCTCGGTAACCAGCTTTGCGATCACCTTCGGATCCTTCCTGTCATTCTTGCTTTGGCTGTTGTCATCCAGTTCCTTGGTCTGCTTTACCGCATAAGGGTTAACCATAACCAGGAGGATGCCCTCATCCTCAAGATAAGCGCCAAGGTCAAACCAGTAATGACCTGTTGGCTCGATACCGACTATCACATCTGATTTCTTGTACTTGTCCTGTAAACGCTGCATCCATGCTTTGAAGGATTCAAAGCCTTCTCTGCTGTTGCTGAATGGAAAGACTTTCCCGAGTTCGATGCCCCTCCAGTCAAACGCTCTCGCATACTGTGTGGTACTTCCGATATCGATTCCTACTACCAAAGTTGATTCTTTTACTTGATTGATTTTCTCATTCTGCTTATAATTCATTTGTGGGTGTCTCCTCTGAACAATGATTTTTATTAACCGCCAAGTTAACAATCATTATTCTATGGTAGGCACTCATTTTTTGCAAACCGGTTATTTGTTACTTAACAGGAATGCTCCTTACATTAAAGAAGGAGCAACTCTCTTATGGCTTGGTCTTGTACAGCAGCTCAAGTGCCTGCTGGAAGACCTCTGCTTGGGTAAGATTCATCTTCTTGCAGTATGCGAGAAGTCTGTCACGTTCTGCCTCGGTAACTCGGAAGCCTACCTTAATATACTTCTTATTCTCTACCGGGGGACGTCCTACTTTCGCCATAACTGCTCCTTTCAAAACCTATATACACATTATAGTTTGTGTCCCACATAAATTTAATGTTTTTTTGAGAGTCATTCCTTTAATTTTCGTTACGTCCTTCTTCGTTACATATCTCTGAAGTTTTCAAGATACTCTTCGATGATCTCGGTATTTACCAAGACGATCCGTCTGATGCGGTAAACTGCCTTTGCCTCCTTAGCCAGATCCATGAAGGAATGAATCCCCATGGAAAACATCGCTGCTCCTTCATCATACTTTACGAACTTCTTCTTTCCGTTCGTAAGAAGGTTCTCCATATTATCCGTTTCTTTTCTCTTGTATCCCATAGTCATTCACTCCTTATAATGTTTCCCTGAAATAAGGGACTGTTCTGCTTTCCAATAACTTCTTGATATCACCGATCAGATTCTTCACTGTCTGATAAGCCAGGTCTCTGTCCTCCGCAATCTCCAGCATCTTGCGTTCCTTATTGATAAAGGTAAATACGATGTCATGCTCCTTCGTCTGAAGAGCCTTGAGAGCTGAGTCAAAGACTTCAAATTCCCGTCTCATCATATAGATCGTGAGAATATCATGTTTGTGCTTTTCCGGAGTATCCGTTTCCTTCAGGATGTTCCCGGAGAAGTTACATTCCTCGACGGCATCCCGTATCATGATATGCTCGATGGCCTTTGCAGCTGTAGGATCGCTGCGATGACTTGTCTGAACTCTAACGCCCAGATCGTCGTCATTCTTCTTCCGCCTGTTGTATTCGACCTCAAAGAGGATCCGGTTGAACAGTCCGGTTTCGTAGCAATCCACCAACTTATCTTCTGTAATGCACATGTTCGCACCTCCATAAAGTTTCTTGGAGGTTAGGCTTGCCGGCTTGCGTCACCTCTTGCTTACATATGTCATTCTACGGAACGCCACGGAATAAATCGTTCGTCAAACGGTCAACTTCTGTTGACCGGTAGTCAACTCAAAAAAGTAAAAAAGAAAAGACGTATGAAACCAAATGTCTCATACGCCTCATAGGATTTATGATTATAACTTTGTAAATTCATCAAGCTGCTTATCTACATCTCTTCCGGAATACATAACCCGAATCACTGTAACCAATTTCTTTGTCTTATCGGGGATATAGAAAATAACATAATTATCAACAGGCACAACTCGTGTATTTCGACTCTTCCAGGGCTCTCTTTCATATTGCCGGAACTTCTCCGGATACTCTCCCAAGGAAAGGATTTTTTCTTCGATCCGGTCAAGCTGTCCGGCTGCATTCTCAGGCGAAAGAAGATCAAATGCTATATACTCAAAGATACCGCGAAGATCGTTCTCAGCCTGCTCCGTAAAGGTAACATCATATTTCATACCTTATAATCCCTTCGGATATCCGCAAAAACCTGAGCTGCAGATTTGGTACGCCCTGCCTGCATATCCGCATATCCTTTCTCAAGTTCCATGTCCAAAGTCTCTGCGTTCATTCTCGAAATATCAACAGGTCTCGCAGTTGGAATCTTTACCTCAAACGGAAGCCCCCTATTTAGAATGATCTGCTTATAAAACATATTGATAGCATTAGATGCCGGGATCCCCAAAGTAGCCAGAATTCCCTCAGCCTGTTCTTTAACATCCGGCTCTATTCTTGCATAAAGATTTGCTGATTTAGCTGCCATATCATCACGCCCCTTTCTTTTACCCATATCATAAGTCAATGTACGGACAAAAGCAATACATTTTTCAAATCAGTGCCCTGATCTGCTTCAAAAGAATCTCTCTTACAGACTGATCCTTCACATCTCGCAACAAACCAAGCGCTTCGTCCGCAAATCCATCATTATTATCTGCAAAACCCAGCAGATAATTCGGCGTAGTCTGAAGTACTTTGGCTATCTCTGCCAGACCGCTGGCTCTCATCTCCTTCTTATCATTCTCGTAGTAGGAGATTATAGACTTCTCTACATATAATGCTTCTGCCAGTTCCTCCTGGATCATTCCAAGTCTGATACGCTGTGCTCTGATCCTCTGTCCTAATGTTTCTTCCTTCTACCTCTTCCATAAGGAGTCCTACATAATGATGCCCCCTATGCTCCGGGAAGGTATAAACAAAACCCATCCACGGAGTAAACTCCGTAGGCTGGATATCATCCTTTTCGGCATAAGTGCAAAACGAAATCAGCTCATCGCCGTCTGTAAGCAACAGAACCTTTGAGTTTTTACCTGCGGCGTCAAAGAAAGTTCCTTTGCTCAACAGCTCATACAAAAAACCGGCAGCTCCCCAGTCGCCTCTTTTGATCTCATTAAGCCAGTGGCTCTGCCTATCACTATCAAAATAGTTGATCACTCTCATAGTTCACACACCATAATATATTCTTCTTCATTCTCGCTCACGGTCTTGAATCCAACCTTCTCATACATCCGAACCGCATAATTTGCTTTCTGTACAGCAAGAGACGCTTGCTTATAACCTTTCTCTTTGAGTAGTACAAGCATCTCATTCATCATCCGTGTTCCGATTCCCCGTCCTCGATATTCCTTGTACAGCGATATGTCTCATTTGTCTATGATAATATTATCACAGGCAAAATCACAATAAAAGTGTCAAGTCCCCTACAATGATACTACAGATTCCCTACAAAATCCCTACAAAACAAGATTCCCCCTTTGAAAAATGTTTCCATACCTATTAATAGAGTTTTGGAAACAAAATACAACACTCTCTGTAGCCGACAAGAATCCTTCTCCTTCTATAATGGATATGGACCAATCTTTTTTCCACGACAAACTGGAATTTGTCAATTAAGTTCTTCAACGAAATTTAGAATACGTTGCGTTGCCAACTCATCCCTGGACAGTTTTAGCAATTCGTCAGCCGTAATCCATTTATAATCAGATGTTTCTCCTTCTTGCAAAACGACACTATCCTCATCTACATCCGTAATGCAAAGATACTCCACATAAAACGATTTATGGCTGTGGTGGAGCACCCTTCCTATTTCTACCAAATTATTGGAGGTAATTCCCGTTTCTTCATAAAGTTCTCTAGCGGCACAGATTGCAGGTTCTTCACCTTGTAATGCAGAACCACCCGCTGTAGCCTCCCACATTCCGCCCAAATGCTTTCTTTTATCCCTTTGCATGATGAGATAACTCCCATCTATATGTCTAACAATTATTTCACAGACCAAATGAAAAAAGCCTTCTGGAATTACCTCTCCTCGAACCAAGGTTACACCCTGAATCTTTTTGAAATCTCTATCATAAGCGTCCCACAGTTCCATATTTCGTTTACCTCCACAAATTCCGATTTGTTGAGCCGATGCTCAGTATAGCACACTCGTGCCTCAATCGCAAGCGATCCGCAAGGGCGCACTCACTCACCACCTGCCCAAGATCGGACGGTAGCAGTGATTATATCGGTAAGTTTCAAAGACTGTTTTCAGCAAAATGGATTGAAGATAAATACTATATTAAAGATATCTAAAATTTTCCCCGGTCAGCACAATATGACCGGGGAATAATTATTTATTCAACCGCGCTTTAAAGCTTTTCATCATGTCCTCGACACCTGCGGCGAACGCGGACGCGGTGTGCGCGCCGATGGAAAACATCTCCTGATAATGGGCGTAATCTTTGAAGAACAGCTTTTCCGCAAGCTTGCCGTAGCCCGCGAAGAACATGCAGTAGTCATTGTCCGGGATGATATATCCGAGCGCGTCGTTCGCGAGCCCGAAAACCGCTGTGTCCCCGCCGACGATATCACAGAGGCTTTTGAAGCCGCTCGCCCTGTTTGTAATGCTATTTTCCGCGAGCATATCTCCTGTGCCGCTGACGAGACCGGGTGTTATCTCACCAGGCACAAGCAGGGCTTTGAACTCGCCGCCGAGTTCGAGATATCCCGTCTCCGTCTCAAGTTCATATATTCCCTTTGCGGGTCTTGTCATATCAAAGCACGCGAAGCCGAGCTTCCCGATTATCTTTTCGAGCGGATTATCGACCCTGAGCGCCGTTTCTTTGTGTATTGAAACAAACTTCGGCTCAAGCTCGCGCTCTTCGACAGTGCATTTGCCTATCATTTCGACGGCACTTTTATACGCCTTGCCGCTGTTTTTCGGCGAGAGCAGAGGATTTTGCTCTATTTCTTCGCGCTCTTTTGTCATCGCGAGGACGAGTTTTCCGAGATCGCGCCCGAGAGCCTCGGTCTGGCGTGTAAAGTTCTCTTCCTTTACTCCGCCCGCTCCCCTGTTCGGGTATATTCCGTTGACCGCGCCGTTGATAAAAATGAAGTT
>ERZ779737.2783-NODE-2783-length-10979-cov-2.448096_pt1 | contig 10979 bp, 8 predicted proteins | sample MGYA00511889_ERZ779737 | MGnify/ENA primary metagenome ERZ779737 (study PRJEB29588, sample SAMEA2163575) | human gut metagenome | biome: human gut; feature: human-associated habitat; material: faeces | place: Denmark | collected 2008/2010 ...
TCCTATCAGATTTTATTTCCGGGGAGACTTAATTGCAGCCTGAGCGGATGTCAAAATTGCAGAGCGTTGGAAAGAATAATAGTACGTTTTTATGGGGCAACAAGCGTTTTTATCTTCGCACGAATTCTACTCCAGAAATGTTTCTTGTTCGATTGTGACCCCATATTGCAAAATCTTATCAATTGCATCAACAAACAGCGTATGTCTTCCCGCATTCCGCTCTTCCTTCAGCTTCTTCAGATACTGCTCCGGCCGCTTCAGGCCATTTTTGTGGTACTGTTCCACAAAGCGCCCTTCCATACGCATGGGTTCAAGCTGTGGGAACACCGTTTGCAGGTTTTCAAACATACAAAAACCGCCCAGATCAATATCTGCCCAGAATCGAATTTGCATGGTTTCCCCTGCCGCAGCAGCCAGTTTTTCAAAAAGTTTTTTCAGCTTTTAAAATCAAAACCAAGCAACACTTTCGATTACTTTCTGAATGTTGACTCTCCGCTTCCGTGCGTTCTACACTCTTTCACCGTCTGTGTTTTCTCTTGTCTGCCTCGCCTCTCAGCGTATCAGTTGATATTATATCAGCACTTCCCTCTTTTGTAAACCCCTTTTTGACAATTTTTTTATCTTTTTTACATTATCGGCAAATTCTACATTTTAAACTCACTTGTTGTTTATTTTATCCCAAAATTCACTATATACACCCTTTTTTTAAAAATACTTTATTCGACAGATTTTCAAAACAATTTTCTTGACAAAGAATGGATATATATATATAATAGTATTAACAAATGAATCCCCTTAAAAACATTGACGGGAACAAGATGCAAATGAACCGGCAAAGAGAGCTGACGGTTGGTGTGAGTCAGCATGGAACATTGTATGGATAGCTCATCCCCGAGTTTTTCGTGTGAAGTGTATATACTATATATATGTAATGCGAAACGCAAGACTGCGTTATCGGTCGGGACTTTGTCAGAAGTCTTTAAGGAGAACACAGTGATGTGTTCTTGAATACGGGTGGTACCACGGATTTTATTCGTCCCTTTGTTTAGGGGGGCGATTTTTTTGTGCTATTTAACAGGAGGTTATTATATGAAACCATCATTTGAAAAGTACATTCCATTTAAGCAGATTAATCTGCCGGACAGACAGTGGCCAAACAATACTATAACAAAAGCACCGATCTGGTGCAGTGTTGACCTTCGTGACGGTAATCAGGCACTTGTCGATCCTATGAACCTTGAAGAAAAGCTCGAATTTTTCCATGCACTTTGCGATATGGGCTTTAAGGAAATAGAAATCGGTTTTCCGAGTGCATCAGAAACAGAATACGAAATCTGCCGTGAGCTTATTGAAAACAACCACATTCCCGACGATGTAACAATTCAGGTTCTTGTTCAGGCAAGAGAGCATCTTATCAGAAAAACTTTTGAGGCTGTTAAGGGTGCTAAGAATGTTATCGTTCATTTCTACAACTCAACTTCAACTCTCCAAAGAAAAGTTGTTTTCAAAACAGATATGGACGGTGTAATCAAAATTGCCGTTGACGGTGCAAAGCTCATTAAACAGCTTACGGATGAATATGACGGAGATACAAACTTCCGATTTGAATATTCTCCCGAAAGCTTCAGCGGTACTGAGCCTGAAAACGCTGTTGAAATCTGCGACAGGGTTATCGAGGCTCTCGGTTCAACTGCCGAAAACAAGTTGATTGTCAATCTTCCGAATACTGTTGAGATGTGCACACCGAACACATATGCAGATCAGATTGAATACTTTGTAAGAAATCTTAAACACCGTGACGCCGCTATCATCAGTATCCACCCACACAATGACCGTGGATGCGGTGTTGCCGCAGGCGAACTTGCATTGCTTGCAGGCGCTGAGAGAGTTGAGGGTACACTCTTCGGCAACGGAGAGCGTACAGGTAATATGGATATCGTTACAATGGGACTTAATATGTTCACACAGGGCGTTGATCCTAAGCTTGATTTTTCAAATCTTCCAAAGCTCCGTGAAATCTACGAGCGTTGCACAAACATGAAGATTGATCCTCGTCAGCCATATATCGGCGAGCTTGTATTTACTGCATTCTCGGGCTCACATCAGGACGCTATAAACAAGGGTATGAAGTATATGAAAGAGAGCGGAACAGATTACTGGGAAATTCCGTATCTTCCGATTGACCCTGCCGATGTCGGCAGAGAGTATGAGCCGATTATCAGAATCAACTCACAGTCCGGCAAGGGCGGTGCGGCTTTTGTTATGAACAATAACTTCGGTTATGACCTTCCGAAGAGAATGCATCCCGAATTTTCAAAGCTTGTTCAGGCAAAATGTGAGGAGCTTGGCAGAGAGCTTATTCCGAAAGAGTTGTTTGAGGTGTTCGAGAAGAATTATCTTGAGCATAAGCAGAAATATGTTCTCTCAAGCAGAAAGATTTATGAAGAGAGCGAAAACGGCAATGATTATGTTCACTTCAAGGGCAAGATGAAGATTAACGGCAACGAAGAGGTTTCTCTCAGCGGTGTCGGCAACGGTCCTATTGACGCATTCTTCAATGCAATCAAAAAGGTCGGTCTTGACAAGTACGAATTCATCTCATACAGTCAGCACGCAATTTCTCAGGGTTCTGACTCAAAGGCTGTTTCATATATCGAACTCAAAAAGCCTGACGGAAAGAATATCTTCGGCATCGGCATTGATTCAAATGTCAATGTTGCATCGGTACTCGGTGTTCTCAACGCAATCAACAGAGCCGAGGCTTAATCAATTTAACAATTCAATTTTCAGGGCTGTGCGAATGTGCAGTCCTGTTTTTTATGCTCTAAATCACTCTGTTTAGAAAAATGTTACAAATCACCTTTAAAAATCAAGAATTTCGTTACAAATGATTGAATATTTTCAAGAATAATGTTACACTACAATTAAGAGGTGATTTTATGCTTCAAAGAAAAGCCTATGAACATTTAGTAAAATGGAAAAATACACCCGATAAAAAAGCTCTGCTCATTACAGGAGCAAGGCAAATCGGCAAAACATATATTATAAGAAAATTTGCAGAAGAAAATTATTCAAACTTTATCGAGATAAATTTCATCACAAATCCCGATGCCGCAAAGATTTTCAACGGAGATTTGAATGCTGAAACGATACTGATTAATCTAACCGCATACACACAAAAGCCCTTGGTAAAGGGAGATACTTTGATTTTCTTTGACGAGATACAGGAATGTCCGTCTGCAAGAACGGCAATTAAATTTCTTGTAGATGACGGGCAGTTTGATTACATTGAATCGGGTTCACTGCTTGGAGTAAGATATAAAGAAGTAAAGTCCTATCCCGTCGGTTACGAAGAAAACTACCGTATGTATCCGCTTGATTTTGAAGAATTTGCAACTGCAAACGGTATTCAGCCACAAACGATAGAATATTTAAAGAAATGTTACGACAATAAAGAAATGGTTACGGAAGCAGTTCATCAATCAATGTTGAAGCTTTTTCCATACTATATTATTGTCGGCGGAATGCCTGCGGTTGTACAGAAATTTGTTGATACAAAAGACATCAGCGAGGTCTTGAAAATTCAAAAAGATATTCTCGACTTGTACAGACAGGATATTTCAAAATATTCCGACAACAACAAAGAGAAGATAAAGAGCATTTTTGATTTAATTCCCGCTCAGCTTAATGACAGGAACAGAAGATTTACACTTTCCGATATTAAAAATTCTGCACGAATGTTGAGATACGAAACAAGTTTCAACTGGCTTGCAGACGCAGGAGTTGCTCTCCCCTGTTACAACATAACCGAACCCGTACTGCCGCTTGAGCTCAACCTACAGAACAATCTTTTTAAACTGTTCTTGTGTGATACGGGACTGCTTTGTGCCGCATCAATGGGAAACATTCAGTTTGACATACTGTCGGGAGATTTGTCCGTTAATATGGGAAGTATCCTTGAAAATGTATTTGCTCAGGAGCTTGTTTCAAACGGTTTTCTTTTAAGATATTTCAATAAGAAGAATATCGGTGAAATTGATTTTATCGTTCAAAAAGGTAAGTCAGCCGTACCGATTGAAATTAAGTCGGGCAATGACTACACAAAACACAAGGCATTGGATAACTTGATTGCAAAGCAGGGTTGGAACATAAACAGCGGTATTGTGTTCTGCAAGGGCAATTTGGAAATTGAAAACGGCATAACATATTATCCATGGTATATGTCAATGTTTTTCAAACAGGAAACACTTCCCGAACATCTGAAAGTTAATGTTGATATTGTAAACATCTGATAATCGACAATTGCAGGACTGTGCTTATGTGCAGTCCTGTTTTTTATGCTCTGAATCGTCCATAATAAGCCTGTGAGCGAAAAATAGGGGCATACAGCTAACCACATAGCTATATGCCCCTGAAAATCGGTTTTAAAGCTTATTTCATGCTGTTTTCGTAAGACTCGATCATCTTTTTAACCATATAACCACCTACACTACCATTCTGTTTGGAAGTAAGGTTTCCGTTGTATCCGTCTGTAAGCGGCACACCCAGCTCATTTGCAACCTCAAATTTGAAACGATTTAATGCGCCCTTTGCTTCTGGTACAGCTGCTTTGTTAGAAGAAGTATTGTTTGACATAATCATTTTCCTCCTTGGTTAATTGTTGTTTTGTTTGATGTTACATTGCTAGTATGTACTCTGACAATGAAAATACACTGGGAATAAATGGGGTGATCAAAAAAAGACAACAAAAAAAAATATGCCGGATAGCAAAATGTTTTAACTTGACGCTACATTCTCGGTGTAGAAATTCTTATATTGGGAGCATATCTTATTACAAGAACAAAAAATTGCATACACAAAAATAGAGATAGGAAACGGGACTTCGTACTTATAATATGAAATCTCCCTATCCGGAAGAATTTAACAGGCAGGCCATTGGACTTACTGCCAGCTTGCATTTTGCACCGACCCAGAAAGCAGCGGATGCACTGCTGAAAGAGGGTAAGGATCCAGAGCAGATTTTTGTCACAGGAAATACAGGAATTGATGCTTTGCACTATACGGTGCGAAATGATTTTTATCACCCGGAAACAGAATGGGCAAAAGGCAGCAGACTGATTGCTGTGACAGCACACAGAAGGGAGAATCTGGGAGAACCCATGCGTGATATGTTCCGGGCTATACGCAGGATCGTGGAGGAATTTACAGATGTGAAGGTTATTTATCCTGTACATTTGAATCCGCAGGTCAGAAAAATCGCAGATGAGGAATTCGGTGGATGTGATAGAATACACCTGATCGAACCACTGGATGTGGTAGAATTCCATAACCTGATGAAAGCCAGTTATCTGATCATGACAGACAGTGGCGGAATCCAGGAAGAAGCTCCTGCACTGGGAAAACCTGTACTGGTCATGAGAGATACAACAGAACGTCCGGAAGGTGTGGAAGCAGGAACCTTAAAGCTTGCAGGCACGAAGATGGAGGATATTTACAGAGAATGCAGGCAGCTTCTTACAGAACCTGAAATTTACAGAAGGATGAGTGAGGCCAGAAATCCTTATGGTGATGGGACTGCAAGTATCAAAATCAGAAAAATCCTGGAGGATATAGATGCATGAGCATAAACACAATCAATGCAGAAGAAAAGTAAAACATCGAAAGAACGTGATGAAACTTATTATATTTTGCATAACTGTGGGGATTTCACTTATGTTCATTTATTATCAGAACCTGAGAAAAGAAATAAATGCCCGGCAGAAATGGCTGGAAACAGTCCTGACCGGAGAAAAAAAGTGGATTCTTGAGAATCAGGGGCCTGAGGGTGAATTTTACATGAATGGAAGTAAAGCAGGAGATGTTAATCCTTACTTTGCATGTATGGCTGCACTGGGGCTTCTGGCAGAAACCAAGAACTGCCCCATTACTGAAACAGAGAAAAAAGCTGTTAACAGGTATCTGGACTGGCATACCGGGATTTTGCTGGAAACAGATGGAAAAATGGGAATCTACAGGAAAGAGAGTGGGAAACTTATTTATAAAGAAAAGGCTGATTCCGAAGACGGATATCTTGGTATGTATCTTTTTCTTATGGGAAAATATCTGGAAAAGACAGAAAGTACAGACCTGTCAGAATACTGGAAAAAGGGAATCAGCCTTGCATTAAAAAAGATTCAAAGCCTGATGCAGGATGGAATTACACAGGTCTCAGGAGAAAATACAACAGTTTATCTGATGGATAATCTGGAAGTATGGAAAGGCCTGTACGAATTGGAACATGCAGGACTAAAAGATATGCCGGCAGTCAGTGAAATGCGTAAAAAGCTACAGGCGCAGATCGAAAAACTATTCTGGGATGATGCGAATCAAAGATGGAGAATTATTGAAAACAGTGATCTGTATCACCAGAAAGAATTTTATCCGGATGGAGTTGCACAGATTTATCCGCTGATCTATGAATTTCCAGTAAAAGAGAAGAAAAAGCAAAAGCTATTATATGAGCAGTTTACGGAAAGGTTTCAGTGGCAGAAGCTGAATAAAAAAAGAAATGGCTTTTTGTGGGCAATGGCAGGAATGGCTGCTGCGCAGATGGGGGATATCAATAACCTTTTGGAAATGATAAGAAATTATGAAGCAGAATACTGTGAGAACCGAAAATATCCGCTATACACAGGCGAAGCAGGATGGATTTGTATGGAATGTGAGAAATTGTATAGTTTATATGAAAGAAAAATAAAAACAGGATTTTTGGGTTGACCGGGCTTCCGGCTTTTTGTAAATTGTTGCAGAATATTAAATATGTACTCTTTAGACAATGACTTCAATTGTCCAGAAAAAAATCAAAGCATTGTTGAAAAAATTCTATTGTTATATGATTACGTAAATGATATACTTAAGTACAAGAAAACCGTGTGAAATCACAGCTTGCTTTTTGCACGGTTTCCTTTAAATTAGACAGTTAGTTTTGTCTAATATGATAAAAATATGACAAACTATAGAATAATAGATATTAGGGAATATAATCAACAAGCTATAGAATAAATACTATATCGCTGAAGATAATTACTTTTGCCAATAAATTTTTTCGAGCATATATGAAAGGAAATTTTATGCTAATAAATATTTTTGAAGGTATACTGATTCCATTTGTTGGAACAACGCTAGGTGCAGCATGCGTGTTTTTTATGAGAAAAACACTTAGCAAGTCAGTGCAACGTGCACTTGCAGGGTTTGCAGCAGGTATAATGGTTGCTGCTTCAATCTGGAGTCTTCTGATTCCGGCAATTAAACAATCTGAGAATATGGGAAGATTATCATTTGTTCCGGCAGTTGTTGGGTTCTGGATTGGTATTTTGTTTTTACTAGCGCTCGATCATTTGATTCCACATCTTCATGTTGGAAGTGATCAGGCAGAGGGACCGAAAAGCAAACTTGGCCGTACTACGATGATGGTGTTGGCAGTTACATTGCATAACATCCCTGAAGGTATGGCAGTTGGTGTAATGTATGCAGGATTTCTTGCTGAAAATGCACAGATTACAGCAACAAGTGCACTTGCTTTATCACTTGGAATTGCTATCCAGAATTTTCCAGAAGGAGCGATTATATCCATGCCGCTTAGGGCAGAGGGTGAAAGTAAGAGAAAGGCATTTCTGGGAGGTGTACTTTCAGGAGTGGTTGAACCGATTGGAGCAGTAATGACGATTCTTGCTGCACAGCTGGTAATCCCGGCATTACCATATTTACTTAGCTTTGCAGCAGGAGCTATGTTATATGTCGTGGTTGAAGAATTGATCCCAGAAATGTCACAGGGACAGCACTCAAATATTGGTACGATTTTCTTTGCATTTGGGTTTAGTCTGATGATGATTCTGGATGTGGCACTTGGGTGAAATGTTGCGTTGTAAGAAAAAATATGCTTATCAGTCAAATCAGGAAGGAGACGATGAATCTTTCAGGATTAAAAGACGGCGATACAGCTGGTTATATTTCACTCGGAATGAAATATATTGCAATTTCAGATACAAAGTGAATGTAAAAGAGCACATAACACATTATGAACTTGGACTTCCTGTAAAAGATGCACCTCTGGAAGAACTTATACTTAAGTACAGTTTTGACGGAGTAAATTATACAAAGGCGATTGAAACAGAGGCAAAAGCAGGACGCTGGGTTGGTGTAAAGAGCGGTATGTTTGCATGCCATGATAACAACATAAAAACAGAAGCAGGATATGTTACTGTTGACTATGTAGAATACAAATAATTTATAGAAGAGAGTTCCAGAACACTGAAATGATTTTAAAATTGATAGGGTTTTGGAGCTTTTTTTCTGTATTATTTGCATTTTTGATTTTTATTTATATAGAAAAAGATAACTGACTGTGTTAATCCTTAAGTAAAGATTATTTTAATAACGGAGGAAAAAATGGCTAAAAGTTGTTGTAACAAAGCATGTATTGTTCAGGGGGAAAAATATCGTTTTTCGGTGCTTACGCCGTTTATGATGAGAATGGAATATTCAGAGACTGGTGTGTTTGAAGATTTACAGACGCAGACTGTGCTTAACAGGGAATTTCCGGTACCGGAATATTCAGTGACACAAAGTGACGACCGCCTTGAGATAGAGACAGAAGCATTTCATATGATATACGATAAAAAGAAATTTAGTGAAGAAGGACTTTTTATAGATGTAAAATATGATTTTACCAATTACGGTGGAAGGTGGTATTTTGGTGCAAAGACGTATAGTTTTCCGCCCCGGGAGCATAATCTCAAAGGCACAATGAGAACTCTTGACAGGGCTGACGGGGAAGTTGAACTTGAATACGGGCTTATGGATAAGAGTGGAAGGACGTTTTTTGATGACAGCAAATCGTTTGTGTTTGATGAAGAAAATATGCCATCAAAAAGGAAACATGAAGAGATTGATGTTTATTATCTTGCATATGGGCGTGATTATTTTGCGTGTCTGCGTGATTTTTATAAATTATCGGGGGATGTTCCGCTTCTTCCAAGATACGCTCTTGGAAACTGGTGGAGCAGGTATTGGAAATACAGTGAAGAAAGTTACATTGAGCTGCTGACGGAATTTGAAAAAAGAAATATACCATTTTCCGTTGCTGTTATGGATATGGACTGGCATATAGTCGATGTGCCGATGGAATCTGGCGGCGGATGGACAGGATATACATGGAATAATGATTTATTTCCGAATCCGGAAAGATTTTTGTCATGGCTACATGAACATAATTATCATGTAACACTTAATGTCCATCCGGCATCAGGTATCCGGTATTTTGAAAAAATGTATAAAGATATGGCAGAGTATCTAGGAATTAATCCTGACAGTAAAAAAACTATAGAGTTTGATATGACTAACAAAGAGTTTGTTGAGGCGTATTTTAAGTTTGCACATCATCCACATGAAAATGCTGGAGTTGATTTCTGGTGGATAGACTGGCAACAGGGCAACAACGGAGGAGCAAGCGGAATTGACCCATTATGGATGCTTAATTATTTTCATTTTAAAGATATGGAAAAAAGAGGAAGAAGAGGACTTATTCTTTCGAGGTATGGCGGACTTGGAAGCCATAGGTATCCGATAGGATTTTCTGGAGATACGATAGTTACATGGAAATCGCTTGAATTTCAGCCTTATTTTACAGCAACGGCATCAAATGTGGGATATACGTGGTGGAGTCATGATATAGGCGGTCATATGAACGGATATAAAGACAACGAGCTTGCATTAAGATGGTATCAGTTTGGTGTGTTTTCACCGATAAACAGGCTTCACAGCAGCTCTAATCCGTTCTGTGGAAAAGAACCATGGAATTATCCTGAGCCATACTGCAGTGATATGGAAAAGATTTTAAGATTCAGGCATGCACTTATTCCATATATGTACACACTTAATTACAGATGTCATTGCGAGCATATTCCTGTAATAATACCAATGTATTATTATTATCCATTTGAGGAGAAAGCATATAGTTATAAAAATCAATATTTTCTTGGTAGTGAAATGCTTGTGTGTCCTGTTACAACAAAGATTGATGAACATTCACAAAAAAGCGGTGAGGAATGTTTTATACCAGCCGGAATATGGACAGATATATTTACCGGTGATGTATACAATGGCGGGAAAAAAGGAAAAAGTCAGATTTTATGTAGAAATCTTCAAAGTATTCCTGTGCTTGGACGTGCAGGTGCAATAATACCGCTTGCTTCGGAATGTGGCAGTAATGATATTATTAATCCGAAAAAAGTTGATGTGGTTATATGTCCAGGTGCATCAAATACATTTGTTATGTACGAAGATTCTGGAGATGGATTTGACTACGAAAAAGGCGAATATGCTTTGACAGAGTTTGTGCTCGACTGGAATGAAGATAAGGCAAAAATAAGCATAGATGTAAGCGGTGACTTATCGGTAATTCCACGAAACAGAAAGTACCGTTTTATATTAAGAGGATTTGCACGTGGTATAAGATTTGAAAATGCAGATAATGCCAAATACGATATAAAAACAAATACATGGACAGTTACATGTAACTGTGATGGTGCGTCAGAGCTTGAAATATTTGCTGATAATGAAGAAAACAATCTTGTATACAACGGTGAAAATGTTAATGATAAAATATATGATTTTCTTCTGCAGGCACAGATGGATAATAATGACAAGAGAAGTATTTACAGATTATTTACATCCGGTGAGGACAAAAATGTTATTATATCAAACATTATGTCTATGAAACTTAATGATAAAGTTACAGCTGCAATTATAGAATATCTTTTGAGATAATGTATAATAATGCAAAAATAAAGTAAAATCTGAGTGAAATTTTATTTTTCTGTTGACATTAAAAAATGATATATTATAGTAAAAAAAGATTTGGATAAGAGAATTCATTTTTATTTTAATATCAATCTGAATCTAAAGTGTACCCTTTGTCAAGGACACTATGACTTTTCCTT
>ERZ779737.2784-NODE-2784-length-10978-cov-4.129269_pt1 | contig 10978 bp, 6 predicted proteins | sample MGYA00511889_ERZ779737 | MGnify/ENA primary metagenome ERZ779737 (study PRJEB29588, sample SAMEA2163575) | human gut metagenome | biome: human gut; feature: human-associated habitat; material: faeces | place: Denmark | collected 2008/2010 ...
GAGCATGCGCCGACGATACCTCGCCCGCCATAACGGGGAGCGCTGCTGCCAGCACTATCACTGCCGCAATTGCGGCGCATATGATTTTTTTCATTGTGTAATAAGTTCCTTTCTCTGCATGCCTCGTGTGAAGCGTGTGTCAGGCGAGCAGGTCGCGCAACTTTGATATCGCGCGGCGGTATCTGAAATACACCGTTCCCTGCGGAAGGCCGACTGCCTCGGCGATCTCGCGAAAGCCTGCGTCGGCAACGGCGTGCAGCGTCACGATCTCGCGGTCGGTCGGCTCGAGCCGTTTCATTGCCGCTTCGATGTCAAGGCGCGTGTCGCAGCCGTCAGCCTCGGCGGGAGAGGTCTCCTCCGACAGCGGCTCTGCCGCACGGACACGGCGGCTTTTCAGCATATTCAGCGCGGTGTTGTGCGTTACGGCAAACACCCACGCGCGCGGACTGTGCACCTCCTCACCCGGCGGAGTGCGGAAAAGCCTGACGAATACCTCCTGCGTGACGTCCTCGGCAAGATAGCGGTCGTCAAGTATCCGCACGGCAACGGTGTATACGGGTATTCTGAGCCCGTGCCACAGTTGCTCGCAGGCGCGCTCGTCCCCTGTGCGCACCAAGGGGAGCAGGCGTGTCATTTCTTCATTTGTCATCGGGTAATTACCTCGCTTTCATCTACTATGACAACCTGACGGTGCATTTTTTTGAAAGGAGCGGGCTGCCGAGCGAAAAAATCCGCATGGGCAGCCCGTATTTTATTTTGATTTGGCTCTTGCAGTCTCGTCGGGGAGCGATGCGGGATCTATACCCGCGCGGCGCGTCTCCTCGTCGGTCGATATGAGCACGGCGCAGCCGGTCGTTGCAAGCGTGAACTCAAGCGCCGTATATATCTCACCTCCGACGGTGACGTGGCGGAACTCACAACGGCTGTATTTGCCCGTGAGAGGGCTGTAAAGACGCGGTGCGTGCGCGCCGCGCAGATAAACCTTTGCCTCGGCGTCGAAATCGGTCGTGTTGGTGAAGAAATAAATGTCCTCGCCGTCGCGTCTGGCATGACGGTGACTGTAAAGCCCGCCGTCGGGTAGGTGCTTTTCAAGACCGAGTCTTACGAACTCGTTGTAGGTGTTGTTGAGCGCGCCGGAGGTCTCGTAGCGCGGAAAATCGGGCAGGTAAACGTCAAAGTTTATTCCGAGACTGCGCAGCGCGTCGGCAATGTCGCGGCTGTCCACCATTGCGGTGCCGTCCGCCGCCGTCATTGAAAAGTAAAGGAAAAACGCTTCTCCGCCGTTTTCGTTTTTATTGTGGCAGTAGTCGGTTATATATGACGTATCGCTTGCCTTTTCGCCGAATATATGATCGACGATCTCGCAGAGCTCGCGGTCGGCATCGGTGTTGCCTGGAGTGTATTCAAACGCCAGCCTCGGCAGCTCACCGGTGGCGATTATCTTGCCGCCCGCGTCGTAATAGTCGCGCAGCACGCGCATTGAGGCAAGCGAGCACATTTTGCACGCGGGGAGTATGACAGCGCGGAAAGCCTCGTCCTCCTTTTGTCCCGGCATACGGAGGAGCCCGCCGTCAACATCGGCGCGTCCCGCGACGGCGTCCGGATGCAGAAGGGTGACGTCGTGTCCGGTGTAAAGGCAGACGGTGTTTATCACAGTCATATAGTCGGCGCCGGTTGGGGTGTCGGGGTATTCGTAACCGTCCGCCTCGGCGTCATAAAGATTGACCGCCGAATGCAGCGAATATATCGGGTAGATCACCGCAATGTCGGCTATCTGGCGTGCGCCGCGCAGCACGCGCCGCATACGCCTGCCGAAGGAGCAGAGAAGATCCATCGGTTCTTCGTTTTTCGCGGTAGGCAGCGGCAGATGCATGGCGGTGAGGTTTGCGCCGCGTGCAATGGCGTGCTCGGCATCGCGCAGATAAAGCCCGCGCCGCAGCCCGCCGTAATCGCGGAAAAGCTCGCACCCGACGTCGCAAAGCCCCAGTCCGAAGGCGGCGCCCGCGGCGACCTTGACCGAGTTCATGCCGTAGAGATACGCGCGTTCGAAAACGCCGCAGGGAGAGACGGTGTTGTCAAGCATGGCGTCGCCCGTTATAGGCGAGCACTGAGAAAGCTTTGGTTCGGATATGTTGCCGAACACGGTAAGCCCCTTTTCCGCCGCAAAATCGTCAATTGCGCGCAGAAAACCGTTGCGCAGCATATGCGCGCGGCAGTCAAAAAACAGCGCCTTGATGTGCGGTGTGTCGTTGCCCGCAAAGTCAAAGAGGGCCGGGTAATACGGCGCGGGGTCAAAGCCGTATCTTTCCTCAAATATGCGGTTGAGGTCGCAGTCCCAGTCGCGCCTGTTGCGCGCGCCGAAGCAGAGGTGGCGATAGCACAGCATCGTGACCGTGCTGCCCAGCTCCGGCTCGATTATGTCGGCAAACAGCGTCCACATCGCGCGTATGAACTTCATCGACGCGTCGTATGAGAGAATGTTCACGCGCCGCGATTCGGGGTCGGGTATGCAGTTGTATTCGTTTATCGACCAGTTGCCGAAGGGCGCTTTCCATGTCAGCACGTCGCCGTTTACCATCGGGCGCAGATCGACCGTGTCTCCCGTCTCCTCGTGCAGCGCCGTTACCGACACGTGCATACCGTCATGCAGCGTGAGCGTGACCTCCTCGCGGTCGGAGCAGGGGTATGAATGGCATGTAAGCACCTGCGCGCGCGTCGCGTCCTCGTAAAGAGCATCCTCAACGTCTATCCACGTGCGCTGAAGATACTTGTCGAGCGTGAGCGCGACGCGCAGCCCCGCTTTTTTCGCAAGCGGAAGCAGTGCGGCGTAAAAGCGGCGGCGCGATGCTATGACCTCGCGGTCGTCGGTAAATTCGCCGTCGGCGTCTGCCGGCAGATAGGGGATCACGCCGCCCGCGCCGGATTCCACATACCGCCGAAGCACGCCCTCAAGCTCGTCGGGCGACCTTCTGAGGCTTATAAAGACAAACGGGCGCTCGACTGCGGTACCGTCGAGCAGGTCCTCGGTCGGTTCCCATATGCCGGATTCGTCTTCCGTATAGCCGAATTGGTTTTGTGTGTTCATTTTATGCTGCCTCTCTGCGTCGGTTATTTCCGTTTTTATTATATCACCTAATGCGGGTATTGTAAAGGACAAAATAGGCGGCTGTTAAAAACTCAATGCTTTTAACAGCCGCCTGACGTTATTTTACGGAAGATCGGGTATCAGAGCCCCGTCTTTTTTTGACGGAGAAAGAGGACGAGCAGCGCGATGTCTCCCATGAACGAGATGATCGAAATGCACAGCCCGGTCACCGCGACTGCCTTCAGCTTGCCGAGTTTCGATTGCTGCGCGTCGTTTACCGCTCCGAGCGCCGCAAGCTTTTCGTCGTTTTCGCGCTCTTTGGCGTCAAAGCTCTCGCGGAGCGACTTGAGATCGTTGCGAAGCTCTTCGATCTCGCGTTCGAGCTCGCTCTTTACATCGTTTATGTTCTTGCCGAGCGCCTCGTCGGCTTTCTTCATTGCCTCTTCGAGAGCCGCAAGACGGTCGGTGAGCGATTTTATGTCCGATTTCATAAGGTCGGCTGCTATCTGATAGGTCTTTGTCAGCGTGGCGACTGCCTCGCCGAGCTTTTCGGCGCCTGCCTTGTCGCCGTCGGCTATTGCCTTGGTGAGGTCGCTTGTCGCACGGTCGAGGTTATTTCGCACCTCGTCAATGGCAGCCGTGAGCGCCTCGTCGGCTTTCGTCAGCTTTTCCTCAAGCGCGGTGAGCTTTCCGGTGAGCTCGGAGCCGAGGAGTGCGTCCGCCGCCTTGTATGCTTCTGTAAGGTCGTTTATAGCCTTTGCAAGCGCATCGGAATTCGCTTTGTCGCCGTCGTTTATCAGCTTTGTGAGGTCCGCGACAGCCTTATCGAGGTTTGCCTGTACCGTGTCTATCGCATTTTTCAGCGCCTCGTCAACTGCGTTAAGCTTTTCTTCAAGCGCTGCATCCGCTTCGGTGAGCTCCGACTTCAGCAGATCGTCCGCTGCCTTATAAGCCTCGGTCAGATCCTCGATCGCCTTTTTGATAGCCTCTGCCTGACCGCTTTCGAGGGCTGTTTTCAGATCGTTGATGGAGCCCGTAAGGTCTGTGTAGGCATCCTCTATCAGCTTTTTGACCTGATCCTTTGTCGTGGCGAATATCACGAGCACTTCGTTGGAGTCTATACTGCACTGTCCGGTCTGCGCGTTTTTGGCTACCACGACGTATGAGGCGCTGGGACTGCTTGTGGATGACACCTCAAACATTGCAAACCCGGTCTTGTCACAGTTTATGTTTCCGAGCCACTGTCTGCTTCCGTTGTCAACGCGGTATACGTCAAAATTATGTACGGCTATGCGCCCCGTAAGTATCTTGGGCATATTCCAGCAAAGATATGCTCTTCCCGGTGTGCCGTCGTATTCAACGTGCAGGTCGGTGACGCATGGCGGGGGAGCCGAAACGCTTCTTACCGCGTATCCGACGAAGGGAACTCCGCTGAACAATCCGTCTCCGGGTTCCGTCTTCCAGCCGATGAGCTGCCAGTCAAAATTGTATTCGGTCGCGTCGTCGCTGAGATTCTGAACCGTACCGGAGGTTGCGGTTGTCGTTACCTGCGCGGTAGATATGCCCTTTGATTTGAGAGCCGAAATGCTTGTGGTTATACCTGCCGATGCGCCGAAGCCGGCAAAGCTTGCGCCTACCGAGACGGCAAGGTTCAACGATGCGCTGTCGGACACGGTGCTTGACTGTTCGGTGCTTACAGAGGTGCTGTAAGCAAGTGTGGATAGGCCGCCGGAGTGGGAAAGCCCCATCCAGTTGCCGCTGTTGGTCATGGCGAAGCCGTTTCTGTACTTTGAAAAATCGGAGGCATAAGCAAACGGGTTGCCCTCGTTATTGAGGTAATATTTGTTCATGAGAGCGCCGTTGTTCTTTGAGATGATATCGAGATAATACGGAGCCGAACCGTCAACACCCTTGCCGTATTTCGCGTTGTATGCCTCGGCAAATGCGTCGTACTGCTCCATCGACAGTGAGGTCAGCACGGGATACTGCGGCACGCTGACAACAAACGATGCGGTTTCGTATTTCGGGTTTCCGGTCCAGATGTCGATTCCGGTCAACACGTCATAGCAGTATATGTACATGAGCGTGCGACGGACGATGACCTGGTTTTTGTTGTTTGCCTCAAACGTCGTGGTGAATTCGGTCGTGCGCGATTCGGTAAATTCTTCGGATATGGCGGTGGAGACCATCGCTTCCATCTCTGTTTTGACCGCAGGGGTCTCAAAGCCCGCCGTGATGCCGATACCAAATGACTTTTCGGTGCCGGAGGACGTCGATCTTGTGTAGCTTTCCGAGTAGCTGTATGACGTTGAGCTGTTGCCCGCGCCGAATTCGTTGAAATACGGTGCCGCCTGAAGGAAGGCGACGACGTTCGGGTCGGTGTAGGCGCTGAGCGTGGTGTTGTATCTGACGGTGAGCGTGTCGCTCGGCACTTTGCTGTTGTAGACGTCAACGTCGGTGAGGAAGACCTTGGAGCTTTCATTGCCGCCGGAACTGCCGAGCATATAGTCGCCTTTTTCCATCACCCAGTCACCGTTCGCGTTTTTGATGATCGCAATGCGTTTGTAGAGATATTCGGCTTTTCCGGCTTTCTTGAAGCCGACGATCATCTCGAGGTTTTCGGCACCGTCATTTCTTCTGCGCATATTGCCGGCTGTTATGCTGCGGATGAATACCTCGTTTACATTTTCCCCATTGCACTTGTTCACGTGGAAGTTGAAGCCGAAATTGCTTTCGGACTGATCCTTTTTCGCCACATCAAGCGAATCGGAGCCCTGAGAACGTTCAAGACCGTACAAACGGGTTTTGGAATTGTACTTTGCCTGATAGATATATCCGTTTATGAATATGTGAGTTTTTGTGTGCAGTCCGTCAAAGTCAACGCACTCGACAGAACACTGCTGCCATGATGAGTCGCTTCTTCTAAGGCTTTTGTCGTAGCTGATGGCGGATATCTCTCCCGCGTGGGAGGTGAGCTCTTTGCCGCCCATCCTTATCAGTTCGCCGTTGAGATCGTTGAGTGTGAATATATGAGCCTGTATCGCGTCGCTGTCCGAATCGCTGAAGAAGCTGATCGTTCTTCCGTTCTTGTTCAGCATTCCATGGAAGCCGGCGATGACTATCTCGTTTGTTCCGTTGCCGTCAATGTCGCCTATCGAAACGTCGGGGGCTGCCGGAATATAGATCGTGTGGCTCCCGCTATATATCTCATTGGTATTCTTTATGCTCAGATCCCCGACGTTTGAGGCGCCCTTGCGCCCAAAACCGACGGCAAGCATCGGGATGCACGCCTTGTATGCGGCTTTGTATTTGTCGGAGAGATTTGAGGTCGAGGAGAGAACGACAAGGTCGTCGATGCCGTCGCCGTTGATGTCGCCGGTCTCAAGCGAAACACCAAGCCTGTCGCCGGGGTTCGACGAGATCTGCATACCGTCCATAAAGTGACTTGAGCAGTAATTTACGTATTCCTTGTTGAGATACTCGCTTCCTTTGCGGTTGGTCTGAATACGCTCGGAGCTCCATGTGTCCCTGAAGACCTTCATCCCGGCATATTTGACCTCATACAGCCCGGAGGCAAGATTTGACGAGGAGGGCGAGAAAACATCTACGTGTCCGGTGTAGATGACGAGTGAATCCTTGCCGTCTCCGTCATAGTCACCGGCTGTAATCGAAAAGTAGTTGTTCGCGTCAGCCGCTTCGAGATTGGTCCATGCCCAGTCAAGATTGACACTGTCAAATGTCAGCTCGTCTGGTTTGGTCGAGCCGTCAGCCTTGAAGATATAAAGGGCGGCTGTGCAGTTGTCGCCGCTGCCTGCCGGCATTTCTTTTATTCCGAGAACCGCGATATAGTCTCTTCTGCCGCCGCCCTTCGGGTCAAAAGCCACTGCCTTTGCGAACCGGAGAGAGTTGAGCTCATCCAGATTACGCCGCATGACCGACAGATTTGGGTGGTCACCGCCCTTGTTGTTGAAGTAGATGCCCTTTAAAATGTTCGAATAGTTTATGAAAAGCTCACTCTTTTCTATGAGCTTTATAAGGCTCCCGGTGCCGTATGGGGTGAGCGTGCCCTCGGGCACCTCCGGCGCCGCCTGTTCGATGAGCTTCAGTACGTCGCTGCCGCCGAGAGAGGGATCTACGGGGTCGATAAACTTGGTGATGGTCTCGGCTCCGGTCATCACCGCTATGGGCACAAGACCCAAGATCGTAAAAACAGCCAGCACAACGGCGAGAATACGTTTTTTCATTTTGCTTCCTCCGGTTTTGTAAGTGTAAATTCAAATTTCATTTCAAGCAATAAGAACAGCTTCTGCATAACGCCCGCGGCTATCGCTTTCATATCAAGCCCCGCGATGTATGCCGTAACTCTTTGCTGTTCGTCTTCGGGCACCCTGTATATACGCATGGCTGAGGTCAGAAAGCGTTCGAGCTTGCGCTCAAGCGGAAAGTGAACGTCGCACTTCTTTGCCATATAGTTTCGCATGAGCCCCGACGAGCCTATCTCAAGCTCGTAAAAATCGCTTTCGCCGCTGTCGGGAAGGTACTGCCCGAATATCTGCCGCAGTTCAGCCGTCGTGCTGAGATATATATACTCCGCTGTCTCGGGTACGGTGTATGCCTCGATATATATCTCGCGCAGATTTTCGTTCAGCTCGGTCAGCGTGAGCTGTATCGCGGTCTCGACCGCATAGGAGTAGACGGGAGGGAGGTCTTCGCCGGTGATGTCACGTGCAGTGCCGAACTGGTTGCCGAACATCTCAACGACGAATTCCATGAGGACGCTGTCCTTTGTGTGAAACAGGTTCTGATATGTCCCCCTTGTCACGTTTGCTTCCTCGGTTATCTGGCTAACCGACGTTCGGCTGTAGCCCTGCTCCAGAAACAGGCGCGCACAAACGGAAAGTATTCTTTTTCTGATCTCGTTTCCGTCCTTTTTCATATAAGTTCGACCACCTCGCATTCATTAAATGATACGCATACCAATTATATCACGTGCCGTGTGAGAAATCAATAGCGCGGGCAAAATAATTGCCGGTATTCTGTGAAAAAAACGATGCCGCGAGCCTCCCCTCAGCATAAAAATGTATGCCCGCCCGCTTACTGTCCGGCAAGGAAAAAAAGCGCTGACACGCGCCGCCGCGCCGACTTGACGGCATCCTCTGATTGTGATATAATAAAGGGTAGGGTCTGCCCGCCCTGCGGCTGCCGCGGGCGACGGCGGGCATATCCGCAGAAATAACTATTTTCGCCGAAAATGAAAGGAAGACCGTCCGATATGGCTGAAAAAGCAAAAAGCACAACGGCAAAAAAGACCGAAAAATATAACGACCAAAGCATAGTGATGCTCAAAGGCGCAGACCGTGTCAGGCTGCGTCCGAGCGTAATATTCGGTTCGGACGGGCTTGAGGGCTGCGAGCACGCCTTTTTTGAGATACTTTCAAACTCCGTCGATGAGGCGCGCGAGGGTTACGGCAGCGAGATAAAGGTCACGGTCTTTGAGGATCATTCGATAGAGGTAGACGACCACGGTCGCGGCATCCCGCTCGATTTCAACGAAAAAGAGGGACGCTATAACTGGGACCTCATCTTCTGCGAGCCTTATGCCGGCGGAAAGATGAACAACAACGCCGAATCGGCGTCGTATGAATATTCGCTCGGTCTCAACGGTCTCGGCGCGTTTGCCACGCAGTGCGCGTCGAAATATATGGAGGTCGATTCCTTTGACGGCAAATACGTCAGGTTTATGAGCTTCCGTCTCGGCAGCCCCGTGGGAGAGCTCGGCGTGCGCGAGCTTTCAAAGGGAGAGCGCCGCACGGGCACGGTCATACGCTGGTTGCCCGACCGCGATGTTTTTACCGATGTGAATATACCGAAGGAATTTTTCGTCGACGTCCTGCGCCGTCAGGCGGTCGTCAACGCCGGTGTGAAGTTTATTTTCCTCTTTGAGGAGAACGGCGAGTTCACCGAGCAGGTATTTTACAACGAAAACGGCATACGCGATTATGTCGCCGAGGTCGCGGGCACGTCGGCGCTGACGCAGCCCGTTTTCTGGCACCTTGAAACGCAGGGACGCGACCGCGAGGACAAGCCTGTCTACCGCTTCAAGGCGGATATATCGTTCTGTGTGTCGCAGACGGTGACGATGCTTGAGTATTATCACAACGCGAGCTTTCTCGAGCACGGCGGTTCGCCAGACCGCGCCGTTCGCGTTGCGTTCGTCTACGCGATCGACAAATACCTCAAATCGGCGGGGAAATACAACAAAAACGAGTCAAAGATCACGTTTGCCGACATTGCGGACTGCCTTGTGCTCGTCATAAGCAGCAATTCCACGATAACATCATACGAAAACCAGACGAAAAAGGCGATAACCAACGCGTTCATTTATGAGGCGCTGACCGACTTTATCAAGAAAAATCTTGAGATATACTTCACCGAAAACCCGACCGAGGCAGACAAGATCGCCGCGCAGGTGCTTGTCAACAAGCGTTCGCGCGAAAATGCCGAGCGCACCCGTCTTGATATAAAAAAGAAGCTCACCGGGTCGCTCGACGTTGCAAACCGCGTTGAAAAGTTCGTCAATTGCCGCTCGAAGGATCCCGCGGTGCGTGAGCTTTATATAGTGGAGGGCGATTCCGCTCTCACATCCTGCAAGCTCGGGCGCGCCGCGGAATTCCAGGCGATAATACCCGTGCGCGGCAAAACGCTCAACTGTCTCAAATCGACCTATGACAAGATATTCAAAAACGACATAATCGTTGACCTTCTCAAGGTCATCGGCTGCGGTGCCGAGGTCGGAACACGTGCAAAGGGAAAGGGAAGCGAGGTCTCGGCGTTCAGCCTTGAGTCGCTCCGCTGGTCAAAGATAATCATCTGCACCGATGCCGACGAGGACGGGTTCCAGATCCGCACGCTGCTTCTGACGCTATTTTACCGCCTGCTCCCCACGCTCCTTAAGGAGGGAAAGGTATTTATCGCCGAAACGCCGCTTTTTGAGATAACCACTAAGGACCGCACGCTGTTCGCCTTTGACGAATTCGAAAAGGCGGAGATACTGAAAAAGCTCGGAAATCAGAAATATACGCTCCAGCGCTCCAAAGGACTCGGTGAAAACGAGCCGGAAATGATGTGGGAGACCACGATGAATCCCGCCACGCGGCGGCTCGTGGCTGTAACGCCCACCGATGCGGAGGCGACAGAGCGCATATTCGATACTCTGCTTGGCGACAATCTCCCCGCGCGCAAGAAATTCATTACCGAAAACGGCGACAGATATATGAAGGACGCCGATATATAAAACAAAATATCCGGGATGTCATGCGTTGGCATGGCAGCCCGGATATTTTGTTATCTTCCCGCGCGGACGAGCCGTCCGATGCCATCGCGCAGCGCGTCGGCAAGGCGGTCGCCGATGCGGTTGCGCAGGCGGCGAGGGACAGCGTCATCGCGCCGGCAAGAACGAGGGTCAGAAGCTTTTTCATCATGTTGTTTTTCATTTTGGTTTTCCTCCAATATATTTGATTTTGAGCGGCAGATGAAGCTCTGTCTTGCCGGAACAGAGCGGGGAAAAAGAAAAAGACCTTCATCCCACCTACATGGGACAAAAGTCGTTGAACTTCTGCGATACCACCCAAATTGACGTTATCAAACGCCCGCTCGCTTACGCGCACCATCATACGCGCCCCGATGGATAACGGGTGGGATCCCGTCGGTGTCTACTCGGCTTTCGCCTTTTGATCCGCCCTCCGAAGTCCATTCACCGACCGTCCGCCGCCCCGATCACACCATCCGGGACTCTCTGAAGGCTTGCCTGCATCGGCTACTTCTCTCCGTCATTGGTTTTTACTGCTTTAACTTGTTGTAGCGTATTATAGCACGCGCGCTCCCATTGTCAAC
>ERZ779737.2785-NODE-2785-length-10976-cov-4.127919_pt1 | contig 10976 bp, 11 predicted proteins | sample MGYA00511889_ERZ779737 | MGnify/ENA primary metagenome ERZ779737 (study PRJEB29588, sample SAMEA2163575) | human gut metagenome | biome: human gut; feature: human-associated habitat; material: faeces | place: Denmark | collected 2008/2010 ...
AAACTTGTAAAGAATGCTATTGATTGGGTTTAATAGCATTAATAGAGCGTCAAATTCCAGTTTGTAGCGTTGAAAAATTGTAATATTACATAGAACATCTGTCAGAAATGGCAGGTGTTTTTCTTTTGTTAAGGAGCAGAGATGCTCCTTTTTTTGTACCCATTTTTTAGGAGGAGGTGAGAATTCATGGCAAATCGTATACAGGGAATTACCGTAGAAATCGGTGGTGATACAACTAAATTACAGAATGCCCTTAAAGGCGTGAATGGACAGATTAAGTCCACTCAGTCACAGTTGAAGGATGTTAACAAACTGCTGAAACTGGATCCGGGCAATACGGAACTTCTGGCACAAAAACATAAACTGCTTGCTGAGGCTGTTGGCGAAACGAAAGAAAAACTGACAACCTTAAAGACAGCAGCAGAACAGGCAAATACAGCACTTGCCAATGGAGAAATCTCACAGGAACAGTATGATGCTCTTCAAAGAGAAATAGTAGAGACAGAGCAGGATTTGAAGAACCTTGAAACACAGGCAAATCAGTCAGCTACAGCTGTCCAGAAGATAGCCACAGCCGGAGAAAAGTTAAAGACCACAGGAGATAACATTTCTTCTGCCGGACAGAAATTATTACCTGTTACAGCAGGGGTGACAGCGCTCGGAACAGCATCAGTTACTACGGCTGCCAATTTTGAATCTTCCATGTCGCAGGTACAGGCAACAATGGGAATCACAAAAGATTCCATGTCGAAAGTAAACGGGCAGTCAGTAAATACAATGGACACCCTTTCCAAGCTTGCAAAGAAGATGGGTGCAGAAACTGCATTCTCTGCATCAGAGTGTGCAGAGGCTCTTAATTATCTGGCTCTTGCAGGATATGACACACAGCAGATGTGTGATACTCTGCCAACAGTACTTAATCTGGCAGCTGCGGGGGATATTGCCCTTGCGGATGCTTCCGATATGGTAACGGATGCAATGTCCGCACTTGGCATGGGCGTGGACGAGGCAGAAACGATGGTCGATCAGATGGCAAAGACCGCATCTACTACGAATACATCGGTTGCGCAGCTGGGCGAGGGAATCCTTACCATTGGTGCAACAGCCAAATCTATCAAGGGTGGTACGGCAGAACTCAATACTGCACTTGGTATCCTTGCAAATAATGGTATCAAGGGAGCAGAAGGCGGTACACATCTCCGTAATATTATCCTGTCATTGCAGAGTCCGACCGATGCAGCCGCCAAGCAGATGGAGGCATTAGGTGTTTCTGTATACGATTCGGAAGGAAACATGAGAAGTCTGAATGATATTCTTGGAGATTTGAATACCTCTATGGATGGCATGACATCAGCTGAAAAGTCAAATATCATCAGTACGATTTTTAATAAGACAGACCTTTCTTCCGTAAATGCTTTACTTGCCAATACGGGAAGTACATGGGATGACCTTCAGCAGAAGATTACAGACAGCGGTTGGGCTGCACAGCAGATGGCAGATACACAGCTTGATAACCTGCAAGGACAGATTACCATATTAAAATCTGCCTTAGAGGGACTTGCCATTTCGTTTGGAGAACTGCTGATGCCTGCCATCAAGCAGATTGTTGGATGGGTTCAGAAGTTCGTTGATTTCCTGAACAGCCTTGATGAGGGAACAAAGAAAACTGTTGTCACCATAGCACTTCTGGCGGCGGCTCTCGGTCCTGTACTGATAGTCATTGGAAAAGTGATATCGGCAGTAGGTACGATCATGACGATTGTTCCAAAGATTGCCGGAGTCATCAATACAGTTAAGGGAGCGTTTGCAGCACTTAATACGACAATGCTTGCAAATCCAATCGTTCTTATTATCGCAGCCATAGCAGCACTTGTGGCTGCTTTTATTTACCTCTGGAATAACTGTGACGGATTCCGTCAGTTCTGGATTGACCTTTGGGAGAATGTAAAACAGGTTGCAATTACTGTATGGAATGCAATCAAGGAATTTTTCTCACAGGTGTGGGAGGCAATCAAGACGATTTTCTCTACAGTATTTGAAGTGATCAAAACACTTGTCACAACTTATTTCAATCTGTACAAGACGATTATCGAGACTGTCATCAATGTGATAAAGACGGTTATCACAACAGTATGGGAGGCAATCAAAGGTGTGTTTACCACAGTCTTTGAAGTGATAAAGACCATAGTGACAACCTACTTTAATATATACAAAACCATCATCCAGACAGTATTGACGGTAATTCAGACTGTGATAACAACAGTATGGAATACCATAAAAACTGTGATTACCACGGTGCTTAATGCAATCAAAACTGTATTTTCTACGATATGGAATGCCATCAAGACAATCATCAGTGCAGTAGTCAGTGGTATCAAGGGGCTGATTACAGGAGATTTTACTGCCGTAAAAAATTCCATTACCACGATAATGAACACAATTAAGAGTACGATATCGACCATCTGGAATACCATAAAATCCACGGTTTCCACAGTACTTGGAGCAATCAAGAGTGCTGTAACATCTGTGTTCACAGGCATCGTGAACGTTGTCAAAGGTGCGATGGGAAATGTGCTGAATGCAGTAAAGACAGGATTTTCCAATGTGAAAAGCCATATTACGGGACTTGCTTCACAGGCAGTTACCTGGGGTAAAGATCTTGTCATGGGAATTGTGAATGGCATTAAAAGCTGTATTGGTGCAGTTGGTGATGCTGTTAAGAGTGTGGCTGATAAAATCAAGTCATTCCTGCATTTCTCTGTGCCGGATGAAGGACCACTTACGGACTATGAATCATGGATGCCTGACTTTATGGGAGGACTTGCAAAAGGAATCGAAAAGAGTAAAGGCATGGTGGCTAAGGCAATCGAAGGTGTATCGCAGGATATGATAGTAAGTCCGAATGTAAGCGGAATGGAGACCATTGCAGGAATGCAGACCTCCGAACAGTCATCTACAGGGATTGCAAGCATGATGTCAGCAATCACATCTGCAATTAAGGGCATGAAGGGTGATTCCGGGGATATTGTTATCCCTGTATACCTTGGCGGAACGATGCTTGATGAAGTAATCGTATCTGCACAGCAGAGGGCAAATCTAAGAAGTGGAGGAAGATAGGCATGGCATTTGTACAGTACTTAAAATTTGATGAAACGAATCTTCCTCTGCCGGATTCCTATGATCTTGATATTTCGGATGTGGAGGCAGATTCATCTGGGGAAACAGAAGCAGGAACAACACAGAGGGATGTGGTAAGGACAGGAGTTATTTCCATTGCCGTTTCTTTTTCTGTTTCCCCTAAGTGGTTAAAGATACTGACGGCATACAGTAAAAGGTCAAAAATTGCCGTGAAGTATTTTGATACGGAGGAACTTAATCTGAAAGATGCAGAAATGTATATTACAGGATTTAAGGCAAAACTGGAAAAGGACACAAGTTACAAAGGATTGTGGACGGTGTCATTTACATTAAACGAGTATTAGAGGAGTGGTTTTATGTACCCGGTTTCAAAAGAATATCAGAAAGCCATTAGTGAGTCATCACGTTCATTCTTTTGGACGGGGATGATTACCACTAAGGCAGGCAAAAAATATATATTTGGGAATAAGGACATTGTAAAGGGTTCCGGCTATATCAGCAGACAATGCTCCGGCTCGTCAGAGATTGAACTCGGCTCTGTGTATGCAGCAGAACTTGGAATATCCCTTTTTTCAGATATTGACAGATACAGTCTGGAAGATGCGTCTATAACGGTTTCTTTTCATCTGAAGGTTGGTGATGTTTATGAGGAAGTCCCAATGGGGATTTTTTATATTGCAGAGGCAAACAGGAAGATAAAGACACTTGAGTTAAAGGCATATGATGCAATGCTGAATCTGGATAAGAATTTCAATAAAGGTCTGTCGAGTGCATTCCCATATGATTTCTTATCCCTGCTTTCCAAAGCGTGTCATGTAGAACTGGCACAGACGAAAGAGGAGATAGAGGCACTTACAAATGGAACAGAACTGCTTGGTATATACCAGGAAAACGATATCGAGACATGGAGAGATTTTTTATATTATCTGGCACAGGCACTTGGATGCTTTTCTACTATAGACCGTGATGGAAAGCTGAGACTTATCCCATACGGCATTACTGATAACAAGACGGTAGACAGCAGACACAGATTTTCAAGTACATTCTCCGATTTTGTGACAAGGTATACTGCAGTCAGTTCCACAAATAAAAAGACAGACATCGCAGAGTATTATTCGGTAAAGCCGGATGATGGTCTGACGATGAATTTAGGGGTAAATCCATTACTGCAGTTTGGCTTGGAAGAAAAGCGTAAGCGTATCATAAACAATATCCTGTCTGCCATTACTGTAGTAAATTATGTGCCGTTTGATTCGGACACCATTGGTGACCCGGCTCTTGATCTGGGAGATGTCATCAAATTTACAGGTGGTCATGCTGATGAGACAAAAAGGTCTGCCATCACATCCATTGAAACAAAGATAAACGGAAAGCAGACAATAAAGTGTGTTGGAAAGAATCCGAGACTTGCAAGTGCCAAGAGCAAGAATGATAAGAATATCGCAGGTCTTGAGAGTTCCATGAATGAGAATAAACTCAGCATATACACTTATGTGAATGCCTTAAAAATAGGGATTGGTACTGAGAAAACATCCATAATAAATATAGAATTTGCATCCGGGGATGAGACAAATGCAGAATTTCACGCAGAAGTCATACTGGACGTAAAATCCAATACCGTAAGCAGGAAGGTCGATGCAGAAACAACGATAGAGATTGGAGAAGAAAACAAAGTCATTTCAATCCCTGTCAACTGGACGGATGATGGAAAGACACTTCTAAAGGCATATTATGTGCTTGATGGAAAGGAAGTGGAGCAGTTTCATCCATCAGAGACATGGTTTAGTGGAAAGCATCTGCTGAATCTGTATTATCCAATTATAGAAATGAAAGCCAATGAACTTCATACATTTGAAGTGCTGATAGAACTCACAAATGGAACAGCAACGATTGAACCACAGAATGCAATGGCAACCATATCTGGACAGGGACTTGGTGCGCAGGAAAGATGGGACGGAAGGATTACCGTTGATGAAGAAATTAAGATGGTTGAACTTTCTGGACTTCCTACAAATACGATTCATGACAAGGTTGTGGCTGCACTTATTGCACCGAAGAAAACAGTCATTAGACAGCCTATTGATTCCATCAGAATGACAGGTCTTATGATGCCTGAGTTTTATGATAATATTTCCTTCTTTGTTCCTATTGTAAGGGATGTGATTGAAACTGCCGACAGGGATAAGATGTTGTACCAGAGAGCCTATGTGGAGGATGATAAGCAGTTCCTGCTCCGCAAGCGGTTATTGTGGAAGATTGTGCATAAACTATTAAATAAGATGGTGTAAGAGAAAATCAGCATTAGTTGGAGCGTCCAAACTCTTTCTAATGCTGATTGAAAAATAGGGAAAGGAGTGTTATAATATACACAGAAATCAATGTATATTTGTATGGAGAAGATGTTAATGATAAATTATAATAAATTGATGCAGAAGTTAAAAGATAAAGGCATAACAACATATATTATAAGACAAAAGGGCTTAATTCCACAGGGAATACTTACAAAAATGAAAATGTGTAGTGGGGCTTCATGGGAAGATATTGAAAATAATATAAAAGAATACAATGAAAAACCAGAGAATGTAGAGAAGGGAAGAGTGTTTGCTGGTGGTGATGTATCAACAAAAACCATTGAGGATATATGCCAACTCTTACAATGTCAGCCACAAGATTTAATTGAATGGAAAGTAGACTTAAAACCAGAGCTATCTTATGAAAATCGCTACAAAAATGCAAAATAATAGCATATAAAGAAACGACGATTTCATCCGAAAATTTAAAGGAGGTATGACCTATGACAGCATTAAGACAGAGTGCAATAATGGAACTGGAAAAGATACCAGAAGATAAGTTATCCTTTGTAATTCAGATTATGCAGGGTGTAAATGGATTATACAATGATTCTAATAAGGAAAGGAAAGAAGCCTTTGCAAGATTAGAACAGTTACGTAAAAAGGGAACTGTTACCGATGATGATGCAGAGTTAGCTTCTTACAGGGAAGATAAATATGGTAGGTAAAATTCTGATTGATACCAATGTATTACTTGATTATCTTCTTGAAAGAGAACCATTCTTTGAGGATGCAAAGAAAGTAATCTGGTCATGTACCGAGGGAAATACAAAAGGTTGCATTGCAGCTCATTCTATTTCTAATATGTTCTTTATATTAAGGAAAGATTATACTGCAAAGGAAAGAAGAGAAATATTATCAAACCTATGCACGATTTTTGATGTAGAGGGCGTAGACAAAGCAAAATTATTATCTGGTCTTGCAAATGAAGAATTTTCTGATTTTGAGGATTGCTTACAAATGGAATGTGCAAAAAGTTATGGAGCAGAATATATTGTGACAAGAAATGTGTCAGATTATTCTGTATCAGACGTAAAGGCAATTCTGCCAAGTGAATATCTGGGATTATAACAAACAAAGCACCAACGGAAAGAGACATATCTTTCTGAAGGTGCTATTTTTAACTCTGCTGCCGATTGTGAATATTATCAACAACTTTTTCTAATTCTACTGTATGCCAGCGATTGCGAATGATCTGTTGCTTTAATTCTGAGATGCGTTTGTTGGTGTAGTGTTCCATCCAATTCATAAGGCAAGCTGGAATAAATTTCTCAGGTATCTTCTGAATGATGGAAAATAGAATGTCTTCTGATTTATTGAAAATCTTATGTAACAAGTCTTTGAAGCGATTCGGCTTCTGTATCTCAATATTTATTTGTATCAACTCCTTCCATATATAGTATAGCGGTAAAAATGCAATGCTACAAGTGAAAATGGAAACTGTCTATAAAGGTGTCATTTTACGGAGAATATATATTATGTAGGAAAATGTATTTGTAAAGGTATCAATATAATTTACAGATATATTTGTAAAGCTAGTATGCCGACTATTGAAGAAATTGAAGCAGAATTAAATGAATATTTTTATGCTATAGAAGGAGAATAGATGGTGAAAAAACGAATTATAAACTCGATGCAGTTCTAATACTGACAACAGGTTGTATCAAGGTTAATAAATTTATGTTGTTGGGACTGCATTGTCAAAATGAAAAATAAAATGTTATTTTGGAAGGAATGTAGTTTATTTATGAATGAATATGTAAAAAATTTAAATCGAATTGAATTTGTTGTTACAATGGCGTGTACTGGAAAATGTAAACATTGTTCTGAAGGTGATCATATAAATTGTAAAGGACATATTGATACAGAACTTGCAGTAAAGTCTGTTCGACAGATTTGTGAAAAATATAAAATTGAATCGTTGATGACTTTTGGTGGTGAACCGCTGATATATCCTGATATTGTTTGCACTATTCACAAAACGGCAACGGACATGGGAATCGAAAAAAAACAGTTAATTACCAATGGCTTTTTCTCTAAAAAAAGGGAACGTATAGAAGAAGTGGTTACGATGCTTGAGAAAAGCGGGGTAAATAGCTTATTGCTGTCTGTTGATGCATTTCATCAGGAAACAATTCCTCTTGAACCGGTAAAATATTTTGCTGAATGTGTTGTGAAATCAAAGATTCCCGTTAAATTAGGTCCAGCATGGCTTGTTAGTGAAGAAGATAATAATCCATATAATCTTAAAACGAAAGAAGTATTGGGGAAATTTAAGGACTTGCATATTCCTATAGGAAGTGGGAATATTGTTTTTCCGAGTGGAAATGCATTGAAATATCTTAGTGAGTATTTTGAGGATGGTGTCGCATATTCGTCTCCTTATGAAGAAGATATATTTGATGTTCGGGCGATTAGTTTTTCTCCTAATGGTGATGTGTTGAACGGAAACATTAATAATAATGATATACAGGATATTTTAGAATCATATCGACCATAAAATTTAAATTTTCAAATAATCACACATAGAAAATAGAATAATTAATACATAGCCATTAGGAAGGCATCCACCTTCTTAATGGCATTTTTTATGTCCTGAAAGGAGGTAAATTCGATGTAATCCGCAGCAAGGTTAGAGACAATGGGTTTATTTACAGACGGATTCAAACTCTTGAAGAAGGCAAACAGCACGAATCAGTTATAAGCCACAGACAAGAGCCACACTTAATATGTCAGATAGATAAGAAGTGTAAGAGCAGAATATTAAAAAGGATTACATATAATTTGTTGAATAAAATGGTCATACAGTAATAAATTTATGGAAATCACAGATGATTATTATATACTATATATGAGTGCATATAATACAGATTGATGTTGATGGTTATATGTATTCATATATAGTGTTGGCAAAGGCTACAGATGAACAGAAAGACAGCTTGAAAAAGATATGGAAATGGATATGTAACAGTTAGAGAGCAGAACAGGCAGAATAAGCAAAATGAGGGTGAATAATCAGTAAATTTGAAAGAGGAATTTCATAGGAAGTTTTAAAGGAGGAATTAGTTTCTTCTATAAATAATGGTATTTATCCTAAGTTAGAAGGCAACAAGAAAGCTAAGTACATAGGTTTATCACAGTCAGATAACAAGGATGTTATATCTGTAAAAGATTTAAAAGATATTGTCGGCGAAGGAATAGATACCTTTACGGGATATGGAAATACAGAAGAAACAGTATTGTATTTAGCTGGTCTGTCAATGCCTAAGACATATATTAATGATTTGGCTGAATCTATAAAGTCAGAGCAAGAGCGTGTACAGAAGATACTTGAGGATGATGATATAAAGATGGATAAGGGAATTAACTTTATAACATCAAGCATTAATTACAAGGTGGAAAAGCAAGAAGATAAATCTAAGATGAATATGAGAGATAGGTTACTGGCAGGGCTTAACAAGTAATTACTGTATATAAGGAAGGAATAGCGTATGGAACTTAATGAATTAGGAAAACTATTAGGAGAACGCAATAAGTCTGGTAATGGATATCAGATACATCTTAATAGTGGAAATATTGATACATCTTGCGGTAAGAGTATGGACGTAGAATTTAGCGATTTATACTTCACTAGCTGTAAGATATTAAGAGACAAGCACACATTAGTATTTTGTAATGATGATAAGCAGCCGGTAAGCTTTGATGAAGAAATAAATCAGCCACTATATAAAGGTCATGATATTCTTTTTTTCTGGATGTTTCTGTGATATACTTATACGCGGTCGTATCAGACCGGAAAGGAAATATTATGTTACAAAAATTATATGTTTTTTTCAGGAAAGAAACCGTTTTGTCAATTGCAGTGATCCTGGCGCTTCTTTCTATGTTCTGGGTCAGACCGGATAAGGCTTATTTTACTTATATCGATTTCAGGACTCTCGGGCTCCTCTTCTGTTTGATGGCAATTGTAGCTGGTTTGAAGGCTGTTGGTGTTTTTGATATACTTGCCAAAAAATTGCTGATGGGAACATCGGGAACTGTGGGTGTGATCAGGCTGTTGGTACTCTTATGTTTCTTCCTGTCAATGGTGATCACCAATGATGTGGCATTGATTACTTTTGTTCCTCTTGCACTGATCATTGTGCATAAACTGCCAAAGGAACTGGGCAATTACTGGCTTCTTAAAATAGTAGCCATGCAGACAATCGCTGCTAATCTCGGAAGCATGCTCACACCAATCGGAAATCCGCAGAACCTTTATCTATATGCCAGAGCAGGGATGTCCGCGGCAGAATTAATAACCCTGATGCTTCCCTATTCCGCCACAGCACTTATCCTTCTTCTGATATGGATACAGGTAGCCGCTGCCAAAGCACCTCACGTATGCGGTTCCGAAAAAGATAAAACTCTTTTGGGATTCTCTGACAGAAAAGAACTTAACATGGAATACCTGGCCGCTTACCTGATCTTATTTACAATCTGCCTGCTCACTGTTGCACGTATCATTCCATACCAGATTCCTCTTGTATTGGTTCTTATATATATGCTGCTAAGAAACAGGGAAAATATAAGCAGGGTGGATTACTCCCTGCTTGCCACCTTTATCGCATTATTTATTTTTATCGGCAACCTTGGAAGGATTCCGCAATTCAGCAGTTTTCTGGAAAGAATCATGGCAGGAAGGGAAACACTTACTGCTGTTCTTGCCAGTCAGATTATGAGCAATGTTCCCGCTGCGCTTCTTTTATCCGGCTTTACAGATAATTACCGGGCTTTAATTGTCGGAACCAATATTGGAGGTCTCGGCACTCTGATTGCATCCATGGCAAGCCTGATAAGTTTCAAATATATTGCAAAAGAAAACAGGAATCTGAAAGGGAAGTATTTGGGAATATTCACAGCCTCCAATATTATATTCATGATATTCATGTTAATATTGTATTTTTTTCTTAGATAAAGGTTTTCCCGGAATTACGAATCTGTACATTCCATTCGATTTTTATATCAGCACTTTTCGTCTGGGATTACCACAAAATCCCTTAATACCTTTTACCACGCATGTTCCTATGCAAAAGTTGATTATTCCCACTTTATGAATATCACAGCTAAAGTTGCTTTGAGAATGTTTCAAAAATCTTCCAGAATCTGGATCTTATCGGCAATGCTAGGATTGATTCTGTCATGTATGATCTTGCACCTGCACAGACCGGTCGTCGGGGAAGTCCTTGCCTATGCCACTGCCACAGAAAAAGAACATGGTACAAAACGACCGTTTTTCAGTACCATTTTCCCGGAAGATCTGCAGATTTTCTGTGCATGGCAGGAAAAAGCACCATTGAACCAGACCGGAAGTGACCGTATGAAATACATTCCACTGTTGCTATATTCGTTACGCTGGAATATTGAAACAAGCTACTATGAACAGAAAACGTTCTGGTCTTTTTGTAACTATATGGTGCCGGACTGTTGAGATCAGTGTCCGTGACA
>ERZ779737.2786-NODE-2786-length-10968-cov-2.642628_pt1 | contig 10968 bp, 11 predicted proteins | sample MGYA00511889_ERZ779737 | MGnify/ENA primary metagenome ERZ779737 (study PRJEB29588, sample SAMEA2163575) | human gut metagenome | biome: human gut; feature: human-associated habitat; material: faeces | place: Denmark | collected 2008/2010 ...
GTTATTGTTGATGTATTAAAATTAACTACTGCTTTATTAATTTTTTTATCTTCATCATCAGTTTCAAGTGTGTTATTGCTGATCATAATGTTTTGATTGATTGTACCATTGTTATTATAAATTCCAATGATTTTTGAATTGAATTTTTCTTTAATTAGATTATCAACTTGTTTATCAATTCTTTTAATTTCTTTACTTAAAATTTGAAGTTGTTCAATTTCTTTTATCTGCTGAAATTCATTTTTTGTATATTGATTGTTTTCTTCTGATAAATCATCATCAATTAAATAATTTATTGAAACATTAAATTTTTTAGATAGTTTAAGTAAAACATTATAATCAGCTTCAAATTTACTATTTTCTATTCTGCAATAGGTAGCTTGTGGAATATTTAAATAGTTAGCAAGATCTTTTTGTTTTAAATTATTTGCTTTTCTTAGCTCCTTTAAATGTTTCATAAATTAATTTTAAAAAAATATGTTAAATAAGTATATTTTTATATTGTTTTTATGCGTTTTGTGTATTAATATATCTATGAAAATATACCAATATGGTATATTCTTTGCTTTTAGAGGTTTAAATGTATGATTCAAAACAAGAGAAAAAAAGATATTTATATCAAAATCTTCTGCAATGCAACATGAAAAAGAGTATTATTTCACAATTTTATATTCAAAAAAGTTTGTTTAATGTCGTTGATAAAGAGCGACTAGAAAGAGAAAGTTCAAATGTTTTGGAAGAAGAAAAAAAGAGATCCAAAAATCAAGAAAATCAAGTTGAAAGTAGATGATGATGTTATCAGAGATATTTCTGAATATTCGGAAGAATATGGAATCCCTGTTGAAAATGTTCTTATTGCTTTGTGTGATTCAGTTCAATTAGATCCATTGAGAAAGACACTTACAGCAAGATTTGACAGAACTAAATTATTCAATGATTCAATAGCGATGAAAGTTAAATCAAGTCGCTAAAAAGTATGTTTAAAAGTTTCTTAAAAAGAAATTTTTAATAAATAAATAGCTTATACAAATTGTAATTTGTAGAAAAAGAAAGTGAGGTATAGTATGAGCGAATTTAAAAGATTAAAAGAGATGGAATTGGAAGAAAAAACAAAGCTTCCAACTGCTCAATTTACGATTAGAAAGACAGAAAATAGAAGTACTGGATTTACTTCTTATTCCGTAACTTTCGATTTAATCAAGTCAGTTTTATCCGTTTCAAAGCGAATCAATCAGGCTTATTTTGAAATAGTAAAATTCAATTTAAATCAACAATCAAAGATGGCAACTAATTATTCTGAATATCGTGGTAGATGTCGTTATCAACTTTCAAAAGGCACTTATGAAAGTGGCGATAGTTATTATTGCTATGAATTTGATTTAGGAAATGGATTAACACTAACAGGATTGCTTGATAAAGACCAAGCACTTCAAATTAAAATTTGTAAACTTGTAGAAAATTATGGTTTGCAAATTGTAGATCGTCCAGCTGGTGCAGAAATGCCATCAGTGGATGAGTTTAACATTGAAAATTAAGGTACTTCGATTCAAATTACAGCCTTAATTTATATATTCCAAAGGCTCAAAGTTTAAAAATTTGTGCCTTTGGAAATTTTCTTTATTTATGGTAAGGGGGTATATTTTATGCCAAAACAAACAAAGAAAAAATATGATTCAAAACAGCATAAAGAGTTTTTAAAAAGGTGTTTTGTATCAGATAAGATTCTTCCAGCTTCTAAAGCAACTTTCTATGGAACTATTTCTCCATATCATCCTTGTATTATCACTGATCAACCTATGATTAAAACAAAATATGGTTATAAGGGTTATTTACGATGGAAAGATAATACTTGTGATTTGTCGCCACAGGCAAAACATATAGTTCTTGATAAGACTTATCTTGAAAAAAATGTTTTTGTTTATTATCACAATAAAAACACTTCTAATATAAGTAAAAGTAAAAAATGAGGTGCAATTAATGAAAAATAAGTTAGTAAAAATATTGGGTGTAACTTCAATCTTGATTGGTTGCACAGCAACATTATCATCATGCGATTTAGCAGATAAAATAAATGGGTGGTTACATCCAACAACAACATCTTCATCATCATTAGTAGAATCATCAACAGATGATTCTTTTTCTGCTTCTAGTACTTCTTCAAGTTCAGTAACAACATCTTCTTCAACAACTTCATCTTCTTCAACAACATCATCAAGTTCAAAAAAAGTTCCTGAAATCGTTACTGATGTTATTCCTGATGATAAAGTTATTCAAGAAAGAAACAATATTAAAAAAGCTGTATTATTGGATGGTTATTCTTATCAAGATAGAAATAATTATACTATTTTTGATTTAAAAGATTTTTTGTTTGATAAAGGTTCTGATACTTTAAATTCTATTGGAATTACTGATTTATCTGAATTAACTTTAAAAACTGCTTCTGTTTTTAATTCTTATGGTGCAGAAGAAATCACATTAAATATGATTAGTGCTACTAAGACTTATATTCGCGGTTTATGTACTGATTCTTCTATTGGTGAAGTTACATTATTAGATCTTAATCAAGGTGGTTCTACTTATTTAAATCCTGATTATCGTTATTTAGCTGTTAAAAATACTTATATAGATGATAATGATAAATTTCATTATGGTGAATTATTTCAAATAGTAGATCAATCAGCTTTAGCCAATTTAAGTTATATAAATAAGAAATTTGATAATGTAGTTTCTTTTGATAATATTGTTGATGATCCTTCTATTAATGGTACTACTTGTCATTTTGTTTCTAATTTTGGAACTGTTGATTTTAATGCTACTGAAAGTGTAAAAAAGTCGCTTGTTAGAAATAATAAGCCTGTTTTATATGCTCCTGGTCCTGGTATTACTGATACGTTATTTAGTGGTGATTCTTTATATAATTTAACTTATAAATTTAGTTTTAATTTTGAACTTTTGAAATTAGATGAAGGTAAAAATTATTTGTTATCACTTTGTGATTATGATTATTTTGTTTATTATTATTCTTCTGGTGCATTAACAGGTTTTTCTACTGAACCTATTATAATGTATTCAAATGCTGTAACTGATTATAATTCTCTTTTAGAATCATGTGGAAAAGTTTTATTGCCTTTTAAATTTAATTCAAATGATAATTATACTTTAACTTTACATTTTAATAGTGTTAAAGCTAATAATGTTAGAAGTTATAATAATGCTTTTTTAGGAAATGCGTGTAAAGTTTATAAAGAGCATGAAGCAAGTTCAAATAATCAATTAAAAGATGGTGAAACTGTAACAAAGTATGTTGATTTTGATTCTCATCTTACACAAGATCAAATTGTATCACAAGTTTCATCAACTGATATGTTTGGAAAATCTTGTAGTGTATCAGTAAAATCATCTGATTATAATCCTGATAAAGTTGGAACATATACTATTGTTTTAAATGCTACAGATGATGATGGAAATACAGCTACAGGCACATTAAAAGTAGTAGTTAAGGATTATACAGCTCCAGTTGTTTCATTAAAAGATGAAGCAACAGAAGTAGTTCTTGAAGCTGGTTCAACTTTAAATGAAGATGAGCTTTTACAAAAGTTTAATATTTCTGATAACGTTGATGATTTATCAAAGTTAAAAACAACATTTGTATATCCTAGTGGATTTGATAAAACAGCTCCATTAGCTTATGGAAAAAAAGGTCTTTTTTTAGTAGTTCAAGATACAGCTGGAAATGCTAATAAATTCCCATTTACATTAAACACTGTTGATACAACAACTCCAGTATTTTCAAGAGTAGATGGACAAGATTTAAATACTGTTATTACTGTAGGTGCTTCAGCTGTTGAATCAAATACTATTGAAAAATCAATCATTCCTTTATTTAAAGCAACTGATATAGTTGATGGAAATTGTACTATAACTACAACATCATCTCAATTAAAAAGAGGTGAAAATCAAGTTACTTTGAAAACTCAAGATAATAATGGTAATGAATCAACTATTAATATTGTTGTAAAAGTAGTAGCAGATCTTCCTCCAGTTTTCATTCTTTCAGATACTCTTGTTAATGCTACTATTAATCATCCTCTTACTTTAGATGATTTAACTATCTTGGTTAAAAATCAACAACTTAAAGGAATTAATGCTAGAAACATTTCTGTTACTGCTTCTGCTTATTTAAATAATTCAAATAAAGCTGGTGTATATCCAGTTTCTTATACTTATGATAATGAATCTAATGAAAAGGGTTATGGTTCTTTTAATATTGAAGTAGTTGATACAGGTGATACACCTGTTGAAACAACTGATAATGCTTTTGTTAAGGCATTTAAAACAATCTTTTCAGAAGATTATAAAACAGCTAGTGTTGTTGATTGGTTAATTGTTGTTGGCTCTATTCTTGGTGGATTTATTGTTCTTTTAGCTCTTTTAAAGATTATTAGAAAGCTTTGTTAATTAATATGATAATTAATTTCTTATTCATATTTTTCTCCTTATTGTTTAGTTGTGGAAGTGTTACAAACATTTCCGCAACTTCTTCATCTATAAAGAGATTAAATTCAACAACTCCTTATTCATATATTAATATGTTTGATTATCGAGCAACTTCAATAAATTTAGATCCATCAGTTAATATTAATTATTATTCATCAAATGGAATTTTTAATTATTATTTCAAGATTTCTACTTTCAAAAAACAAAATTCAACTACCACTTATTTTTCTGTAGATACAGGCTTTTCAATCGTTCAAAGTGATAACTTTTTTAAGCCTGGATTTGATTATCAAATTTCTTTAAAAAATCCAGATTCTTCTACAAAATTAATAGCTTCAACTTTATCTTCAAACTATGTTCAGAATGTAGAAGAAAATAGATATAATGATACTCTTACTGATCATACTGGAAAGTATTATGATGTTGCTTTTCAAGTAAAAGCTAATATTCCTAATGATGTTGTCTTGATTAGTTATAATTCATTTCATTTAGAATTTACAGCAGAATATTATGTTTCAATAGCTGATAATTTTGATACTTATTTCTCTCAATGGCAGCAAAAATATAATGATTTTTCTTTTAGTAATTCTTCACAAAATTATTTAATTGATAGAGTTGGTTATAGAATCTTTAATGCAGATTTATCAGGAACTGATAAAGATACATCTACTTCTGCTATTGATGATTTAAAACAAGCTAATTTTGAAAATTTAAATAAATATATTAATGGCGCTGTTGATCATCCAGAATTTTTATCTTTGCTTGAAAGTAAAGATAATAAATTAAATATATATGTTTATTCAAATGATATAACACAATTATTTGATGTAGTTGATTTATCAACTGCATTAGAATTAGATTCTGATAAGTATGAAAGTCGTTCTTTAACTCTTGTTTCTAATAGTGGATATATAAAAAAATATGTTGTTAATAATGTTTCTGTGGATCTAAATCAAGTTGAAAGAAGATATGCTGTAAGACAAATTTATAACACAACAACAAAACAATCTTTAAAATCTATTATTCCTGTTGGGCTTGAGTATTTAATTAAATTTAATCCTAAAGATAATAATTACTATTCATCAACTAATTCAGTTGATTATGTAACTATAACAAAAAAACTTGTTGCATTTGATTTAACTCTTAATAATTCAACTTCAACTTCTTTTAATGATTCTTATCATACAATTACTGCTAATTCTTTCATTGGTCGATATTATCAAACTAATTATGTTGCTTTCTCTACTTCTATTGATTTAGATAAATTGGTAGCTGTTGAATTGGATTATGATGAATCAATAATTGATTCAGATACAAACTTATCTATATCTTCTTCTAATTCTAATTCAAAATTTATGTCAATGTTCAAGGGTAAAGATAATTTAACTAATGTTAAATCAACAACAACTAATTCTGTTTCAAAAATTATTGATGATAAACAAATATCATTAAAAACTCGTGATAATTCGTTATTTTTTAAAGAAAGAAGTTATACATTTGATACTATTGTAAAACCAGCGCAGGTTGAAAACATTAATAAAGATTTAACTGGCTATGATTGGTTGGTTAGATTTGATGTAAATAATCTTGGTGTTCATTTTATTTCTAATACTGGATTTGTAACAAATCTTACTCCTGAAGTTCTCCACTTTGAAAATGTGGAAAACTTAACAATTATGAACTTGTGGTATGAAAAAAATGGTGAAGTAAAAAAACTTCTTGTAGTCGATAATGAACAAGATTCAAGCGGTAATGTTCCTATCGAAGATCCAGTTGATGATTATGATGGCAAAAACATTTTTGCAAAAATGTTAGTTGCCTGGAAACATATTTTGAGCGGTCAATTTAGCTTTCAGGATTTAGGATATATCTTATTATCAATCATATCAGTTCTTGTTGCTGGATTAGCTTTAAAAATTATAGCTTATTTTATTAAAACAATAATGTTTTTATTTAGGTGATAAAAAATGAAATTTTTTAACTCTGATTGTCCAATCCTTTTATATCCAATTTATATAGTATGCTGGCTTATTTACTTCCTTTTATCGGGCTTTGGCAAAATTCAAAAAAATCCTTTCTTGCATATAAAAGGAAAAAAGAGAAAATCAGTTGTTATAAATGAAGAAGTTGATGAAGAAAGTGAGGTAAAAAATGGCTAATAAAATTTTCTTGTATATCCTTTTATATATTGTCCTCGCTTTCTTCTTAACTTCTCTTTACTATTTTATAAAACGCTTGATAATCGCCAAAAAAATCGAAACTGATACAAAAGCATTTATTGAAAATCTTGGATATGTTACTTGCGTTTGCGGACAACAGGGAAGCGGAAAAACAACATTTTCTTCAGGCGTTGCAAATCTTTATGTAGAACTTCTTCAAAAAAAGGCAAATGATACTATAATTAATTTTTCTGCAATGTTTCCTAAATTTGACTTAAAAGAAATTAATGAAGTTATTCATGATGGTTTTGTAAATGGAAAAACTCCAATTCAAATTCTCACTACTTTAAGAGAAAAAAATATAGTTGATGATGAATTTCTTTTTTCTTATATTGATGATTCAATTAATTATGAAAAAGCTGAAGAACTTTTAAAAGACTATATTGAAGCGACTATAGCACTTTATAGAAATAATTATGTTTATTATTTAAATAAAGATTTTTATTCAAGAATTACTGAAAATTACGCTATGTCTCTTGACTATAAAAGCATAGCTATCAAAGATAGATATTTAACTAATGATTATAATTTAACTAGATATTCTTTACTATTTCAAGATGAGCTTGTTCTTAATGATGGTTCAAACATGTTCTGGCAAACAGAAAGCAAAGCGGATACAGGCGTTTCTGACTTCTTCCGATTAATTAGACACATAGGAAAAGAAACTATTTCATTTATTGGAACTACTCAAGATTTCACGAGAATTAACGCTTCTCGCCGTGAATTGTTTACTTCAATTTTAGAAATTTATGATCATAAAGAAGTAAAAGTAAATGGAACTTTAAAATTCTTGTTGATGATTCTTGAAACGTTTGTTAGAAGATTTTTTGACTTTTATTACGGATGTTTTGAAGAAGAAAATAAACGTTTTGAAAAAAATTCTATGGAAAGAAAATTTAATAATTTTATTTATAAAATAAATAAATATATTAAATCAAAATCTTATATTTCTTATAGCGGCGTTTTATATCGTGATCCAAATGATTATTTAAAAACAAAAGATAAAGCTATTCATGGCGTTTTTCCATTTAAATTATATCTTCCTCTTTCTTATTGCTACGGATGTATTGATACTCATCAATTCAGCATTATCCAAGATTTGTTAACTGAAAATTCAGATAATCAATTATCTTTAGCAAATATTTATTCAGTTCCAAACGTTTCAACAAAAATTGAAATGGCAAAAGGAATACTTGCAAAAAGAAAGTCGATGATAATTAATGATGTTTCTGTAGCTGCAGTAACAAAAAAGATTGTAGTAAAAGAAGCAGCAAAAAAAGACAGTGCGGAAGAAGCTGCAGAAGATCCTCCGTTAATCACTTAACTTTTTTTCAGAGGCGGCAAAAAGAGAAATAAAAAAAGATAAATCGTTTTTTGCCTTTACAATAAAAAGCCAGTCGATGGAAGAAATTAAAAAATCTTAACTTTTTCCGTCGGCTGGCAAAAAGACAGCCAGGAAAGGCAAAAATAAGGCTGTCAAGAGGCAAGCGAACAAAGAGAGCGATACGCCGTAGGGCAACGCTTGACACGCCTTAAGACACCGCCAGGAAAGGAATTAAGTAGTAGAAGAAATGTTAAACATAGCCACCAAGCAAATTTTGGCGTAGTACGCCAAAATTGGCGCGGGGGGTATGGTAACACCCCCCTTAAGACTACTAAAGGGGGTATAGATGAAGAAATGTTAATAAGTGAGGTTTAAATGTATATGGAAAATGTTAACATCTTGAATCAGTTTAAGAAACCAATGACATCAACAATTATTGACTATTGGAAAATGTCTTTTGAATGGGATTTTTCAAAAGAATATGAAAAAACAATTCTTCTTTTTGATTTGTTAATGTTAAATCCTGAAGAATTTGTTGTTTCTAATGCTTTGCGTGATAATATGAAAACTCATCGGATATATGATGAACATGTTGATGTTTATCTTGATCCAACTGATTATGCAAAAAGGGCTTCATGTGAAACTTTTTTTATAGTTGAAATGACTGGACAAGCCTGTAGGGAATTTGAATTGCGTGGTGGTGATTGGAAAGCTCTTAATTTGTTTTGTCAGTCGCAGAAGCATAAAGCAATGCGACTAGATTTAACTAAAGATGATTTTAATGGTTGTTTGCCTTTTGAGGAACTCAAAAGGAAGTTAAAAGAAGAAGAATTTGTTTCTGCTTTTAGAAGATCTTCTAAAATTAAAAACGCTCCTAAATTTGCTGAAATCGTAAGCGATTCAAATTTTTATATAGAATTAATAAAAGATTTTTTTGGGGATATTTCAACTGCTTCAGATGATGATATTTTAGCTATTAGAGCTAAAGAGGGATGGTCAGCAACTTTTGGCAATCTTACAGGATGTCAATTACAAATATATGATAAAAAAGTTGAAAGAAAAGTAAATTCAAATTCAGAAGTTCCTTATGATTCTTGGATTCGTTTTGAAATGCGTTTTGGAAGTTTAAAAGCTAATACAATGTTATCTTTAATGGCTAAATCTTATGAAGATGATTCTTTTGAAATGTTAGTTTCATGCTGTTTGTATTATTTATTAGATTTTAAACAATATAAAGTTATGTCAGATAGTGTTTTATGTCGTGTTCCCACTTGGGATTTGTGGTTAAATTTTCTTGGTTTAAATGAGGGTGAAAAAATATCAGTAAATCATGTTATTAACTATACTCCATCAATAGAGCTTTCGCTTCGTTATTTAGAAAATATTTCAAAAATATTTTTAAAAGTTTATGCGATTGATGAGGGCGCAACTTTATTTCAAACAATTTTTCATGGAATAGCTGAAAAGTTATTCGATGGGAAATTAGATTCAAAATTATTAGCTGAGATAAATAATTATCTTTTATTTACAACTGGTGAAATTCGCGATCATAAAGATTTGTTAAATGAACTTTATGTAAAATTTAAAGATTATGCCGATTTAGAAATTCCATTTGATTTAGTGGTTAAAAGGTCTATTGATTTTAAAAAATATTGTTTGGAACATGATATAGAAGATCCTGATGATTATGAATTTGAAAATCAGTATGTAACAACTGATGATGGTGATTTACCATTTTAAAGGTGATTTATGAATGTTTATAAATATAAAACAACAAAAGGAACTAAATATTATTTTAAAGTTATGATACATGGAAAAACTATCTTTAAAAGAGGTTATTCTTCACGCCAAGAAGCACAGAAAGCATATCTGGCTTTATTTGATGATAAAGAGAATGTAATTCATATTCCAACTTTTTTTGAAGCTCTTGAGGCTTATATGAGCTTTAGAAAAGAATCTTTAAAACCAACGACTTTTTATTCATTAAATTTGAATGTGGAAAAGTATATAAAACTTCTTCCAGATATCAAAGTCGATGAATTTTCTTATGCTGATTTTGTAATATGGAAAGATAAAATTTCACAAATTGATTATAAAGAAAAGAATCGTTTTATAAATTTGATGAAATCAATTTTTTCTTTTATAAATGATTATTATGGATATAATAATTTATCTGTAAAAAAATTAGTTCCTTTTAAAAATTATGATAGTGTAAAAATTGATTCAAAAGAAAAGTATGTTTCTTTAGATGATTTTCAAAAATTTTTAAATGTGATTCCAGCAAAATTTTATTGTTTTTTTGTAGTTTCTTATTTTACTGGTATTAGATTGGGCGAAGCTCTTGGATTAACTAAAAAATCTTTTAAAGATGGTCAACTTTTTATATATCAAACAAGAACTAATCAAGTTGGAATGAAAAAATCAGTAGTTTTATCACCAAAAACAAAAACTTCTGTAAGAATTTATTTTCTTGCTGATTTTTTAGTAAAGCTGCTAGAAGAATATATAAATTCTTTGGATTTAAAAGAAGATGATTTTCTTTTTGATTTTGGAAGAACAACAATAAGAAGAATAATTACAAGTGGATGTGAAAAAGCAAAAATAGATTCTTTTCATTTTCATCAGCTTAGAAGTACTGAAAGTACTTTACTTTATAATCTTGGAATCCCTCTTGAAGATATATCAAAATATCTTGGTCATTCATCAACTACTATTACTTCAAAATATTATTTAGAAATGTTAAACGATAATAAAAAAAGAATAGCTAATATTCTTGATGAAAAATTTGGAAAAGATTTTAAAAGTAAAGATGAATAAAAAATATCCATCTTTTTTTATTTGTAAAAAAATGGTAGCTAAAGAAGCAGCAAATAAAGAAGCTGCAGAAGATCCTCCGTTAATCACTTAACTTTTTTTCAGAGGCGGCAA
>ERZ779737.2787-NODE-2787-length-10964-cov-3.585755_pt1 | contig 10964 bp, 16 predicted proteins | sample MGYA00511889_ERZ779737 | MGnify/ENA primary metagenome ERZ779737 (study PRJEB29588, sample SAMEA2163575) | human gut metagenome | biome: human gut; feature: human-associated habitat; material: faeces | place: Denmark | collected 2008/2010 ...
TCATTATTCTTGGTACTGCTATTACTAGTATTACTGCTAGTATTACTATTACTGCGAGTAACTCGACAAGCGTAAAACCTCTTTTTTTCCTTTCCATTCTATACTCCTCCTATTATTAATATAGCTCTATTATATCACTTTCTTCCTCTTATTTGTCAAGTTTACACTTTTTTACACATTAAAGCATTTTAGTTATACCTTAAATGCCATAAAACATATTTTTTATAATACTTTATTTAAAATAATTATCAGAATCTATATAAGATATTTTTTGTTTTTAGTTAAAATTATGCTTATCCAACATATTATTAATTAGGTGAAATATGAAAAGTAAATTTGTTAAATCTACAATTATACTTATGATTGGTGGACTTATTACTAAGATTCTTGGTATGGTTATTAAAATAATAACTAATAGATTAATTGGTACTGAAGGTCTTGGGGTATATATGCTTATTACTCCTACTTTTATGCTTTTAATTGCAATTGCACAATTAGGTTTTCCAATTGCTATAAGTAAACTTGTGGCTGAAGATAAAAGTAATAATAAAAACTTAGTATTTAGTACATTTCCTATTACAATTATATTAAATACTATTATTATGATTATACTTTTGTTTAGTAGTAATTTTATTGCAAAGAATTTACTTCATGATGAAAGGGCAATTAATGCTTTAAATTGTATTGGTTTTGTACTTCCTTTTATTTCTATTTCTTCTATATTAAGGGGTTACTTCTTTGGAAAGCAAAGAATGATTCCTCATATAATTTCTAATATAACAGAGGATATTATTAGATTAATTACTTTAATGATTGGTATACCTATTTTTCTTAAAAATGGTATTGAAAGTGCGGTTAGTTTTATTGTTTTATCTAATATTATTAGTGAGATTTCTTCTATTTTTGTTTTATTTTTGTTTTTACCTAAAAATTTTAAAATCACTAAAAATGATATTACTCCAAATAAGAGTAATGTATTAAATATATTAAGTATTAGTATTCCTACTACTGGAAGTAGATTAATTGGTAATATCGGATATTTTTTTGAACCGATTATTTTAACTTTTTTTCTTATTAGAAATGGATATGCAAATACATATATAGTAAATGAATACGGTATAATAAATGGATATGTAATGCCTATTTTATTACTTCCTTCTTTTTTTACTCTTGCAATAAGTCAAGCATTAATACCTATAGTTAGTAAATCATATAGTGATAATAATTTGAATTATACAAAAAGTAAAATTAAGCAAAGCATTTTATTTTCATGTATTATTGGTATTCCTGCAACTATTATGTTTATATTAGCTCCGTCCCTTCCACTTAAGATAGTATATGGTACAACTAAGGGAATTAATTATATTAGAGCAATGTCTATAGTCTGTTTATTATATTATTTTCAAGCACCTCTTTCTAGTAGTCTTCAGGCAATGGGTAAAGCAAAAGATAGTATGAATGGTACAATAATAGGTGTAGTTTGTAGGTTAGTAATATTAGCTATTGGTTGTAATTTAAAAATAGGATTATGGGGACTTGTTATATCTACATCTATAAATATAATAGTTGTAACTATATACGATTACATCAAAGTTAGAAAGTATTTAAAAAAGACTTAAGTTGTAAGTCTTTTGTATTTTTTAGATTTAACTCTACCTTTTTCTCTTACGTAAAGTTTATTGCCCATTTTAACTACTTCTAAATTCATTTCTGCCTTTTCATTTACTGCATATAAAAACTTAGAAAGTTCCATTTTAGCATCACTTTTATTTTCTTCATTATTTACTTTACTTAAACAAGAATATACTGCTTGAAGTGAATAATCATATCTACTTTGTATATTACTAGGTGCATCATAATAAGTAAGATAATTATGCATAACTAGGTTCATAAAATGATCTACATTTTCTTTTTTCTCTTCTTTTGGATATAATAAATCAAATAAATTTACATCTTTTCTTTTTTCTTCTAATTCTTCATCTATTTTATATAAAAGCATAATTTACCTCCTTAAACCAGGTTATTTATTATATTACAACACCTATTTTAAAGTCAATACAAAATAAAAATTCCCATACATTTTTGTATGGGATTTGAATAAATAACGTAGTCTCCTAGTTCTACATTCATACTTTCAATATAAATTTACTCAAACTTATTTAAATAAGCGTTGGTGCATGAAGTTTTTACACCCTTTTATTTATTCAAGAGTAATATTAGTAATAACATTTACCCGTTATTATTAATATTTTTCTAAGATATTATCTTAGACACTTTAATTATACCTCACATATATTTTTTGTCAATGTTTTTGAAATCTATTTCTAAGCATTTCTTTCTCACTTACATATATACCATTATTTATAAATATATTCTTTAAGTATTTTTTCATTTTTTTAATATTTTCCCCGTTAATTATATTTACTTTTTTAAATCTTAAGTCTTTTAAATATCTTTCTAGTAAAAATGAATTAAATATATATATGTGATTTTTATGCTCTTTTATAAGAATAAATGTAATTACAGCTAGTATTAATATCATATTTATTTCATTAATGCTTTTTAATAGTAAAATTATTATAAATGTATAAGATATATATATACTTATTAAATGTGATAACTTAAATGGGAATAATTTGTTTAATAATATATTTAATACTTTAGATCCATCAAGCGGTATTATTGGTATCATATTAAATATTAGTATTGTTTTATTGTATGAAGAAAATATTTGATATGTATATGCATATTTATCAAATATTAAAGTAAAAAATAAGAATAATATTACTTGAAATAATATTCCTCCTAAAAACACTAAAAACTCTTCTATAAATGGTTTATTAATCGCCTCATCAAATACTGTATATCCCCCAAAAGGATATATATTAATTTTTTTTATATTCCATTTAAATATTAATGATATTAATATATGTCCTAGTTCATGAATAAATACTATTAAATACATAATTATAAATGATTTAAATAGGCCTGTAATTATTGATGAAATACCTAATATATAAAATAATGGATGAATATTAATTTTTTTAAATATAGTCTTTATAATCTACTATATCTCCGTTTTTTTGAAAAACCAAATATAATTTATCATCTATTGTTTCACCTAAATATTTCCCTGACTCAACCCGATCATATAATTTTACTGTATAATTATCTATATTTGAATACCAAACAGTTATATCATCGCTTTCTATTATAATAGTATTTCCATACCCTTCTTTATTTCCAATAAATGTTACTATTCCAGAATATTTTATAGGTACAAGATAATTAGTATCAACAGTTAAACAAATTCCATCATTGTATTTACTTATATTACTATATGTTAGTTTTTCATTAAATACTGTACTTGTATTAGTATATTTGTCAAATGGCAATACACCTTTAAAGTGTTTGTTATAAAATGTATTTATTTTAGAAAAAGATATATTATTTGATAATAAGTTTTTATATGTCCAATCTTTAAATTTTTCATTATTTTTAATTAATATTATAGTAGATAAAAATAGTATTGTAAGAATCATTAATTTAAATAGAAATTTACTAAGTTTATTATTCTTATAATTCATAACCTCACCACTTAATAATATGAATTATAAAGTTATATATTCATTTTTGCTTTAGTATTTATATTTAAAATTATATATACTATACATACATATAATGCATTAAATATATATATAAATATTAATTTAGATAAAAAATATGAATATGCGACTGTTTGCATATTAAATATTTTATATATTAAAAATGTTATATTTAAATAGATAAATATAATAAACATTGATGTAATTAGTAAGGTATTTAGTTTGTATTTTATATTATTAAATATAATTAGTATTAATATAGTAAGTATTGGATATATAATAAAATTTAATTTTATATCACTATAAAATATATCAAATAAAATACCTGCAATTATACTATAAGTAAATAACCCTTTACCACTACATTTTTTATATAATAATAAAATTGATAAAAGTAAAGGGAATATTGAAAATGATACAAAATAAAAATTAATATTAGTAAGTATTGGTGTAATTAAAATAGAAATTATAAGCAAATATATCATTTAACCATCACACATACATATTTAATACTATTAAAATCTACTACTGGTTTTACTACTGCTATTTTTGATAAGTCATTTTTATCTTTTTCTATTTTAATTACTTTCCCTATTAATAATCCACTTAAGTTATTATTATTAAGATCTAAAGAAAAAACTTCCATATTATCTATATATTCAATATTAGTAGTTATTTCGCTTACAATTAATTCTTTTTTATTATAATCATATTTACTTATTGTACCATATACTATTTCATCATTATATTTAATTGCTACTGTTGTTTTATTTTTACTATTTACATTTGTAATAAAAGATACTTCTGATGAATTATTATATACTTTGTTTATTTTACCAATTACACCTATGTTATTAATTACTATATTGTCTTTTTCTATATTATCTAAAGATCCTTTATTTATAGTAACACTTTCATACCAAAAAGATGGATTTCTGTTTATTACATTTGCATTCACACATTTATATTTTTCATTTTTATTTAATTTTAACAAATTACTCATTTCATCCATTTCTTTTTCTAAATTATATATATATGTTTTTAAACTTAAATCTGTTACTTCAATAGTTTTATTTTTTGTAGTTATACTACCTTTTATCACGTTAAATGAATCTCTTAATGTATTAGATAATCCTGTAAATATTATTGTAAGTATAAATACTAAAAGTAAAATATATAAAAGGTTTTCATCACTATTTCTTCTTTTTTTATACATTATATCCCCTCTTCAAAGAAACTATAATAGTTATTGTTCCCTATAATTATATGGTCTACTACTGGTATATTTTGAAATTTACCTATTTCTTTTAAGTTTTTTGTAAACATTATATCTTCCTTACTTGGATTAGGATCTCCTGATGGATGATTATGAATACATATAATTGACGATGCACTTGATAAATACGCATTTTTAAATATTTCTCTTGGATGTGCTACACTTCCGTTTAAAGAACCTATATAAAGTAGTTTTTTATCAATTATTCTTTTCTTGCTATCTAAATATACTGCATAAAAATGTTCTTGTTTTAAATCTTTTAAATCTTTAAAATATTCATATACTGCCTTACTTGTAGTTAATTTTTGATTACTTTCTAATTTATCTTTATATACTCTTCTTCCAAGTTCAATCGCAGCGATTAATTCAAGTGCTTTTACTTTCCCTATACCATTAATTTTAGTAATAGTATTTAGTTTTATGTTTCTCATTTCTGTTATATCACTAAAATTACTAAGTACTAAGTTAGATAAATCTTTTACTGATTTATCTTTAGTACCTGTTTTTAATATTATTGAAATTAAATCTTCATTAGAAACATTTCTTTCACCTAGTTCAATTAATCTTTCTCTTGGTTTATCATTATTAGGTAAATCCTTAATCATAACATTACTCATTTAATACCAACTCCTTATACTTATTAATTACATCATTTTCAACGTTAATAGTCTCTTCATCATTTGATTTAAGTATAGTCTCATCATAACTTTCAAGAAAACTTAGAAATTCAATATCGTTAATAAGTTTTTCCTTTATATATATATCATTCCCCGTTTTTTTATAAATTCCCCTAATTTTATTAGCAATTTCTAAATTTTTTGTAACCCCTATATAAATCTTATAGAAACCATCTTCTTTTTCTAATATATAACTAACTTCTAAGTCATTATCAAGAGCTTTTTCTCTATTTTTATAGCTTCCATACTGAAGCATATATACTGTTTCATATGTACTAGATACTCTTTTTACTACATTTTCTAAATTTTTTTTATAGGTTGTAAATATATAATTTCCAAACAAATAACTTATTAATCCCGTAACTAGTAAAGTTATAAATAATTTTTTCATATTATCACCAGTAATATAATAAGTTTTATCTTGTGAATATATTGTAGAAAAAAGTTAAAGTTGATGTTTTATTTTATATATATTATAATACTTGTAGATGGTGGTGAGGTTATGTATAAACTTATGGATACCGTTATTGCAAGAGTAAAAAAGCAGGGTAATAAATGTGTGCGTATTGACACTTCAACTATAAATAGATGTTGGTGTGCGGTTAATGAAGATGAAGGCATTGCTTTTAACTTGGAGGATTTTAATTATTATGAATATTTAAATACGATAAATGGCATATATTTGTCTAATGATAATATTATTAATAATGCATTTTATGCCATACATGCGACTGATGCTTTAATTACTCCTAGTGATGATGTTAAAAAAAGATTTAAAGATTTTACTTTAAAAGAAGATAATCAAAAAAGACTTATACAAAAACGTATAAGTCATAGATAATTTGATTATCTTTTTTAATTATTTTCTTTTCCACAATTAGAGCAGAATTTACCATTAATTGGACTACCACAATATACACAATATCTAGTATTTAAATTAGGATTGTTATTCATATTATTATAATTAGCATTATTATAATTCATATTATTGTTCATGTTGTTATTCATGTTGTTATTTTGTTCAAATATACCTGGTTCTTTTTCCACGTACATTGCATCACCAAATGCTAATATTGGATAGAATATAATTGGTAAAAATATAAGTCCTACTGCAAATCCACCATTTTTTCCAAACTTTTTAGCCATATTTATTGCTGTTATTATAGGAACTGCTGCATTTGCACCTGGAATAAAACATAATATTAATACCCACATAGGTATATTCAAAAATTGAAATTTAACAATTATATTATATATTGGTACTATTGCTTCCCAACCTTCACGACCTGCTTTTTTATAAATTTTCCAATTACATATTATTAAGAATACTGTTAATGCTAATGCAAATATAATCCATATACCTAAAAAAGCAAATACACCTGCTATAACGCTACTATCAACAGATGATGGAATATCAGTATAATATCCTTCCCCGTACATCTTATTACCTCACTTTCTATTACAAATATATCAGTATTTAGTTTAAACTGCAATAATTTATGTAAAAATTATTGATTTTTTGACATATATTTGTTAAAATTGATGTGTTTAAATGAGGGAGGAAAAGTATGCCAAATATAAAAAGTGCTAAAAAGCGTGTTAATACTATAAAAAGACAAAGTGCTGAAAACATAATTCCAAGAGGAAGTATGAGAACTGCAGTTAAAAAAGCAAATAAAGATTTAACTAATGAAGCTTTAACAAAAGACGCTATTAAAAAGATTGATAAAGCTGTAAAAGCTGGCGTTATTAAAAAGAATACTGCAGCAAGAAAAAAATCACGTCTTATGAAAAAAGTAAATACGAAGTAATATTTACTTCTTTTTTTATTATTTTTAATGTATAATAATACTAGGTGAAAAAATATGAAAATACTAAAATTTTTTGTTGCGGTCTTTGCAATTTTTGGAGTATCCGTTTTTGCTTATGGATATTTAAATGAAAATAAAGTAATTGATACATTAGTTGATTACTATAAAAGGTCTCCATCAACTCTTATAAATAATGAATATAAAAAAGATGTTAATATTGATTTTATTAAACTTACTGATGACTTTGTACCTAAAAATAAAGATGAAGTTAAAAATATTTACTATACTATAATATATTCTGGAATGGATGATTTTACATTTTATTGCGATAAAGAATACAAAAATTGCATTGATGATATAATTAATGTTAATGATGATACTTCTTTATTATCTCAGATGAATAATTTTGTAAATGTATATAATTCATTTAAAAGTATTAAAACTACATATACTTCTAGTGGAAAAATAACTTTGCATGTCGAAAGAGTTTATAGTAGCAAAGATATTGAAAGAGTTAAAAATAGGGTTAATGAAATATACGATGAAATAATTGATCCAAATAAAACTAAAGAAGAAAATATAAAGAAAATACATGATTACATAATAAATAATACTAAATATAATAAAGATGATGAAAATAAAGAAGAGATTACAGATTCATCAACTGCAATTGGACCATTTTTTAACGGGCTTGCTACTTGTAATGGATATACAGATGCAGCTAGTTTGCTTTTAGATAAAATCGGGGTAGAAAATTTAAGAATATCTAATTCAAATCATATATGGAATTTAGTACATTTAAATAATAAATGGTTACATTTAGATTTAACTTGGGATGATCCTATTAATAATTTAGATAAAGATTTACTTTTGCATGATTATTATTTAATTACTACATCAAAGTTACAAAATACTAATGATGAAAAAGATAAAATTGATCATTTATTTGATAGTACAATATATAATTTTATAGAAGAATAAAAGACTTACATTTGTAAGCCTTTTATTTTACATTTCTTTATTAATTGTTTTCTCAACTAATCTTTTTACATTTGCTTCATTAAATGGTTTTGATAATACATCTATAATAGGATATTCAAAAACTTTTTCAAGTGTTTCTTTATTATCTATTCCTGTTATTATTGATACTGGTATTTTATCAAATAAATTATTGAATTTAAAATACTCTAATACTTTAAATCCATCTACTTTAGGCATATTTAAATCAAGTAAACATGCAACTACTTTATTTCCTTCTTCACTATTTATTATTTCTATTACTTTTCCACCATCACTTGCTGTAATAACATTATAATTATTACTAAATATTTTCTTTACATAAGAAATAATTACATCTGAATCATCTGCAACTAATATTGATTTTTTTAATGCATCAGGAGTAACATTCTTTTCTTCTTTAACTCCTTCTTTTCCAAGGTAAGTACATGCTATATTAATTGCTCTTCTAGCTTCGTTCATAAGTGTTTCAAAGTTGTCAAATACATAACCCAAATCATTTGATTTACTTGCAAGTTCATGATTATAAGCAACATCTGCCAAAGCATCAAATCCGAAATATCTAGCATCACTTTTTAATGAATGAACATATATAGCATAATTAGCCATATCTGATTTTTCTTTAAATTCTTTAATTAGTTTTATTTTTTCATTTACTCCATTTAAAAATTCTTCTAAAGTTTCATCATAAGTTTCTTGATCTCCAAACAATTCTAAACTCTTATTTAAATTTACTCCATTATTAAGTAATATATTTATATCTTTCATAGCATCATCTCCTAATATAATTATATCATATATTTTAATTTAATCTATATATTTTATAACTTCTTTTATAGTATTTTCAAAATTATTAAAATCTACATCAAACCATTTAATATTCATTTTATTATTAAACCAAGTATATTGTCTTTTAGCGTAATGTCTACTATTCTTTTTAATTAAATCAATCGCATCTTCCTTGCTTATTTTAGAATCAAAATATTTATATAATTCTTTATATCCAATTGCTGTATTTATAGGAATTGTATTTATATTTTTATCATATAAAGATTTAACCTCTTCTATAAGACCTTCTTTAACCATTTCATCTACTCTTTCATCTATTCTTTTATAAAGAGTAGTTCTATCTGTAGATAAACCTATAAAATAAACATTATCATATAGTAATGTATCCCCATTATTATCTAACTTATTATTATTCTTTAATTTATTTAACATTCTTACTAGTCTTTTTCTGTTATTAATATGTATATCTACTTCATTATTTAACTCTTTTATTTCAGTATATATATCTTCATTAGAAAGATTATCATATTGATTATTATCATTTTCTACATCAAATTTATAATCATAAAGCAATGCTTTTACATATAATCCAGATCCACCGACTATAATTACATTTTTATTATTCTTTATAAATTCATCTAATATTTTTCTTGCATCTTTTTGATATTCATATACAGAATATGGTTCACTTACACTTCTTATACTAAGTAAATGATGTGGTATACCTTTAGTATCCATTATTTTTGCTGTTCCAATATTCATTTCTTTATATATTTGCATTGCATCTATATTTATTATTTCGGCATTATAATTTTTTGCTAAAGATAAACTAAGTGATGTTTTACCTACTCCAGTGGGTCCTACTATAACTATAATCTTACTTTTCACTTCTTTTTTCACTCATTCTTTTTACATATTTTTTATATTCTGTATCAGCTTTTCTTACTTTTCTCATTTCTTCAGTTAAAAAATTACAAGCTTCTATTCCTCTTTCATTTAAATAATATACAGCTTTTCCTTTATCAAATGCTCTACCAATATATCCAATTTCACTTTGAAATTCATAAAGTTTATTTATTTCCTCTGTTGATACACATAATTCATCACGCATATTTACTGCATATGCATAACCCTTTTCATTAAGATAAATTAATACTGGTAAGAATATTGGATTATTTTCTTTAATACCTAAATCTAAATATTTATTTTTCATTTTTTACCTCCTGAATTTTCAAATATTCCTCTACGCCTTTTTTACTAAGGGCTTCATTATTTAAATACCACTCATTATATAACTTAATAATTTCATTTTTATTTTCTAAACATTGTTTTATTTTTAATGATATATCTATTGAACTTGATTCATTATTAACAACAAGATACTTTTCCAGTTGGTGGTTTTTAAAATAATGATGATTATTTCCTGTTAAACAAGGAACACCAGTAGAAAAGCTTTCTATTGGTAACATTGGAGCACATTCAGAAAAAGTAACATATAAATTTATATCATTTTTTCCCATTCTTTTTAGTAACTCTTCGCGTGGAATAGGATTTTCTGACCCTTCAATTTTTAAACCAAGCAAATCACAAAATGTCATAGCCTGTTTTGTCATAGGAACCATATCAATAATTATTTTTTTATCATTATATTGCTATTTTTTATTTGCTTTATAAATTTTAGCTAATTCCGCCAATTTGCTGTTCATATAGGCTTTTGCTTCATAAAATACAGCGGAAGTGCAAGGTTTTACCTTAACTTTCACGCCATAGCCCAAATCCAGCCAATAAG
>ERZ779737.2788-NODE-2788-length-10962-cov-2.589346_pt1 | contig 10962 bp, 9 predicted proteins | sample MGYA00511889_ERZ779737 | MGnify/ENA primary metagenome ERZ779737 (study PRJEB29588, sample SAMEA2163575) | human gut metagenome | biome: human gut; feature: human-associated habitat; material: faeces | place: Denmark | collected 2008/2010 ...
GGCATGCGGTCGCCAATGGGCTGCCGGTCGTTTCTGTCAACCGGGTTGGTCATGAGCCGGATCCCTCAGGCCAGACAAACGGGATCCGTTTCTGGGGTAACAGTTTCGTGGCAGGTCCGCAAGGAGAGTTGCTGGCGGAATTGTCGAACGACGAGGAGACAGTCCGGGTTGTCGAGGTCGATATGGCCCGAAGCGAGAATGTGCGCCGTTGGTGGCCTTTCTTCCGCGACCGGCGAATCGACGCTTTTGGCGGATTGACGGAACGCTTCCTGAAAGGATGAGTTTTTCTGATTCCGTTGATAAAGGCTGTCTCACAAAATGGGGACAGCCTTAAATGTTATAACCTGGCAGCATCTACTAAGCTATCCGATTTTCTGTACATCAAGATAAACGGTAGATAGGATACCGGCTTTCAGAAGAACTGTAGCTTCACAAAATGTACTTTATCAAATGCTTATAATGAATCAATTATATTTTTCTGAAATCAAAATAAGCACTGCTTAAAATACTTTCATGACCGGAAATATCAATACCTCTTGCTAACAAACAATTCTTCACCATATTTTTAGAAGAGATTGAGTCAAAAGGTAAATGGTTTGTTGGAATCTCAACAATAAAAGGCAGTGTACCTTTCTCTATTTTCATTCCATGATTAAGAGGAATGTTGCATTTGGGTGTTAATATAAATGTAGCCATACTATAATTCTATTTTATACCTCGATTTATACTTCTAATTGCATTTTCCGAGTCTTTAATTAACCAATCCATAGTCAATAAAGCGGCAGGATAAGTCATATCAAATTTACGTTTTAACTCTAATAAGCTAAATCCTACTACATGATAATCACTTTCTTCTTCGGAAACCAACCATTTATTTAGATGATTCTTTAAGCTATCATCTATGCCCTGTAATTCAGCAGCCACCTTGACTGATTGTTTCTCAGAATAACCACGTTCTTGTAATATACTCAAAATATTTTCCATCATATTCTATTCTTCAAAAATTCATTCAATACATCTTCAGCAAAAGCTCTTGCATCAGCTTCCAAAGGTTGCAAAGCATAAGCCTTAAATCCGAAATGCTCTGCGTCTTGATACCCATAGCTGAATTCATTCAATTTCCAGTTGGATATATCTCCATCTCTTGGATGCACTTCTCTTTCATATAAGTTATAGTTTTGATATGCATGACGCCCTTCATGAACTAATGTATCCAATGCCTCTCTATAATCATTAAAAGTATTCGACTCTATAATATCGTTGTTTATAACTATTAAGTTGCTATTATTTGAATAATATCCAAAATGTCCATTATTCAAATCCATGGTAGCCAACTCACAGGAAGGCCTATGTGCGATCACAGATATTTGATCTTCCAATTTTTGCAAGACACTCATCCGTTCGTTAAAAGATGATTCTTTCCAATCATCAAAATCCAATCCTTCTATAGATTTCATTTCTTCCGAAATGTCTTTTATTTGAATAGAATCCTGTGGAGCTTCTAAATAAATTGACGAAATATCTTCACTTGCACTTTCTAGCAAGGATGCTATTTCCTTGTTAGAATCAATAGCTTTTGGAGGGACAAAAGACGATAGTTCATCAATTCTCGCTACAATGGCGGTACTGTCTTTTGTCTCTAGAACTTCAGAAATATATGCTTTTTCAGCCTCTGTTACAGAAACCTTTTTTTCTAAACCTTCTGAAATTTCATTAGATTCCAGTCTATTACAATATTCCATCATAGGCTTGTCATTTAACCTTATTAACTTTCACCCAGTATGCTTCCGTATTCAGAGAACTTGAAACAATGCATTGCCCTGCAAGTAATTTTGAAATCATTTTACGCTGGTCGTCATTCAATCCCATAGCTTCACCGATAGCTTTACAATCATCCTCTGCAACCAAACGATGTGTTATCTTCAAGTTCGTATTTTTAATAGCATCAGGTATCAGTCTGGTTGGAACCTGATCTACCAAAAGCATACCTTCTCCGTATGCACGGATCTCTGAAAGCATATTACTGAACATCATAGCTGATTTGTATTGAGGTAATTCCTGATTATCACATTTAGCCATAACCCGATGTGCTTCTTCAATCACAGTAAGATGTTTACAATGATTATCATTGAAATCAACTCTCCCAGTCTCAGCTAAAGCGGAACGATATTCGTAAAGGAATTGTAAAATCAATGCCATGAAGAAAGATTTATCCATATCGTCACCCACGTATGATAAATTGATTACACATGGTCTCTCGAACAATTCATTCCATGGTGTAGAATGAATCGTATTCAACATTTCCCCTTTCCATCCACGTTTCAGGCTATCAATACGGGTGTTCAGACAGGCTTTCATATTCCGCTCAATCCGTTCTTCATATTGCCTATTAGATATCACTTTATCTACACTAATGCTCAGGCTGTTTAACGTAGGTGGCAAAGTTTTTCCGAACTCAGGTTCTTGTGTTAACCAATCCGTTGATTTATTTTGATAAACCGTATAAATCAAATCTTCCATTAATATAGGTAAAATATCGTACAGAGGGAAAGCTGCTGCAAAAGTTGATTTCAGTCGATCTATATGAGTCAAGACATTAGGCTCCTGTTTTTTATCCAACCAAACTAATTCGAAAGGATTTAATCTTAAATTCTTAGGATTAAAGCCTGTCTTATAACGTTTACATCCTGGAATATAAATATCAATAGGGTGATCCGGATATTTCTGGTTATAATCCAATGCCCAATCAACATATTCTGTTTTAGCTGGTTCGATTACTAAAAATGGAATCTTATTTTCGATGCCATTCAGAATAGCTTGTACTGTATTCGTTTTACCACTTCCATTAATTCCTGATAACAACGTGTGCCGGCACAAAGAGTTCAACGGTACAGGATAGTCTATATTCGTTAAAGATCCTCCATAGAGCAATTTCCCGATTTGTATTTCTTCTCTTCCTGACTTTTCCGGTAAATTCAGACTAAATTCCGGGCAACTATCGATTACACTAATACCTGGAACTGAACGCAAGGGGAAATTAATCAAATAAGAAAGTTCTTTCGTTGTAAGTATCGTTTTTAATTCTTTGAAACGATCGCCCAAAGGGTGATTAAATGGTTTATTATTAGAGGTATTGTCAATTCGGATATTAGGAGCTTGAAAATTTCCGATTGAATTATCTGTTTCAATAATATTACTGATATCAGTTATACGAATAGGTTCAAAAATAGATTCTTGTCCACTTAAAATAGATCGAAGTTGTAAGGCTCCTCCTTTTATGTCTGATTCTTTACTTGCTAATAAATAAACACCAACAGACCACATACCGATTGCTTTCCCAGTTTCAAAGCGTTTACTATGATAAAAAAGATGTTCAGATACAGATTCGATATGTTTACTAACTATATTACGACTTAAGCTCTGAGATTGTCCTTCATTCGTAGATACTGATTCTGAAGTGGAATAATTTGTACTACTTGTTGTTCCTATTGATTTAGTCGGAGTTAAAGAGTTTACAAGTGAATTTGCTACACCTATTCCTAACATAGAGACTGCTCCTGCAACCAATTGTCCACCAACTTCTGTAGCTCCTTCTAAAACAGATTGCGCTGCAGGAAAAAAAGAAGCAGCCAGAGAAAGACCTGTTCCTTGCATGGCGAGTTTCCCTATTTTAGAATAATCTTTTGTGGTTGTTGATATACTTTCAGAAGTAGATGTTCCTTCCGTAATAGTATGAGATTTTGAACTTCCTTGCGATCTTCCCTCTGTTAGATTGAAGGATTTCATGGATTCTGCCTGACCATTCATTTCTCTACATTGGAATAGCATGAAATCAACTTCGTTACTTTCAATAGGATCTGCTACAACCAAATATGCGTAGTTCTTACTTTGGCTCATACCTGCCATTAGTTTATCTATTGTTGCTGGATAAATAGATTTATACTGACTTTCCATAGAAGGGATACCAGTCAAGGCATAGATATACTCTAAAGAGTCATTTTGTATAAGGAAACTGAAGTTTTGCAAACCTTCATCTTCTGAGTCATCTTTAATGGCATGACATTGTAATCCCGGCCAAACACTTTTCATGAAATCAGATAAATATTTGGTAATATTTTTCTTAATACCATTTCCTGTTGGTCGAACACCTAAATACAGTCTGTTATACTTCCCATTACCAGTAATTAAAAACAATAATTGTGTTTCTTTTGGCATAAAACATGAATAGAGAATTTTCTGCATTGCGGAAAAACAGTCTTCGGATGTTTGTTCTAATGGCTTTCCTATTTGAGTAATCTCTAACCATGAGACATTATTTTTGCTAGTTACCGGAACTTCCTTTAAAGCAAAATAAGGATTCATATTCACATCGTCTATTTTCTCTAGATACTTTCTTTCCATACAGAAAGATAAAGACTGGGAAATAGAAGTGGCGGCTAAAACTTTAGCCACGCTTTCTGATACAATAGGTAATTCCATAAATCTTATTATTAATCAAACATTAACCGAGTTTGTCTTATACATTCTTGAACATAATCATTAATCACAGATTGACTTTGTTCTTGAATGCTTAGCCTTAAAGCTTTGTTGTTTCGAATGGCTCGATCTACAGCTGCTTGTATTTTGGTACAAATACTATCCCATTTCTGATTGAATTCATCAAATACCTTTTGCCTTTGTTCTTTATCTAAATCTTTAGCCATTGCTTTTTGCCGTTTTTGTTCTTCTGTTTCTTCTTCTCCAAAGATATGCCTGTACAAAAACATTCCACCACCAATCAATAAACCCAATGGACCACCTAAAATAGCTGCGATGACACCTCCTAAAGCTCCTATAGCGAGATCAGGGGCAAGTTCCTTTAAAAAGGAATCATCAGTAAAGCTAGATCCCAATTGATTCATTTGATTTGTAATTAAACTCAAATCTATATTTGGCAACGAAGTTAAAATTGAAACATTCCCATTTTTCATAGTTATGCTTTGTTTAGAATAATTACTTACTATTCTATCTAATTCTATACGAACATTTTCTGTTTGTTTTTCAAATGCATCCTTATAACATTCAACTGCCCAAGCTCCAATTTGATGTATATCATTTCCAATGTTATCTTCAATATATGCTTGTAAGTCATTCAAGGAAACATCGGTGTCATTATCTCTAAAGTTAGTCACACAAGTAGCTATTGTTGCTTGTATTTCATCCGATACTTTTTCGCATAATGAGTTAATGAAAGGTGTGTAAACATCTACCTTATTCATTATTTCATTAAACATATGTTTTGTTTTACCTTTACCTCCAGAACGAATATCTCCTCGTCCTGATACAGTAATACCTCTTGATATGGTTAATGACGGATCTTGATCTCGATAGACCAAATCTTTAGGTAATCTCCAGCAATCTTCCAAAAGCTCTTGAATGAAATTCATTCTAGAAGCTCCTCCTGTTAAGAAAGCTGCGTTTATTGGAGCATTATGGATATGATTTTCCTTAAAATCAATCATTGCTTTACGAATTTCAGAGATATATCCTTTTTCTTCTAAGATTTGATTAAGATCACCAGGTTGAAAAACAAACTTTATTTTTGAATCTTCAAATTCCTCATCATCAACTATATCTTCAAAATTATAGGTTCTTTTAAAACGAATTTCTGGATCAAAGTAGATGGCTTCCTTTGCACACCTGGCTTTAAAGAGCAAATCTGCTATTAATCGGGGATATTTATTTTCAAAAGAGCGAATATCTTCATTATGATTACGAATATCCTCATACATAATCTTTTCCACCCTTGATGCGCCACAATCGTAACCAAAGTCAATCGGACGAGAGCCTTCTTTAAGATACGTAAAATCCAATGTACTTGACCCCATATCAAAAACAATAGCTCCCTGATTCACATATTGAGGCAACCCGGAAGATACATCTTGCTGGGCATTTATAAAAGCAGCCCTTGATTCCGTGGTAATTCCAGCAATAGGCAACCCTGCTTTTCTAGCCATTTGCCCATATAGATTTATTGTTCCTTCATCCTTCCATCCAGACGGAGTAGCAATGTAAACAAGATGATTTTCATTTGTCAGTGAAGCTCCAACCCGTTCACGAATTAATTTATAAACTTCATGCATAAAACGAATCATCAATTGCTCTTTTTCTCCATCAATATTTTCAGGTTTCTTTTTAAAACAAACTTCAACATCTGCTTTCTTCAATCTTTCAGGAGAAAATGCTGATTCCCCAATATAAACTTGTCCATCAGGCATAATATTGATAGCCGATGGTATGACTTTACGATTTGAACCGAAGTCTACATCTATTGGATCTTTTAATTCTCCTATAGCTATGCCCCATCCAATAGAACAATATGCAGCTGACGTTTCTCCATGCCCAAAGTCAATACCTATTATATATTCATGTTTATTTTTATCAGGAGTAATCGCCCAATCATAGGCCTGTTCACATTCTTTTGTATCCATTTTATTAACAAACGAATCTTCTATAATATTAGCATCTGAATATGCAACAAAATCATCTTCTGATCTCTGTTCCCAATACAGTGCTTTAATATTATCCTTTTTAAAAGGTGGAATACCTAAAGAATATCGACGGGATAATTCTGCACAAGCCTTTTTATTTCCGCCTTTTGCTAAATATAAAAGCCTATCTTCCGGGACATTTCTAAAATCGTTCATATCCTATTTGTTTTTAATAAATACTTTTCCTTTTTTTACTAAAACCCCATCTTTTACAATGGCTGGACAAATCATTGTTGGCTTTTCAACTTTAGTTGATTCCATTTGTTCAAACCTGTCTAATTTATCTTCACTAAATGGGACAATTTCTAAATTGTAATTTTCTAAAGACTCAACTAACTGTTCTATTCGTTCATCAATTTTATGTAATCGCTTTTCGTCTGGTTGTTGAGAATAAGCGACGCCCAATAAAGATTGAATGCTTTCCAACAAAAGCCCATATTCTCTTTCTAAGGTTGGTTTATCCTGTGCTTCATACTTGCTTACAACTTTTTGTATCTGATTACGGAAAGTATTAATTAGCGAATCGATGCTTTCACATGCCTGTTTGATAATGGTTAAGAACGAAGCAGTATCTATTTCTGTATTTTGAATACTTGTTTTCACACAAGGTTTTGAAGTTATTGTTTTCGCCGTTCCATTAGAATTCCGATCAGATTTAGACGCTAAATACAAAACAATAGCAGTACCAGCAATGGCACCAAATACAGCTCCCCAACCACTGCTTAACGCAACTTTCCCTAAAACAGCACCACCGCCTGATCCGATTAATGTTTTACTTCCATCAATCTTTTGCGAAAGTATTTTTTGTATAGGAGTCTGTTTTATTTTGCTATCTGTTTCTGGCGAAGAAGAGACTTTTGTTTCGATAATAATTTCTTGTTCCGTCAATTTTTGCCCCATTTCTTGCTGCGCATTTAATAAGGATAAGGCTGCTTGCAAAATATAATCTTCAGAGACAGTCAAACTTTGGCGATAAGAACCATCTTGATCAAATAAAGAGCCAAAATAGTTTGTAACAATACTTTGAATTTTGTTGGCATCCTTTGGTAAGGACAAACCTTTCAACTCATTTTCTAATGCCTGTCTGTTTGCTTCAAACATCGAGGCTAATGTTTGTTTTTCTTGCATGATTTATTTTTTAATTTGTAATACATTTTATTCTCCATATCAGAATATAATAAAACAAAATATTTAGTCCCTAAGTGAATACAAAATACAATAATAATAAAACATATTATCAAAAAAACAATTGGATTTATTTCTATACAAATTATTGAATACAAATCTTTTATACAGGAACTATAATCTATATCAAATTCAGGGTACAGCATTAAACTTAACCAGCCAAAAATAACAGTATAAATAAATAATTCTGTTATTTTAGTAGTCGAAATAGCTCTATAATAATCTTTCTTCTTAAACCACTTCGGATTTGCATCTATTGAATCTTTTTTTTCTGACTTTAAAGCCAATTCTGAAGGAGAAGCTATAATTACAGTATATACATTTGCTCCTTCATAATATTGTATTTGATTCATCCAATTTTTAGTCCATGTATTATGTCCTTTTAAGGATAACAACCAGCTAATACTACTTATTAATCCAAGTACACAAATAATAAAAGAAAGATTTGTATAATTATTTGATATACTTAAGTATAATATATTATTACCAATATCCGTATTCATTATGTTATTAATAGTTCCAGAAACCTCACAATTGCTCTCTTTTGCTAGAGATATTTTTGTTGTCGCTGTCAAAAGAGTACAATATCCAACAAATAACGCACCATTGAACAATGAATAATAATTCATCCACGTATGATATCGATCAACATGTTTCCAATAGGCTTCTATTGCTTTCTCATAAGCATATTTACGCCTGTCATCATCAGTAATATTATTATATATTTTTATTTCATCCATAATATTCCCTTATTTATAATGCTCCAACAGTTCTTCTTTCCACTCATTTTCAGTTTTGTCCATTTGTTTCCAAAAACGATAAATATAAGTCCAATATATAAAGCCAAATACACCGATTCCTAACCAATAAAAAGGTGTCCAAGAAAAAGAAAACCATCCGGTAGGTGGAACGTAAATATGGTACTTATAGATAAGATATAATAGAATAGGTACGTTCCATAATGAATTCCTTACAAAATGGCGAGTTGCTTCATTTTGCTTAATTTGTTTATATTCATTTGTTTTTATCCAAATAACATCTTTTATCCTATTTTCATAGAAAGCATCAGGCATTAAAATACAGGTATCTTTTCTGTAGTAAAATTCCTGTAAGATATTATCATAATTATTATTATTGTTATCTACTTTAAGCATTAACAAAGCTTTGAGTTTATGGTAATCAGATAAATCATTATATATGATAGCTTGATTTACCAAATCGTAAGCTTCTGTAAGATAGGAATCTCTGTCCCTGGGATATTTGTCAATTGCTTCATAATAGCAAAGTGCAGCAAGAAATAATGAATATGCTTTTATTTCTTTATTCGAAATATGAGTACTTAATACACTTTGAATAAACTGCTCTACTTGTTCAGGTGTTGATAGGATTTCATCCTTATGAATCCCATATTGTTCCCAATAAGCTTTAAATGCGGTTTGATCTTTTACCAGAGAATTAGTAGCCGCACCAGTCAATGAGCCTATAGTCTTTTTAGGCTGTGAGTCATATCCTAATGCGTTTTTTCTCTTTAAAGTCACATTTTTTAATTCCATGTCAAACTTCCTTCCCTCCACATCTCAAAGCCTCCAAACAACGTGGTATTTCCAATCAATGAGATAAAAAAAGCGTGAGACCTTGTTCTGCTGCCCGCCAAACATCAGGTATCGCCAAACACCTCACAGAAAACGGACGAAGAAACAATATTCTCACGCTGTTGGATATGTACAATGAGGATGAACGTAATCTCCCGATCACGTTCACCTTAGATACATACGGATACAGAATGAGCGTTACATTGTCTCTATCCTTTCTGTTTGAAATTGGCGATTTCGATGTTCAGGATAAAACAAAAACGCTTCTTGCTAATTCGGTGGATTTCTCCCCATCGACACAAATATACGTTTTTTTCCAATGCAACGCTCTATGAGAATATTATTTCTTCAAAATTAGGTATTTTATTAGTCATGATGCGCATAGGTCCTCTAATAAATATCTTTATGATACAATAAAAGCTCTCACCTGGCAGTGACCATAAGTCACAAAGGCGAGAGCTTCACTTGTCATCCTACGAAAAAGTTAGATCTCATCCGGAGTCTCGGAGCCATCATCGGATTCCGAGCTGTCTTCACCGGACGCGGCCTTGGTATCGTTTGTGCTATCCGTCGCATCGAACACAAATTCCATTGAGTTTATCGCAGTCTTCAACTCTGCGCTGGGAAGAAAACGAAGTTTTACATGATAGATAGAATTTACATTCGCTTCTTTCTCCAATAAGCTGCTCTTTGCGTTAAAAGAGGGTATGAAGGTGCCGAAACCTTCCACTTGTACGGCATGACCTTGTTGGATAAAAGTTCGCATCGAGCGAACCAAGCTGAATACGGTGGCCTGAACCATACCTAAATTAATACCCGAGATCAATGCGACCTGCTCGCAAAGGTCTCCAAATGATACGATCGTTGCCCTGTCCGGAACGATTACGTATTTTTCGGTTTGTGTCTTATCAAAACCGAACGCACGCTTAACACGTCTTACTCTTAACCCCATAATTACAATATTTTGAGGATTAAACAAAAAAATAAGAGGGTCTCCTACTGCCATTCCTTTACCTCTTATAAGGAATGCCTACCGCATCGTATAAAAGAAAAATATAACCATCTAATTACTACTGCGGTAGTAATCAATAAATTGATTACAGAGGAGGAAACTGTTAAGACGTTTTTAGTTTATAAACGAGTCCGCGGCTCTTTCAGTTTTGATTTTTTGGTTCGTAAAGTCTTTAACTAACTACCTTCGTAATCATCACAAAGATATAAAGGATTTGCGGAAAACAAATCTGCGCCACTATTATTTTTGGATAAATCGTGCGTTTTAATTGCATATCTTCACTTTTAGTGAACAAACTAGCAACTGCTTATAAAGTTGGGAAATCTCCACTTAGTAAGTTGAGTATCCTCTATTGGGTAAGTAGAGTAAGGGATAACTTAGTAAGCGAAGTTTGCTCTACTTATTAAGTATTTTCCGGTTCATCCCATAAATTGAACCGAGTCAACCAACTTTATAGATAAGACAAAAAGTAGTCAACCTTTTTTATAAAGCTACATACCCCAAATAGCCACATAACAGTGGAATTTTAGTTCCACTGCAGTGTATTTGGATTTTCACTGCAGTGAAACTAAAAATGGACTTAAATATGGGTATAGAAATTCTCGTCTATCTCATGAGGCTCATCCTGAGATTTTCGGGAAGC
>ERZ779737.2794-NODE-2794-length-10933-cov-2.496139_pt1 | contig 10933 bp, 13 predicted proteins | sample MGYA00511889_ERZ779737 | MGnify/ENA primary metagenome ERZ779737 (study PRJEB29588, sample SAMEA2163575) | human gut metagenome | biome: human gut; feature: human-associated habitat; material: faeces | place: Denmark | collected 2008/2010 ...
CAAGCATTGGAAATATTTCAGATAATTTTGATGTATCATTAGTAAGTCTTTGAATGAATAAACCTGAACCTGTACTATCAATACTTTTGTTTTCTATTTTTAATATTTCTTTACCTAAACTAGTTTGAAGATTCACATATGTCTCTCTAAACAAAATATTACTATTATGTCTTTTAAAATAATTGCAAATATTTCTAAACCATTCAACAAGTAAAATAATAATCGCAATTAATAATAATTGATGAAATTCATTATCAGTTAAATATACAATTATTTTAGCAGATAATATTGGTACAACAACACTTATAATTATTATTAAAATATTAACAATAATAAACCATATTAAATTTTTCTTTTGATCTTTTGCATAATTCCAAGCAAATTTTAAATTTTTAAAAAACTCCATAAACACCTCGCATTATAATTATATCAATAATATAAATAAATACAAGTCCTGAATTATCAAGATAATTTTTACACTATATAAGCAAACTAAAAAAAGGCCATGTTATTGACCTTTTTTTTACTTTACAACATCAAATATAATTTTTGGATTATCTATTTTTTCATTACTAATTTTAAACGCACTATATAATTCATTAATATCAATTTTTTCATCACAAATAATAGTTAGTAATTTATCACCAACACTTACTTTTTCATTAATTTGCTTATTTAATTTTACACCTACACCATAATTAATTATATCGTCTTTCTTTTGTCTTCCAGCACCTAATTTATTAATAAATTCTGCTAAAACTATAGGATTTATATCTGTAATATATCCGTCTTCCTTACTTATTAAATCAATACTTTCTTTTGAAAGTGAGATACTATCTATATCTCCATCTTGACTTTTAACAAGTTCTTTAAATTTATTTAGTGCTTCTTTATTATTTAATTTTTCTGTAACCATATCTAAAGCATCTTCTACACTTATTTCTTTTCCAATTGATACCATATATGAAGCAAGAACAAGACATAGTTTTGTAAATCTTTCTTCACCTTTACCATCAAGCGTGTCGATTGCCTCTTTTACCTCAATGGCATTTCCTATAGTATAACCAAGTGGATAATCCATATTAGTTATAAGTGCGACAACTTCTTTACCAAAATTATTTCCTATTTTTATCATAATTTCAGATAATTTTTTAGCATCTTCTATTGTTTTCATAAAGGCACCTCTTCCTACCTTTACATCTAAAACTATTTTATCTGCACCTGATGCTAATTTCTTACTCATTATGCTAGATGCGATAAGTGGTATTGATTCTGTTGTACCAGTTACATCTCTTAAAGCATATATTTTTTTATCTGCTGGTACTAAATTACCAGATTGTGATACAAGTGATATACCTATATCATTTACTTGATTAATAAATCTTTCTTCACTTATATTTGTGTTAAATCCTTTTATTGATTCTAACTTATCTATTGTTCCACCAGTAAAACCTAGTCCTTTTCCACTCATTTTAGCTATAGGAACACCACATGCTGCCGCAAGTGGTCCAACTACTAATGTAGTTTTATCTCCAACTCCACCTGTTGAATGCTTATCTACCTTAACTCCTGGTATTTCTGATAAGTCAAGCTTATCTCCAGAGTTAAGCATTGAAATAGCCATATTAGTAGCTTCTTCATCATCCATTCCCTTTAAATAGGTAGCCATTAAAAAGGCAGATACCTGATAATCAGGAATTTCACCCTTTGTATAGCCTTGAATAATGAAATCAATTTCATCCTTATTTAATTTATACCCATCTCTTTTTTTCTCAATTAAATCAATCATTCTCATAGTAATCACTAAATCCTTTCTTTTATATTGTCTTATAAAATCCAAGACACTTAATCTTAAATTTTCCTTCCTCGTTAATTCGCGAGATTAATCCCTTGATCTCATCAAGATTAGTATTAGCTAAAAATTCGGTATAAAAATAATATTTACCAAGACCTTCCTTTGTAGGTCTTGACATAATTGCATTTAGGTTAATCTTTAAAGCATAAAATTTAACCAAAGCTTCAATTAGAATTCCTGGTTCATCAATTAAAGCTTCTAAAATAAGTGAGCATTTAGAGCATAGCTCTGCTTTATTTGCTTCATTAGTTGATAAAACTAAAAATCTTGTATTATTATTTTTGCTATCTTCAACATTTTCAATAACACACTTAAAAGGTGACATATCTAAATGCATAGGAATAATAGCTCCATATGTATCACCAGAATTTTTAAGACGCTCATAGGATGTAACATTACTTTCGGTTTCGATAATTTCAAAGCCATGCTCATTAATAAAATCTAAGCATTGTCCTTTAGCTTTAAACTGAACATAAATCTTTTTAACATTTGCAATATTACTATTCTTAGATACAAAGCTAAAATGAACTGGAACTGATATATCATTTAAAATATAAAAATTATATTTATGAAGCATATCTAAGGTTTCTTGAACATATCCATCTAAAGTATTTTCAAAAGGTAAAATACCAAAGCCATTTGCGGCAATATTTTTTGCTGCAAGTGATATTGTCGGATAAAATTCGATTTTATATTCCTCATTTAAAGCTTCGCTAAGCTTTAATGCTGCAACCTCACTAAAAGTTCCTGAAGGTCCAAGGGTTATTAATTTTTTAAGTTCCATTTGTTCCATAATGTGTTGGTTATCCTTCTTAAATTGATAAATATGCCTCTTTTTTATTGCATAAATAGGCATAATTTTATTATTTTCAATATATAAGGCAGTATCCTCGTCTAAAGCATATGCATCAATGCTATGCTTCTTAACCATATCTTTAAAATATAATATTCTATCATTTAGATTAAAATGAGGACAAAAGCCTATATTTAATATTCCTAATCCTTCTAATTCCTTATAATTATAAAAATCACCATGATCTTCATATGCTTCTTGGTCAGTTAAGCCAAAGCTTGATAGCATAATTGCACCGGCACTTACACCAGCAATTATTAAATCATCTCTTTTTATTGCCTCATCTATAATCCATAAAAGATTATTTTTCTTTAAGAAATTAATTAAAAAAACGGTTGAACCACCCGAAAAATATAAAATATCAGCTTTATTTATTATTTCTATTATTTTATTTTTTTCAGGTTTTAAAGTTAAACAAAGTGTAATCAAATTATAATTTAAAGAAGCATATTCTCTTTTAAAATTATTAATTGTTTTTTCACTATCATTTGATGCTAGTGGTACTAAAACAATTGTAGGATTTGTTTTATGGGTTAAATCAAGCAACCTTTTAGCTATATAATTATTTTTAGTATCAAAGTCATGTCCACCAATTAAATAAAATCTAGACATTATTTAACCTCAAATTTATAGCCATAACCTCTAATTGTTTGAATATAATCCTTATATTTTCCCAAAGAAGATCTAAGCATTTTTATGTGGGTATCAATTGTACGATCATCGCCAAAGAATCCATAGCCCCATACATCATTTAAAAGTTTTTCTCTTTCAATAGCTATTCCATTATTTTCAACTAAATATTTAAGTAATTGAAATTCCTTTTGAGTTAAATTCTTCTTCTTTCCATCAACCGAAATTGTTCTTCCTAAAAAATCAATTTCAAGGCCATCAAAGCGAATAAACTTAGCTTTACTTTTACTTGACCAGTTCTTTAGCTTTAAGCAAATCTCTTTAAAGTAAAATGGTTTTCTAATATAATCAATACAACCAGCTTCATAAGCAAAAATAACATCCATCTCTGATGTTCTTTCACTCATAATAATTACTGGTACATTAGAAAATGTTTTAATTTTCTCAAGAGTTGAAATACCATCTAAATTGGGCATATCAATATCCATAAGAATTAAATCACATTGATTAGTTTGTAAATAAGCTAAAGCTTCTACTCCATCATATGCACAACTAGCTTCAATACCATTTTTAGTTAAATATTCACATAGCTTATTATTCAACTGTCTATCATCATCTACAATTAATATCTTCATAATAAACCTCACACATTTAATTATACTACTTTATATTGTGAAAAGAAAGTGAATTATTTAAACTTAAGGATTTAGTTGAATTTAATTTCACACAAATTTAAACAAAAAAAGTTAAAATAATTAGTAATAAAATGTAAAATAATAGCATTATAGTCTTACTTGTGCTATACTTTTAAAGAAATGAGGTTTATTATGGAAACAAGAAAAAAATTAGCTGTTGAAGCATGGAAAAGTGGATTAAATTGTGCACAAGCCGTTTTAGTAACTTATGCCGATTTACTTAACATTGATAAAGAAACATTATTTAGAATATCAGAAGGATTTGGTTCAGGTCTTGCCGGACTTAAAAGAACCTGCGGAGCTTTAATGGGAGCAATAATGATTGCTGGAATTATAAATAGTGATGGAAATTATAATAACCCTAAAACTAAAAAACAAACCTATGAACTTGGTCAAAAGATAATAAGTACATTTGAAGAAAAGCATAAAACATCAATTTGTTACGACCTTAAGGGATTTAAGGATGGTAAGGTTATTCTTCCTTGTAATTTATGTATTGAAGAGGCCTGTGAAATTGTAGAAACAATGCTTCTACCTTTAAAATATAATTTATAATAATTGCTTTATTTTTTATTAAAACTATTGATATTTTAAATAAAATAGCATATAATATTGGTGACAGAACCAGAAAAGTCACAGTTTACTATATAGTAAACAAAAAGAGTAAAGGCGGCTACCTTTACTCTTTTCTCATTTTAAGAGAGGAAATCAGAACCAGAAACTTAATGACAATTACTTTTTTTTGAAGAATCGTCATCATCATGGTTATTCATAGCTATAATAAACATCATTACAGCTAGAATAACTAGATACTCCATTGAGTACCTCCTATTCTAGTTCTTCGTTTCCTCCGAACTGGAAATTAATCATTGATTCTGTTTCTCCTTTAAAATTTATTCCCATTAATGGGACATCTATATTATATCAAAATTTGACATTATTTTCAATTATATTTGTAAAATTTATTTTTTATTTGCATTTGTATAAAATTATATATTTTTTCCTTTTTCATTTTGAAAAGATTAAGAATTTTTCGAAAAAAATATGGCATATATAAATACCATATTTTTATTTTGCTTATTCTTCTTTATCTTTTAAACGATTAGGATCTTTATACATTCTAGCCTCTAAGCGGTAGATTGGTCCTTTTGGTGACCACTTATCTTCATACTCAGTTGTAATATTAAATAAATCGGTTTTATGAAGGTCAAGTGATATATTAGTTAAATACCAATCATTTTGACTTAATGATTCAAGTGATGATTCAAATAAAGACCTATTATCAGTTTTTTGAATAATTGCACCATCTGAAGCTAGAATATTACGATAAATATCTAAATAAATATAAGATGTAAGTCTTCTTTTAGCATGTCTTGTCTTAGGCCATGGATCTGAGAAATTTAAATAAATTTCTTCTACCTCACCCTTATCAAATACTTCCTTAAGCATTAATGCATCAAGTAAAACTAATTTTAAATTAGGAATATCATCTTGACTAACCTTTTCAAGACATCTTACAAGAACACTATCATATTTTTCAATTGCGATAAAATTTATATCAGGAAAATGCTTAGCAAGTCCCATCATAAATTGGCCTTTACCACATCCAATTTCAATATGAATAGGATTATTATTTTTAAAAACATCACTAGCCCATTTTCCATGATAGTCCTTAGGATTTAGGACAAAATACTTTGTATCATTTGCTAAATCCTCAAATGCGTTTTTTACATGTCTTAATCTCATTATTTTACCAACCTATAAATGGCATCAACGTAAATTGCCATTGTTTTAATATAATCATCTACATATACATATTCATCAGTTTGATGGTCAACATCCTCTCTTCCAACAAATTGAGGACCAAATGCAACCGCATTATCAATGAACTTAGCGTAAGTTCCACCACCAATTGTATATGATTCATTTTCCATATCACCTGTAATATCTTGATAAGCAGACATTAAGGTTTTAACAAGCTCTGAATTCCTTGGTACATAATGAAGCTTACCACCTAAAGATACAACAGCCTTAAGACCTGTATTTTCTAAAGCCTTATCAAGATTTTTTTGCATCAAAGGCTCATGTCCTTCTACTGGTACACGGCAATCAACACCTAAATGAACCTGCTTATTTTCAATTCTTACAATACCAAGATTTTGTGTTAATTCCTTCATTTCTTCATGGAAAACATCAATTTGAAGCTTATGTCCAAAAGGATCATTATCAAGATAATTTACAACAAAGTTTGATAATGAAGATGGCGCATATTCATTTAAGAATTCAAATAAAATGAAAGCTGCATTAATTCCATTTTGAGGACACATTGCATGGGCACTTAAACCATGAGCGATATAAGTATTTTCTTCTACTTCACCCTTGTAATTATGCTCATTTAAGAAAGCTAAATATTCCTTTTTCAAATCAATATCAAGTGTCATTTTAGCCTCATCTGGTACAATATTATATCTTTGACCAGAAGTAAAGCTTATAACATGAGAATTATCTTCTCCTGTAATATCGTAATGAACACCAACCTTTTCACCATTAATACATGGGAAGCATGCATCTGGTGAAAATCCAAAATCAGGCATTGGATTTTTCTTAAAATAATGTTCAAGACAACGAGAACCGGTCTCTTCATCACAGCCCATAATTAATAATATACGTTTATTGGGCTTAACACCCATATCTCTTAAGATTTTAAGAGCTAAATAAGTCGCTGCAAGTGGTCCCTTATCATCATTAACACCACGTCCAACTAAACGATTTCCATTATCTGTTAAGGTTGCATCAAAAGGATTGCTTGTCCATTTACCAACAGCAGGTACTACATCAAGGTGAGCAAGTAAACCTAAAGTTTCGTCACCCTGGCCAAATGCAATATGACCAGCATAATTGTCGCAATTATAAGTATCAAAACCATCTTCTTTAGCATGAGCTAAAATCCAATTTAATACTTCTTTATTTCCTTCACCAAATGGAGCTTGAGCACCTTCTTTATATTCATCTAAAACAGAATTAAAGCTAACAAGCTTTGTTGTAAGCTTAATCCACTCCTCACGATATGAAGACGCTCTTTTTAAAAATTCATCTTTTGTAAATTCCATATTATTATCTCCTTCAACTTTATTAAGTAAAGAACCTAAATATAAGCCAACTACAAATAGTATAACACCTGTAATCCACATCCATAAGCCTTTACTAGAATTAAATAAATAACTATTATTTTTGTTAATTAATACAACAAGTATCATTGCGATACTAGATCCGCCAACTAATCCTAAAATAGCATAATTTGATATTGCTTTAAAGCTTGTAAATAATTTTTTTATCAAAATAGCACATAAAACAAGTCCTAAAACACAACCAATTGCAAAAAATAAACATTCTACAAAAAGATAGCCAAGACTTGACATATTAAAATGAACTAACGAAGACATAAAATCACTTACAAGTCCTAAAACACCCTCATAATAGCCCATTGATGCTAAAACCATTGATCCTGATACACCAGGAATTATCATCGCAGAGGCTGCTATTGCACCTAAACCAACTAATATAATAAGATTAACAGCATTAAAGCTAATTGTCTTATCATGGCCGTTAGTTAAAAAAGGAATTATAATCAAAATTGAAACGGCAATTATAAAGGAAAGGCCTAACTTCCAATTGGGCCTATCTTCTTTGATTGCTTTTCTTGTCATATGAATAAAGCTTGCAATAACAATTCCACAAAAAAGCATTGATACTGGAAGCGGTGCAAATCTATATAGCTTCTCTAAAGCAATAGCGCCACCAATAATACCTATAATTATACCAAAAAGAAACATCCAATGCTTCTTTAAAGTCACAATTGGATGTTTAAAAATATTAGTACATATATCAAGCATTGCATCATATGCGCGTAAAATAACGGCTACAGTACCACCAGAAAGACCTGCCACTACATTAGCAAGTCCAACGGCAATACCCTTGAATATATTTACAAAACTTTTCATTTTAATATTCTTTTCCTAAATGCATCTCATAAATTTTTTGAGTTATACCTAAAATGGCCTTTTCAGCATCTTCTCCATCTGCACAAACAGTAATAAATGCGCCATTATTAACTCCTAGTGACATAACACCCATAATTGATTTTAAATTAACTTCTCTTTCTGCCATTTTAACCGTCAAATTGCAGTTATACTTATTAGCCTCTGCCACTAAATTTGTAGCTGGTCTTGCATGAATACCAGCCTCTGCTGTAATTAAAAATGTTTTTTCCATAATATCCCTCTATTTCTTTATTTTACTTAAATTCTTAACAATATCACTTGACTCATACTTAAATAAGGTCTTAACACTATTATTACTTACAAATACGCCCTTAGGAGAGAGCTCCTTAAGTGCGTCTAAATTAGCTAAACTAACGTTTACAAGTTCAAACTTAACACGAGCATTTTCAACTGAATAGCTCTTAATATTGTCAATACCTCCTAAAGAATTAAGCATTGTTGTCATAAAATTATCATCTATCTTAACTTTACGTTCTTTATGGATCATCTTAAATAAAATAAATACTAAAGCTAAAATAAGAGTAACACTAATGACAATAATCAAAATAAGAGTTATTTTGCTTATCAAAAATAACATATATCCACCTCAAATACTTTTTCTAATTATATTATAAATAATTCTTGCTATTTATTCAAGAATCATTCATAAAAAATAATAAATAATAGGCTTTTATAGAGTATTTTTATTAGAAGCATCATATTTTAAAGTAGGAGGTGAGAAAATGGAGCAAGTAAATATCACACCTTGCTGTGAAACCTATATTATGGAATTATTACAAAGAATCGATAAAATGCAAAAAGAAGCGGTTCTTTCTGAAGAGGGTAATTGTGTTACCTGTCAAAATGCCTTATTTTCCTTCACTAATAATACTGTACCTTTAATGATTGGTCTTAAATGTGGTGGAACCTTAACTGCTAATGTTGGCGTTTCAACTACTACTACAACTTATTTTAAGATTGAGTCAATTAGAAATTGTCGTTTCATTACCTTAAGATTACTTGAGGCATCAGAAGATAACGAGCTTACAGCAACACCATACACCTTAACAATTGACGGAGATTGCATTTGCTACATTCAATGCTTTAGTCCTATTTCTACTACATCTTGTAATCTTCAAACCCTATAATCTTAAAATATTAATATGAACAATTTCATCTAGCTTAATTACTTCTAGCTTATTATCAGCTTCAATTGTAAGTCCATTTTCATCGACACTCTTTACCACACCTTCAATTAAGGTGTTTTTCGTTTTTACCTCAATTAAAATATCCATTTTATAATAAAGCATTGCTTTAATATCCTCAATTCTATTCAAAGAAACATTTTTTTGTGTTTCTTTTTTGGCCTCATTAATTTCTTGGATAGAATCAATAAACATTAATGGCTTTGAATCAGACATAAAAAATCACCTACTATACAATATGAGGTAGGTGACATCTTTATTATACAATTTTTCTTTGAAGCATATTTTTTATAAGATCATTACCTAAACCATTTACCGTTTGACCATCATCATTTAAATAGGAACTCTTCTTTTTTGTGATTGCCTTATTATCATCAATTAAATCAATTTCATATTCGGCAGCTAATTCTTTAATAACCTTATTAATTCTTTTATGGGTTAAAATAATATCTTCATCTGAGACACTTAAGTTATTTTTAAACTTAAAAGATGAGGCTACAAGTGGGCAAAGGGTAAAAACAATTGGTTTAATTCCTTTATATTTTAAAATTGTAATTATTTGAAGAAGATTTTGTTTAAAAACATCAATTGTTTCATTTCCTTCTAAAATATTAATCAAGTCTACAAGCCCAAGCTCAATAATCGCAATATCATAATTGCTATTAGTCTTTAAAATTTTAAGCATGTAATCAATTGTTTTTTTACTATCTAATGATTTCATAGAAAAATTATCAACCTTATGTTTCTTAAGCTTAAATGACCATGTATCACCTAATGATATTGTACCTGACTCATTTTGATGTAGTTCTAAAAAAAGATTAGAACCCCAGATCATTATATATTTTGATTTTTTCATACACCTCACCTACACTTTTGAAATAGAAACCTAGTTTACAATACTAGTTTACATCTTACTTTATTCTTTGTCAACAATTTATAATAAAAAAGAATTGTATTTTGTCATATTTTGTGTTAGAATTAGAAGCATAAAAGAGGTGTTGATTCATGCTAAATGTTAATGACATTTTAACTAAGTGGCTAACTGATTTACAAGGATATCGTTTTCCTGATTATGAGAGATTTCCTGATATTGAGCTTTATATGGAGCAAGTTATTACTTATTTAGATCGTAGCTTATCAATTTTTAGTACAAGTTCAATGGATAAGCAAATTACATCTTCTATGATTAATAACTACGTTAAGGGTCAAGTTATTAGTGCACCTATTTCCAAAAAATACTCTAAGGAGCATCTTGCACTACTTGAAGAAACTTACGCTCTTAAGCAAGTTTTAACCATCAATGAAATTAAGCAGATTCTAGATGTTAAATATAAGGATGGTAATAATGCTGATGCATTCAACCAATTTAAGCGTTTATATGGTGAAAAGCTTGATGAAGCTTCTCAAACAACTAAAAATGCTTTAAAGAATGTTGATGAAAATGATACTGAAGCTTTAACAGATATCGCAGTTAATTTAGCTGCTGCTGCAAATGCCTATATAACAATTGCCAAAAGAATTTTATTCCTTCTAAATAAAAATGAAGAAATAAAAGCTCAAGAAGAAAAAGAAAAAGAAGCTCAAAAAGAAGCTCCTCAATACTTTTAAAAGGGGCTGTAAAAAAATAAATTTTATTGATTGAAGTTTAGGAGCAA
>ERZ779737.2795-NODE-2795-length-10933-cov-2.431697_pt1 | contig 10933 bp, 8 predicted proteins | sample MGYA00511889_ERZ779737 | MGnify/ENA primary metagenome ERZ779737 (study PRJEB29588, sample SAMEA2163575) | human gut metagenome | biome: human gut; feature: human-associated habitat; material: faeces | place: Denmark | collected 2008/2010 ...
GCCCAGCGGCGGCACCCGAGCCCTCGGGCAAGATCCCTGGCAAGCGGCGAGTTTAAGATCTCTTATCCTTTCCCTTATCCAATCTCATCTCGACCACGAAAGCGATAATCAATCCCAAGCCACCAAACAAGAGCACGGAAGCGCCATAAACCACCTCCGAGACATCACGGGAAAAGCCATCCGTCCCCACAAAAGACGGCACTCTCGTCGCTCCGGAAAAAAGACCGGAATACCTAATGATCGACGAGTCGACAATTGAGCTGGTGCCTGGCGACACCATCGAAGCATTGGTGATCGACCTATTGGAAGAATCAAGCATAGAAGAGCGACTCCAGGAACTCGAACGGGCGATGGAACGACTCCAAGCCGAGGAACGAGCCCTGCTTCTGCTCTAAAACAATGGAGGAGGAATAAATATGACCCAGGAATCCCCAAAAACGGACTATCTAAAAGGGCTGTTCTCACAACTGCCCCAAACGAAACTGCCTGGCACGTTCCGGTCGGACCTCATGCGGAAAATCCAGTTCGAAGCCGCACGTCAACACCGCCGAGAAGAGCACTTGAGCCTCATTGCCACCATCCTGGCATCACTCGTAATGATCGCCGTGGCAACCTGTTCACTCATCTACCTCGAGATACCGGCAGTCCGTCTTCCAGCCGTCGTACACGATGGCTCGTTCCCTTTCTATATATATATAGGAACACTCGCTCTTCTTTTGCTGCTCGCCGACCATCTGATCAGGAAGGCACTCCGAGGCAAAAAGGGCAAGTTGCGGTAAATCATTATCCAATAATAATTTTTTACAGGCGAAAATGCTTCTTTATCAGAAAAAAAGAACTACCTTTGCCGCGTTTTTGAGAGATGACAATATAATGTCTAACTTACTAATTAAAACATCATTAAGTATTAACTAACAAAGAATGGAAAATTTAAAGAACATCCAGCCGATCGAGGATTTCGATTGGGATGCCCTTGAGAAGGGTGAATCTTACGGTAGCGTAAGCAAGGACGATCTTGTAAAAACGTATGACAACACCATGAACACCGTAAAGGATAAAGAGGTGGTTATGGGTACTGTTACGGCAATGAACAAGCGTGAGGTTGTCGTAAACATCGGCTTCAAGTCGGACGGTGTTGTTCCGATGTCGGAGTTCCGTTACAATCCTGACTTGAAAGTAGGCGACGAGGTAGAGGTCTACATCGAGAACCAGGAGGACAAAAAAGGCCAGTTGATCCTTTCTCACAAGAAAGCACGCGCGACACGTTCTTGGGATCGTGTCAACGAGGCTCTCGAGAAAGACGAGATCATCAAGGGCTTCATCAAGTGCCGCACGAAGGGTGGTATGATCGTAGACGTATTTGGTATCGAGGCCTTCTTGCCCGGTTCACAAATCGATGTTAAACCTATCCGCGACTACGACGTATTCGTTGGTAAGACAATGGAATTCAAGATCGTTAAGATCAACCAGGAATTCAAGAACGTTGTCGTTTCTCACAAGGCTCTTATCGAGGCCGAGCTTGAGCAACAGAAGAAAGATATCATCTCTAAATTGGAAAAAGGTCAGGTATTGGAAGGTACTGTCAAGAACATCACCTCTTACGGCGTATTCATCGACTTGGGCGGCGTAGACGGCTTGATCCACATCACGGACCTTTCTTGGGGCCGCGTCTCCCATCCGGAGGAGATCGTTCACCTGGACCAGAAGATCAACGTGGTTATCCTCGACTTCGACAACGAGAAGAAGCGTATCGCCCTTGGCTTGAAGCAGCTGACCCCGCATCCATGGGACGCTTTGGACCCGAACCTGAAGGTTGGCGACAAGGTAAAGGGCAAGGTCGTTGTCATGGCGGACTACGGCGCGTTCATCGAGATCGCCCCAGGCGTAGAGGGCTTGATCCACGTTTCAGAAATGTCTTGGACCCAGCACCTGCGTTCGGCCCAGGACTTCATGAAGGTTGGCGACGAGGTAGAGGCCGTCATCCTGACACTCGACCGCGAGGAGCGCAAGATGTCTTTGGGAATCAAGCAGCTTAAGCCGGATCCATGGGAGAACATCGAGACTCGCTTCCCGGTTGGCTCTCGCCACATGGCAAAGGTTCGCAACTTCACGAACTTCGGCGTATTCGTCGAGATCGAGGAGGGCGTTGACGGCTTGATCCACATCTCAGACCTTTCTTGGACTAAGAAGATCAAACACCCGTCAGAGTTCACTCAGATTGGTGCTGATATCGAGGTACAAGTTTTGGAGATCGACAAGGAGAACCGTCGCTTGAGCCTTGGCCACAAGCAATTGGAGGAGAATCCTTGGGATGTATTCGAGACAATCTTCACAGTTGGTTCTATCCACGAGGGTACAATCATCGAGGTTTTGGACAAGGGCGCTGTTATCTCTTTGCCTTACGGTGTAGAGGGCTTCGCAACTCCGAAACACTTGGTAAAAGAAGACGGTTCACAAGCTCAGGCAGAGGAGAAGTTGCCGTTCAAGGTTATCGAGTTCAACAAGGAGGCTAAGCGTATCATCCTTTCTCACAGCCGTGTATTCGAGGATGAGCAGAAGCAGGCTAAGAAAGAGGCTAACGAGAAGAAAGCTTCTAAGCGTAACAAGAAAGAGGACGACTCCGCTATGTTGACTGGCACGATCGAGAAGACAACGCTGGGCGATATCGAGGAGCTCGCAGCTTTGAAAGAGAAATTGTCTGGTAACAGCAAATAATGATCTTTCCAACATAAACAAAAAGCCGACGCCATTATGGTGCCGGCTTTTTTTATGAGATATACCGACTAAACAAATCAACTCAAATGAAAAAGTTAGTTATTTTTGATCTCGACGGTACGTTGCTCAATACAATCTATGATTTGGCGCAAAGCACCAACTTCGCTCTCGCCGAAAACGGTTTCCCTACACACGAGGTAGCCGAATACAATTATTTCGTTGGCAACGGCATCAACAAACTCTTCGAGCGTGCCCTGCCTGAAGGAGAAAGAACAGAGGCGAACATCGCCCGTATCCGGGAGAAATTCCTGATTCATTACGACCAGCACAATGCCGACAAGAGCCGACCCTACGAGGGCATTCCGGAATTATTGGAAACCCTGGATAAAAGAGGCATTCTGTTAGCCGTCGCCTCCAACAAATACCAGGCAGCAACACAGAAGCTGGTCACTCATTTCTTTCCACAGATCCATTTCGCCGCCATATTCGGTCAAAGGGAAGGTGTCCCAACCAAACCCAATCCACAAATTGTCGAAGATATTCTGGGGATCACAAACATCGGAATAAACGAGACTCTTTATGTTGGTGATTCAGGTGTTGATATGCAAACCGCCCTCAACAGCAAAGTTGAGGCGTGTGGTGTCACGTGGGGTTTCCGGCCAATTGAGGAACTGGAACAATTCCATCCCGCACATATCGTTCATACCCCAGAAGAGATCCTGAAACTTATATAATACATCCACAAATCAACAGGCCAGTACCATCAATTCAACCAGATCGATGGTATTGGTCCTGACACACTGTGACAATAATACATCCTCTCTAACCACAATCACTCCTTAAGCCTGCCACATGCACTGAATTACCTCCGTTTTCGTCTTCACCCTGCCATTCTTCCCTTTCACGCTTCAACGACACGTCGGTTTAAATTTCTTATCGATATTTGTAATGTAAATAATGTTCATGCCATACACAAACAACAGCCTGTCCACACAAATAACAGGTTAGCACGAGGCAGAAGATTGTTTCAGGTTATCGTTTTTAAGGTTTAGTTTAGGTTTAATTTAAAGTAAAAAATTGTAGGTTATGAAAAAGATGTTTTTTGCGATCGCATTCGCACTTGGCACAATGGGAATTACAAACGCACAAGAGATTAATGGGAAATTCATGGCAGAATTCTCAAAGTTGAACACTTATTTGGGACTCGAGTCAACACAGCTGAACGAGGTCTATGAGATCAACAACTATTTCAAAGAAACTCAAATGGACATCAAAAACAGAGGGAACAAGAGTCACGAAGAGCAAATGAAGGAAGCGTTGTTGGTGAATATGAAATTAATGAAAGACGCCCTTAATGAGGAGCAATACCGTAAATACGTTACGCTCTTAAATATCACGAACAACAACAACAAGATCTTGAAAGAGATGCCACTCTCCGATATTTACATGGCAGATAACCATTAATTTCAGTACGGGAAAAAGGAACGTCTCCGCTCCGCACAATGCGAGGCGGAGCCACCTTTTTTTAGGGCACTAAAGGTCGACCGACAAAACGAGGCGACGCTAACCGCCCTACAGATGAAACGGCCGGCGAGGAACGCACCTGACCCTGAACAGTTGAAGAAAAGGTTCGCTGATCAAACTCCACAAATTCCTCATATGTCGGCTCCTTACCCAAAGCTCGGCGCATCACCATATCATAGATCGCTTGGCGAGATGGAGCATTAAATCCTAATGTGTTACTGTTCATCATACTCTCCTCCGAAGGACGATAAGCACCAGAAACGTAAGCGCATGCACCCTCAAAAACACCCAACCCCTGTGAGGCATAACGCTCATCAGTCAAGAAAGAGGCCCAAAGCACCTCTGTCTCCTTAGGCGTAAAATCTACGTTACGAGCCCACGACAAAGTTTGAAGGTATTGGATTTGTGCCTTCTCTGAGGCAGGAATAGTCCCATTACTCTCATAACTATATTCATCCATCAATTTTCCGAAGCCATGCCCAACGGCCTCATGGACGAGCACTTGCCTAAACAACTCATTATCCAGGCCGCCAACCACCGGACAATAAGCGATCGCGCACTCCGCCATTCCCGACGACGAGCTATAATAGCCATAATAAGTGGTTCCCGCATAAGTCGGCGTATTCAGGATCACGACAGCCAATACATCTTCCTCATCCACTCCTTCAACACATTTTACATAAGAGAAAACCGCTTCCTCATCACCCGAAATACCTGTACTCGAACCACCCTCAAGGGCACACCCCAAAGCCGTTTCATAACCGTTACCAAACTCCTCATTTAAAGAGACTGCCGTAACAGCATAAACATCAAAATAATCACGTAAGGAATTCAACGGCTCCTCCGAGAAAAGATTTTCCATCGCCTTATCCATTACCTGATCGTATGTTCCATCGGCAATCGCCGTGTCAAGAAAACCATCACCCATGATAACGATTGGCAAGCCCTCACCAATCGTGGCTTGATGTAACTGACGGACCTGTTTATCCGCTGAGAAATCAGTTGAGACCGCAACCTCTTGGCTTGCCTGAATAATTGACACCTGAGCCAACAAAAGTCGTTCTCCGCCCGACTCCTTATAGAAAAGGATCTCTGCAGTTCTTGATCGCCCGGTCATATTAGGCAATACGGTCAAAGCGACCACATAAGAACTGGAAGCCTTCGTCATCTGCTGAGTCAGCCAATCCGACCCTGAGCCATAAATCTTCAGGGCTGAATCATCCACGTTTGTCGTAAAACGAATCAACAAATTTCCTCCCTTAGCAGTAACCCGAAACGTATCACTTTCCAACTGTAGATAATCTCCCGCCAATTGTTCTACAATAAATGCCTTAGCCAATGAGGCCGAAGTTAATACCACGGTTGTTGTCCGTGTTGAGTCACTCTCATTCGCCCCAGCGGTCAAGATCACCTCACAAGTTCCAGCCTCTCCCGAAGTTGGAGAAAGAGTCACCCAATCACTTCCAGCGCTCGCTTCCCATTCTCTCGTACTTGTAAAACGAATTGTATCTTGAGCTCCCGCTTCGCCCGACAAACGAATCATCTCACCTGTCGTAACCATAAAGCCAGGCTCAACGGAATCCTCTGCACAACTTGCCAACAAACAAAGTCCGACTAAATAGAAAATAACAGAAAATACTCGTCTCATAATCATTACATCACATTATAATAAGAGACGAAAATAGTCGATTTTATCGGCTCCTGAGAAAAAAATCGATAAACGCTCGAAAAACAACAACCAACCGGCAAATCCTGACGACAGATCCCCGAAAAAAAGCCAAAGAAAAAGCGGACAGGCAACACGGCGGAAATAATTCCGACCCGTGTTACGCCTGTCCGCACACCTTCCACAAAATAATCAGACAGAAATTACATTAAGATCTGACGAGCATACTTGACACAAATACCAACCTCGCGAACCGCATCAGACCACGGTTTGATATCGTATTCCAGCTCAATATCACAATAAATCGGCCATTTCTCCTGCTTAATAAGAAGGAGAAGATCCTCTAGCGGCATCTGGCCCTGGCCCCATACCTGATTAGTATTAGGCTCACCTTCTACGGTCGGACCCGTCTTATCTTTAATATGAACGCTATAAATCCGATCATGATACTTTTTCAACATCTCATTCGGATGAATACCTGTCGAACCAAAGAAATGGCCCGCATCAAAATTCAACATTACCGCTGGCGATACGGCCAAGATCGGATCAACGCTAAATCCCTCTTCCGCAAACTGCATATGGTTATGGAAAGCCAGATACATATCGTTCTTCTCAGCAAAAGGAGCGACACGTTTTGCGGTTTCAATGTTCATCTCATCGGTCACCGCCTTAGCACCCATCAATTTAGCGACCTTAAACGCATAATCCAGCTCCTCATCCGACGACATGCGGGAAGGTTCCATCTTAACGATATGTACGCCAATACCGGCATCGTTCAACAGTTTACGGGCTCCTTCCACCTTAGACAAGTCAAGCGACAAACGCCAAGCTTTCATATCCTCGTTATATTTCTTAATTTCCGCTTGTTGCTCGGCAGTCAACTGAGGTGGTCCCATCCGACGAGGCGCGAGCTTCTCTCCTGGTTTTGGTTTCGGAGCAGCAGCCCTGGCCGCGGCGAAGATTTTCATCATCGGATTCTCAGGCGCTCCAAGATAAGCCTCAAGATCACTTCCCATCAATTCGATTGAACTGATATTCGACTGTTGGCAATACTTGATAATATTCTCCAATCCTCCAGGCATTGATCGCCAGCTATAGGTAATTGTTCCGATCTGAACGCCCCCAAATTTGGAATTAACTGTTCCTGCAGCAGGTGAAGGTTCTGCGGCAACAGGAGCTGAAGGCTCACTCTTTCCACCACACGAAAATAAAGAGGGCATAAAAGCGGCACCAGCCAATACGGCTGCCGGCTGGCCCAAAAAGGCTCTTCTTGATTGGTTTTCCAAAGACTTACTCATAATATCTCTTTTTTACTTGTTTATAGTTTCCAACCATTCCGATACTCATAATGGAAATAGTTATTCGCCTCCGGACAGTTGGTGATTTTCATATTCTCCGCGTCGTATTCCAACGTGATATTCAAGTTCTGCGAAACAACCGCAATGTTTGTCAGCAACATGATTTCCGTTAACTTGGAAGCGGTCTCAAAATCATTGGCCGCCTTGCGTCCCTCCTTAATCGCCTCAATGAAATCCACATAGATATTCTTTGGACGGGCAAGCGTTTTTGCGGGAGCCACAAAACCAGGTTTCTCCGGTATTAATTCCGGCATAGCGCCATGCGTACCATGCATGATCATTCCCTTATCTCCAATATATAAAGCTTCCCGTAATTGCCGGTTAGGCTCCAATTCCGCAGGACGAGCCGGCTTAATGCCACCATCACTCCAAGTAACCTTTACAGGCGGCTTATTACCTCGAGCTGGGAACTCGTAAGTGACGAACTCCGATTGCGGAAGATAATCATTATTGAAAGGTGTCGTAGTTGCCTGGATCTTGGTTGGCATACCCAAATCGAGTGCCCATATCGGTGCGTCGAAAGTATGGGCACCCATATCACCCATCGCTCCCGTTCCATAATCCCACAAACCGCGCCAAGCGAAATGAAGAATATCCGGATGATAAGGTTTCTCGGGAGCCGGGCCCAACCAAACGTCATAATTCAAGTTCTTCGGAACGGCCACACCCTCAGGACGGGTAAAATAGCCCTGACGCCACATTGGTCGGTTCGACCATAAATGCACCTCACGCACGTCGCCTATCAAACCCGAACGAATCCACTCGACAGTTTGATAAGTACCTTCTATATTATGTCCCTGATTACCCATTTGGGTCACTACGCCTGTTTTCTTGGCTAAATCACGCAGGAAACGGGTCTCATAAATCGTCTTCGCCATTGGTTTCTCAACAAACACATGCTTGCCGGCATTCATGGCGTAAGAGGCAATCACGGCATGAGTATGATCGGGAGTAGCGATCAATACGGCATCGATCTCCTTCTCCTTATCGATCATCTCACGGAAGTCTTGATAGAGTTTCGCTTTCGGATAACCGGCGATAATCGGTGCCGCATAATCGTGATCCACATCACAGATCGCGTATATATTGGCATGATGGAAAGTCTCCTTACCCGCATCGCCCATCTGGATCGGATTATCGGAAGCCCGACGAGGACGACGAGGCGCTTGGATTCCACCATATGGTTGCATCATCATACCATTTAATTTCATACCACGCTTAATGGGCACATCTGGTGTCGCGATGTTTTGGATATCACCACCACCTTGGTTACCGACACCGATAGCGGCTAAATTAACCATATCGCTTGGAGCGGTATAACCGACACCTCCCAAGACTGAACGAGGGATAATCGTGAAAGCGGTCATGGCGCCGTACCTAAAAATTCCCGACGAGTAAATTTCGTCGTGTTGTCGTTTATTGATAAAGACTTGCTCATGGTAAAAAATTTAAAGTTGACGCGATGTTAACATACCCCAGCAAACCTCCAGCTAACTGACATTAAACTGCCTCTTAAATAGGGACTAACCCAGGACTAATTTCTCTATTTTATTCCATTTATTATTCTAAATATCAAGTCATTCAAAAAATATTCATTCCAACCTCATTTTTTTCGGGGAGAAAAGGCTAATCATATCCCCGGACTATTTCCGGATCAACATTCTCAAAGGCGACAGGATAAGATTCACCATACATTTCCTGATAAAGCGCACAAAACTTATCATAGACATAATGGGCCGACTTGACCTTGCCCTGGGTCATCAAGATCTTAACCTTATAAGATAACGCCAAACTATTACAAGGATCATTCAAGAGGATCTGGTCAGCCACGTGAAGGATCTTGTCCGCCTGTTCCGCCATTGGATAGGAACCAATAAAACGAGACAAGACATCCACGACACAACTGTTCATATAATTCTTGCTGTCATCCAACCAGACAAATGATTCTCCTTTAAACAACTCCCCACGGTCAATTACCTCACAGAATCGCTCAAAATCCTCAAGCGTACAAATCTGCTTTCCCTTCAGCCAACGAAGGCAGACCAGATAATCACAATACACCCCATTCGAGAGGCACAACTCATAACGATTCGCGTTAAACAGGATCTCCACCCGATCCAATCGCTTCAGGATCTTACGTAATTTCAAGAGAGAGACACTTCGCAAGCTCTTCATCTTTTTATCATCCGATTCTCCCCAGATCATCCGGCTCAAATCCGAACCCGATATGCCACCCGTACTTCCTGGTTGGGAAGAGACCAGGAGCAATAGAAACAATTGTCTCAATTTAGGCGTGAAGAGGGCAGAAATATCCTCACCTGTCCGATCCAATACCAAGAAATCACCAAACAAACAGATCCGGTTGACTAGCTTATCCGGTTTAGTGGGAACTTCCTTTATCTGAGGAACGACAACTTCCGGTTCCTTAACAACCACGGCCACCTCACGACGGCGATAACGCACAACACCATAAATTGCAACCACGCCCACAACCACACAAACCAGAATCGCCCATATCATGAGAGACCATCCTGTACTCATCCGATCCTTATTTCCTCTCAAATCGGCCAGCTGATTGTAAACAGACAAGATCTCCTTATCACCCAAAACCCGCGACCAAATCGCGAAATCATCCAGATAACCCCGGAAACCAGATGAGAGATTAAAGCCCAAATAGCCAACATAGAGACTATCGCTTCCCAAATAGGCCGGGCGTTTCCAAGAGATGGCATCCAACTTTCCATCCACAAAAATAGCCTGCTCGCCATTCACTTTATTATAGCGCCAAACCACATGATACCACCGTCCCGGCTCGATGCGGGTATTTCCAGCCAGGTCATTATTAAAAAAGCCCATGTAGGGTTTACCGTCGCGGATCAGGAAATGGAGCGCTTTTTGATACGCGTCATTTTTCCCTCCGACGACACAATAATCCTCTTTCCCCGCCTGATATTCCGGGATCTTAAGCCAGACACTCACCGTAAAATCATGATCCCGCATATTCAGCTCACGAGCCGACGGAAGACCTATTCTCTCCTCCGCTTTCCAAAGCCCGACCTGTCCACGGGCCGGATCCGGAACGAGAGTAACCCCATCCGTCTTCAAATCAGCCTCATTAGGCGAACAATCATCAGTAGTTCCGTCAAAAGGGAGATACAATTCCAAAGCGTTTGATAATTTAATGGGGAAAGCCTTGAAAGCCACCTTTTCCAATATTTTTTTATCGCCCAGGCCGGTTACCCGGATCGAAACCGGCTCCACCCGATAACCCGGAACGGACGGGGTCAACTCGATCTCGCCACCCTCTTCCAACGGAAAACAAAACTCACCACCCGTACAATTATCAAGTCCTAACCAATTGACATAACCCACAGGAATATTATCGGCCAACAGATCTCCTTTCAAAACCCGGAAATCACGAACAGTCATCATAAAGAGATTCATCCACGGGAAATACTGATCGATCAGGACAAAATTGGGCATCTTGCCCTCAGCGATCCATTTACTCCTGAAATCCTCAATCAAAAAAGGCGACCGACGGGCAAAATCAGACAATCTAGCCTCATCATCTCCACCTCCGGTGACATTCCCCAAGAAACGCAATCCCGTATAGAAAGAGAGCCCCTTACGCTGCCGATCCTCAAAGAAAGTGGCGTAATCCACCTCACGC
>ERZ779737.2798-NODE-2798-length-10922-cov-2.617926_pt1 | contig 10922 bp, 9 predicted proteins | sample MGYA00511889_ERZ779737 | MGnify/ENA primary metagenome ERZ779737 (study PRJEB29588, sample SAMEA2163575) | human gut metagenome | biome: human gut; feature: human-associated habitat; material: faeces | place: Denmark | collected 2008/2010 ...
AACCGATATGCTTGCAACCGTTGACCTTAAGGGCTATGAAAAGCGTTCAATTACAAAGCTTTCGGGCGGTCAGCAGCAGCGTGTCGCAATTGCAAGAGCGCTTGTGTGCGACCCCGAAATCATTCTGCTTGACGAGCCTCTCGGTGCGCTTGACCTCAAGCTTCGCAAGAGTATGCAGCTTGAGCTTAAGGAAATTCAGCAGAAAACTCAGAAAACATTTATATATGTTACTCACGATCAGGAAGAGGCTCTGACAATGAGCGACCGTGTTGTTGTTATGAACAACGGTGTTATTGAACAAATCGGCTCTCCCGAGGATATATACAACGAGCCTGTGAACGCATTTGTTGCCGACTTTATCGGTGAGGCAAATATTCTCAACGGAATTATGCTTGACGACTGCAGAATCCAGATTCTCGGCAAAGAGCTTGAATGTGTTGACAAGGGATTCGGCAAAAACACTCCTGTCGATGTTGTCATCCGTCCCGAGGATATTGAAGTTACCGCTCCCGAGGACGGTCAGCTTGTCGGAATTGTTGAGAACACAACCTTCAAGGGTGTTCACTATGAGATGAGCGTAAGATGCGGAAAGTGTGAAATTCTTATCCACTCCACCAAATCGGCTGAAATCGGAAGCAAAATCGGTATGAGGGTTATCCCGTTCAACATTCAGATTATGAACAAGCTTCTTCCGTTTTATGATAATGTTATTGAGGCTACCGTTACATACGCAAATCAGAACGACAATTCCTTTGAATTTGAGCTTGAGGGCGAAACCGTTACCGTTCCCGATAAATACTATGAAGAAGGCACAAAACTCAAAATTGCTCTTCCGCCTGACGCTCTTTCACTTGCAGGCGACGGCGTTGGCGATTTGAAGGATTTGTACATCGAATCGGTAGTTTACAAGGGTGAACAAAACGAAATCATTCTTGAATCGGATGAAAGAAAGTGGCTCATGCTCAGCGATACAGACGAACAGGTTGCAACCTATGTTCCGCTTTCATTTGACTTTTCAAAGGCTCGGTTTGAGGTAATCTCAGAGTTTTCGGAAAAGGAGGGCTGATAAATGAAATCACGCAAGCCCTCTATTCCCTACATAATCTGGATGGTTGTTTTCACAATGATTCCGATTATTATGATCGGCTTTACCGCCTTTACCGACAAAAACGGTAATTTTTCGCTTCAGGCATTTACAAATGCGTTTTACTACACAAACATTTTTGTAAAATCACTTTGGATTGCGCTTATTTCAACGGCAATCTGTCTTGTACTTGCATATCCGCTTGCATACCTTCTCACGAGAATGAAGGAATCAACCCAGAACACGCTCATTATGTTGCTTATGATTCCTATGTGGATGAACTTTCTGCTCAGAATCTACGCATGGGTAACGCTTTTGCAGGATAACGGTCCGATTGATATGATGCTCTCGCTTTTGGGTATTCATTCAACCTACATCGGCAACACAGGTGCGGTAATTCTCGGAATGGTGTATGAATATCTTCCGTTTATGGTTCTGCCGATTTACACCGTTATGAGCAAAATCGACAACGGTCTTATTGAGGCGGCGCAGGATCTCGGTTCAAACAACTTTACCGTATTCAGAAAGGTTGTCGCACCGCTCAGCGTTCCCGGAATTATTTCGGGTGTGACAATGGTATTTGTTCCGAGCGCAAGCACATTCCTGGTTGCACAGTATCTCGGCGGTCCGGACGACATTATGATTGGTGATGTCATTGAAAAAATATTCTGGACAGATCAAAACACGGGTTCGGCAATTTCATTGATACTAATGATTTTTATTTTCGTGTTCCTGATAATCATGAACTTGTTCGGTGATGAGGAGGCGATTGCATAATGAAAAAGAAAACAGGTATTCTTTCAAAAATTTACATTGCAATCCTGCTTATTTTCCTTTATTCACCCATTGCCGTACTTATCTTCTATTCCTTCAATAACGGCAAAACTACCGTCTGGAAAGGATTTACATTCAAATGGTATGTACAGCTTTTTCGTGACGACAATATTATGAACGCATTGTGGAACACTGTTATTATTGCCATTCTTGCATCTGTTTTTGCAACAATACTCGGAACTGCCGCCGCAATCGGCATCAGTAATTTTAAAGGCAAAAAGAGAATGCTTATTCAGAATGCGTCAAACATTCCGATTATCAGCCCTGACATAGTAATGGGTGTTTCGCTTATGCTTTTGTTCACGACTCTCGGGGTTATCTTTAACTTTGAAATGGGATTTTTCACCGTTTTGATTTCGCACATATGCTTTTGTGTTCCGTTTGTTGTGCTTAATGTTATGCCGAGAATCAAACGAATGGATCAAAGCATTTATGACGCCGCCCTTGACCTTGGCTGTAACCAATGGCAGGCATTTTACAAGGTAATTATTCATGAGCTTATGCCGGGCATTGTTTCGGGCCTGCTCATGAGTTTTACATATTCTCTTGACGATTTCATCATAACATATTTCACAAGAGGCGCAAAGTTTCAGAACCTCTCAATTGAAATTTACTCGATGACTCACAGGAGAATTTCACCGAAAATCAACGCTCTTTCGGCGCTGCTTTTCCTTGCTGTACTCATTGTTATGGTTGTAATCAACCTGCGTGACAAACACGAAGAAAAGATGCAGAAAAAGAGAACTTGATTTTTAAAATTTTATTTAAGGGAGATTGAGAAATGAAAAGAATCATCAGCATTGTCCTTGCATCTGCAATGACGGCAACATGTGCGGCTTGCCTTTCAGGCTGCGGCGGAGGTGCTTCGGCTGACTCAGCTGACGCAGGAGAAGTTAATGTTTACAACTGGGGCGAGTACATTTCAAACGGCGAAGATGACTCACTCGACATTATCGAGGAGTTTGAAAAACGCACCAACATCAAGGTAAACTACACGACCTATGAAACCAACGAAGAACTTTACAATATGCTGAAAAACAGTAATGTAAGCTATGATGTTGTCATTCCGTCCGAATATATGATCAGCAGAATGATTGATGAGGATATGCTGTTGGAGCTTAACTTTGACAATATTCCTAACTACGACAATCTTATGGATCGTTTCAAAAAGCTTGCCTGCGATCCCGAAGGTAAATATACCGTATGCTACAGCTGGGGCGTAACCGGTATGGTTTATGACAAAACAAAGGTTAAGACAAAGCCCGATTCATGGGACGCACTTTGGAACAAAGACCTTTCGGGTCAGATTCTTATGTTCAACAACAGCCGTGACGCAATGGCGATTGCAATGCAACTTGAAGGCATTGACCCTGCCAACTGTACAAAGGAAGATGTTGACAAAGCCGCCGCTAAACTTAAAGAGCAGAAGCCTCTTCTTAAAAAATATGTAATGGATCAGGTATTTACCGAAATGGAAAACAGCCAGTCGGCAATTGCTCCGTACTACGCAGGCGACATTATGACAATGATTGATAACAACGAGGATCTTGACTACGCAATGCCAAAGGACGGCTCAAACCTTTTCTATGATGCAATGTGTATTCCGAAATGCAGTAAAAACAAGGAAAATGCAGAGAAGTTCATCAACTTTATGCAGGATCCGGAAATTGCCGCCGCAAACTTTGAATATCTCAACTATGCAACACCTAATCAGGTTGCGTATGACGATTACATTGATGAAGATGCAAAGAAAAACGAATTTATCTTCCCAAGTGACGAGTATCTTGATAAATGCTATGTATTTGCAAATGTTTCCGATGAGGTTTATTCCTATATGCAGGAACAGTTTGTAAAAATCCAGGCAGACTGATAAGCAATAAAATTAATCCCGAGCAAAGCTTTTAAAGGCTCTGTTCGGGATTTTAATTTTGGTAAATTTTTAAAATTAATCATCCCCCATTTATACAGCCTTTAAATTTTATGTTATCTTAAAAGTATTATGCCTTATTTTAAAAGGTTTCCGTGACAGGTTGTCATATTCGCTCTGCGAACACCCAAAATACACAGAATTAACGGGGATTCGCTCAATCTTACAAATAGATTTCAATTGCCTTGTTTTGATTGACAAATTAGGAAAAAGTAATATAATATATACTGTTAAAGAGTGCATAATACATTTTTCGATTTTATTCACTTGCAGGCGGGCGCCTGTGCATCACAAAAGAGATAGGATGGTATAATAATTGTTTACAATTTTAAAAGAACATCGTGGCTTCGGAAAGCAGATTTTGCTCCTTGCCAAAAACGAACTTATTAAAACTTACAAAGGCGCCGTAATCGGTCCTCTTTGGGCTGTTGTTAAGCCTGCGTTTACAATTTTTGTTTACTGGTTCGCTTTTTCCTGCGGTATCAAACAGCTTAAAACACTTCACCTTGACATCGGCGGAGCACAGCCTTTTTCCGTTGACTTCTTTACTTTTATGTTCATCGGTATCATTCCGTGGTTCTTTATTCAGGACAGCATAACGCAGGGTGCAAAGGAACTGAGAATCAACCGTCAATTTATTACAAAGGTTAAGTTCCCCGTTTCAACAATCCTTACTTATACAGAGGTTTCAAGGCTTTTTGTTCACCTGATTCTTATGGCATTTATGTACGCATATGTACTTTTCACAATCGGACCGAGCTGGTACAATCTGCAATTTTTCCTGTACTGTCCGTTGATGTTTATCTTCTTCCTTGCGCTCACATGGTCAACAGCCCCGATGTCTGCGTTCAGTAAGGACTTTGAAAGCCTGATTGTTTCCGTTATGTCAGGTATTTTCTGGTTATCGGGTATTATGTACAACTCCTACGGCTTTGATTCGCCGTTTCTTAACAAGCTTATGCTTATCAATCCGATTAACTTTTTCGTAAACGGCTACCGCAACTGTTTTCTCTACAACAGACCGTTCTATGCAAACAAAACGGAATGTCTTGTGTTTGCAATTGAATTTGTTGTCATTTTCGTCCTTGGCATTTTCAACTACAACAGACTCAGGAAAAAACTTCCTGATGTACTTTAAGGAGGTAATATTATGGCTGAAACAAAAGTATCCGATCCGATTATTACCTTTAAAAATGTCAGCAAAACCTATACGCTCTACAAAGATGACAAAGCAAGATTCAAGGCTCTTTTCTTTAAGCCGAGAAATGCAAAAACAAACAAGGCGCTTAACAATGTTTCAATGGTAATCAATCGTGGCGAATCGGTTGGTATTGTCGGTGACAACGGTGCAGGCAAGTCAACTCTGCTCAAGATGATTACGGGCGTTGCATTTCCCGATGAAGGCGAAATCACCGTTGACGGCAAGGTTGCCGCATTGCTTGAGCTCACTGCAGGCTTTTCCATGGAAATGACAGGCAGAGAAAACATTTATCTGAAGGGTTATGTTCTCGGTCTTGAGGACAGCTACATTAAGCAGATTGAGGAGAAAATCATCGACTTTGCAGAGCTTGGAGATTACATTGACCAGCCTGTAAGAACATACTCAAGCGGTATGAAAATGCGTCTTGGTTTTGCTATCAATGTCAACATTGAACCCGATATTCTTGTTGTTGATGAGGCGCTCTCGGTCGGTGACGCAACCTTCAAAAAGAAGTGTAAAAGTAAAATTAAAGAGATTATCGAAAGCGGTGTAACCGTACTTTATGTAAGTCACAATGCCGCTTCGGTTAAAGAAATCTGCGCGCGTTCAATCTTCCTGAAAAAAGGAACTGTTATGTTTGACGGCCCGACAGATGAAACCCTCAGAGTTTATGAGGAATCAAAAAAGAAAAAATAATTCCGTTTCGGAATAAAGCAAAAGCTCCACAATTGCGGAGCTTTTCTGATTTATCTGAGAGGTAAACTCATATGGACTGTACCGTAAAAGGCAATCTGCCCTCCGAAATTTTTGAGGACATTAAAAAAATTGCAGACAACAGGATAAATTTTCAACAGTTAAAAAACAAGACTGTTTTCGTGTCGGACTGTCACGGACTTATTGCATATTACATTATATGCACATTGCTTGAGGGCAATGATTTTTTTGAAAACAACACAAGGGTAATCACCCTTGCAAAAAGCCGTGAAGATGCCGAAAATCAGTTCGGCAGCCTTACTCTCCGCAAAGATTTTGTTGTTGAAATCGGAGAGTCAAAGAACTTTCCAGAGATTGAAAGAGCCGACTTTGTAATATACTGCAACTGTCCGTGTGAGGTTGCAGAGGAAGATTGCAGTAATCCCGAGATTGCGGATACAATCACTTCGGGCTTTACAAATGTGCTTGAATATGCAAAAGAGTCAAATGCCGAATCGGTTCTGCTCGTATCTTCATATATGGTTTACGGGGAGGTTTTCAGCGGTAAAAATAACATTTCCGAAAACGACCTCGGCTATCTTGATCCGACCGATGCCGACAGTGCATACGCACAAAGTATGCGTTCTGCCGAAACACTTGCTGTTTGCTATGCTGAAAAGTTCGGTATGAATGTAAAAATCGCCCGTCCCTGCCCCACACTCGGAGGTGTCAGAACGAGCGATGAAAGAAAATGGGCAAAGCTGATTGTCAGTGCGGCAAAAAATCAGAGCATTATGCTTACAGATAACGGTGGCGAAAAGTTCAGCTTTTGCTATGTGACGGACACGGTTTCTGCATTGATTGATATTTTGCTTAACGGAAAAAGCTGTGAGGCATACAACATTTCAAACGATAACGCAAATGTGACAATGCGGGAATTTGCACAGCTTGTAAAATCGGCAAATCCCGAAAAGAATCTCTCCGTAGTGTTCGTTCACAGAAAAGACGAAGAAGAACCCGAATTTTCTCCGTCATCCCCCACACCGTATGTTTTGTGCAACGATAAAATAAAATCACTCGGCTTTAGTCCGAAAACCACGCTTAAAGACGGAATAAAACGCAGTATAAGAGCAACAGAACTGCGTGCAGAATTGCGAAGGATAAAGTAATGCGTATTAAAGATTTTTTAAACGAATTTGAGGCCGACAGGGCGGCATTGCCCGGAGTTGAAAAAGAAACTCTTGCAAAGCTCAGGAACAAAACAATTGTCATCTCGGGCGGTGAACTTGCAAGGTGTCTTTGCTATGCCTTTCTGTACAATAACGAGGCTAAAAGGCTCGAAATAAAAGTTATCCTTCTCGGCAAATCACGCAACGCAATGGCATCATACCACAGCGAACTCTTGTTAAGAGATGATTTTGATTTTGTCGATTATAATTCTGCATCAGAAATTTCGAGTGCCGACTATGTAATTACAACAGGAATCTGCGGTGAACATACAGACAACAACCCACAGATTATGATTGACGGCATTGCAGAGATAAATGCCTGTGCCAAAATTGCAAAAGCCACAGGCGCAAGAGTTGTCGTTGTGAACGACAGCAGAATTTACGGCAAAGCCAAACCGCACAGAGTTTATTCTGAAAACGAGTACGCAGAACTTGATACAACCTCTCCCTCATCGCTTGCAGGTCAGCTTATGAGAACGAGAGAAACCACCTTGCACTCGGTTTTGAAAAACAGCGAATCAACCGTTACAACGCTCAGAACGGGCATAATTTTGGGAGCGTCAAGCAACTTTACAAGCGTGCTTGATCCTGTTTTTGACGATATAGCCAACCGCCGTGACACAGTTGTCCCGGCAACAAGGGATCGCTGCACCTTTGTTTATATCAACGATGTTTTAAAGGCGATTGTTTTCGCAATGACAACTCTTGAAAAAAACGCAGTTTATAATGTCGGCGGCAAAAACTGCAACGCATCGCTGATTATGATTGCGGCTGTTCTCAACGATATTTACGGCAGTCGCTGTACAATTGAGTCAGGCGATTTTACTGAGCTTGACGGCTGTGCAATTAATTCAAACAAGATTTCCGTAAACGGATGCACTCCCGACATTGACCTTGAAACCATGCTGAAAATCTGCATAATGGACAAGATGAAGTCCGAAAAAGTTCTGCGTATCCCCCACTCACACGAGCGCAGACTTGATTCCATCCACGAAATTCAGCTTGCATTTCTGCTTGAAACCGACAGAATTTGCCGAAAGCACAACATAAAATATTTTCTCGGCGGCGGAACACTTCTCGGTGCAATCCGTCACAAAGGGTTCATTCCGTGGGATGATGATGCCGATATTATGATGCTGCGTGAAGATTTTGACCGCTTTTGCGAGATTGCGCCAAAGGAACTTCCGAGCAATATGACTTTTCAATCGTACCATACGGACAAGGCTTGTTTCTATGAATTTGCCAAGGTCAGACTTGACGACACTTTCTTTGCAACCGACTTTGCAAAAGACCATCACGCAATGCACAACGGAATTGCGTTTGATATTTTCTGTCACGACAAAACAGCAAATTCTGCAATCGGACGAAAAATTCATATGGCAATGACCCTGTTCACAAGAGCGCTGGTGTTCAATAAATGGAATAATCGCAAGGCTGAAAACGGCAGTAGAATCCAGAGCATTGTAACAAATTTCTGCAAGAAAATATTTCCGCTCAGATTCAGTATGTGGCTTGAAGTCCGCACTTTAAAATTCTTTAAAGACAAAAAGAATGCAAAATATCTCTATGACGGAATGGGCAGAAATATTTATAACGGTGCTTTTCCAAAGGAATATCTTGACGATGTTGCTTATGCCGACTTTGAGGGTTACAAGTTCCCCGTGCCAAAGGAATATGACAAGTACCTTACTTTCCTCTACGGCGACTATATGGAGCTTGCACCGCTGTCAACAAGAATGGGCTGCCACGAAATTGCCCTCTGCGACATTGGAAAATATGACGGTTTCAAAATCCGCAAACCCGATTCCGATAAATAATCAGCGTAAAACAGACCGATAAAGTAAATGTCACTTGACACTTACCTGTCGGTCTGCTATAATAATATAGCACATTTTGGGTGTTGCACAAATAATGGATGCTAAGAGTGACCAACTGCCTTCTAAACAGTAGGTCAGGGGTAGCGTTGTGGCTATATCTCAGGTTGGCAGATATGTGATTAACTCACAACTAATTTGTACAAAAAAATTAAATAAGCAGGTATGGCGGAATTGGCAGACGCGCATGGTTCAGGTCCATGTGAAAGCAATTTCATGCAGGTTCAAGTCCTGTTACCTGCACCACCAGAAAACCTCGAAAAATCGCTTGTTTATGCGCTTTTTCGAGGTTTGTTTTTTCTTATATTTTGATTTTGTGCGCTATTGAGTATATTTAAGCCTGTTTAGTCTTGTTAAAGCTATTGCTGTCAAGTACATCTGCAACTGCTCCCAGAGCCTTTGCCTCCGCCTCTTTAAAAGCGTGAGCATAAATATTTAGGGTTGTACTGCATAACCGAGGCAGTCTTCGCCTATGAGATAGGCTTTTTTGTAGTAATAGAGGTCTGTGAAAAAGTCAAGCATTTGGTTATTCTCCTTTCGCATAATGAAAAGACCCCGTGGATATTTTCACGAGGTCTTTTTGAATTTATGTCACGGCTTTTGTCAGCCATGTTTGTTACGGGTTTTTAATCGACATACCAACCTTCACGCTGTACGCGTTCACCGACTTTGATGAATACGCTTTGGCTGTAGTAACCGCTCGGTACACCTTCGTCAACATGTTTGTCACAATGAGTGATGTGTACATCCTCAGATGTAATATTTATCTATGTATATTAGATGTACCGCTCATTGATTTTCCTTTCCAATCAATTTGTTTTAGATCCCAGTCATCGTCAGCTGATACTTTTTCATAATAATCATGTGAAACCGTTTCTACCCACTCTTCTGTCCAATGACCACCTTCTACTATTTTAGTACCAACCTGTTTTGTAACTTTTACTGCGTGATAAGAACCCCAGCCATCATTTTCTCTTACTTCCCAAAGCATATGCTCTTTTAATTGGTGAGAATCTGCTAATTCTTGCCCACAATTATTACATACATCTATGTAGCCAGAACTAAATACCGGCTCTTCTCGGGTAGTTGAAACCCACTCACTGTAGTGGTGGATTGTTACCTCGTCATGTTTTTTATAGTACCTAATTCCGGTTACCACTCCCCGATTTTCGTAATTGTCACCAATCTTAATATCTTGAGTTGGCTTTGCAGGGGTTGTTACGGTGACACCCTTTGAATCATATCCGCTTGTGAACTTGTTAGCTGATGAATTGATACATCTTACTGTGTAGGTATATGTTTTTTTGGCACTTACATTCTTATCATTGAATGTGGTTGAGGTTGTGTCTGCAAGCTTTTTCCAGCTTTTACCGTTCTTTACATACACACGGTATTTTTCAGCACCGTTCACCTTGCCCCAGCTGATTTTTACGCTGTTATAGGTTGCCTCAGTTTTTGAAATTTTAGGAGCGGCTACATATTTAATTGACTTGCCTTTGCCGTTATAACCGCTTGTGAATCTCTTTGCATCTGCACTAATGCATCTTACGGTATATGTATAATTCTTGCCCGATGAAACGGCTTTGTCTGTGTATGCAGTTGAGGTTGTGTCTGCAAGCCTTGTCCAGCCTTTACTGCCCTTGTAGTAAACTCTGTATTTTACCGCACCTTTTACCTTGCCCCAGCTTATTTTTACACCGCCGTTTATACTTTCAGCCTTTGAGATTTTCGGGGTTGCAAGACTTGTCTTTGCTGACTGTGCCAAAACAACAGGGGCATTCGTTTCAACAGCACTTGCCGTAAACGGAACTGCCGTTGCCGTGCCTACCGTCATTATTGCAGAAAGCAATAACGGCATTATTCTTTTTGCTTTCATTATTATGCCTCCTAAAAAGTATGTTTTGATGATACTTGCATCTGTAACTAAATTTTATATCTTTAATTATGATTAGTCAACAATATGTAGGTAATTTTTTCTCATTTGTGATGATTTTTTGTTGAAAACAAGCGACAGCTTAATTCGCTGCCGCTTGTAATTCTCATATATTCTGTTTTTTCGGGTTACCCCAACTATTGACAT
>ERZ779737.2805-NODE-2805-length-10896-cov-2.906835_pt1 | contig 10896 bp, 9 predicted proteins | sample MGYA00511889_ERZ779737 | MGnify/ENA primary metagenome ERZ779737 (study PRJEB29588, sample SAMEA2163575) | human gut metagenome | biome: human gut; feature: human-associated habitat; material: faeces | place: Denmark | collected 2008/2010 ...
CTTTTTGCCAGCCTCTTCGGCAGCAATCTGAGCAGCATAAGGCGTAGACTTTCTTGAACCTTTAAAACCGTTAGCACCGGCAGTAGACCAAGAAACAGTATTACCCTGAGCATCCGTAATCGTTACTCTGGTATTGTTAAAAGTAGAATTCACATGGGCAACGCCGGCCGTGATATTCTTCTTTTCTTTTTTCTTAATACGTTGTACAGTTTTTGCCATTTGGGTCTACCTCTTACTTCTTCTTATTAGCCACGGTCTTACGTTTACCCTTGCGTGTTCTGGCATTTTGTTTTGTGCTTTGTCCACGAACAGGCAAACCTTTACGGTGTCTCAGGCCTCTGTAACAGCCCAAATCCATCAATCTTTTAATGTTGACACCAACTTCACGGCGTAATTCACCTTCAACCAAATATCCGTGATCAATAACTTCACGGATTTTGGCAACATCTTCATCAGACATCTGATGAACACGAAGTTCAGGGGAGATTCCCGATTTTGCGCAAATATCTTGAGCAGTTTTTCTTCCTATGCCATAGATATAAGTCAGAGCGACTTCAATTTTCTTGGCAGACGGAATATTTACACCAGCTATACGAGCCAAATTAACTCTCCATTCTTTATAATTAATTATTACATTTAAAAAGTTGATCACCACTTTTCAAAATTAAGCCGGATTATAGGCTATAATTTAAATGTGTCAACCTCCATTCGTTAATTTTTCTTAAAAAACACCAATTTTTTTTAAGAAAAAATATTTTATTTTTCCAAAAAAGATAATTGAACCTTACCTTTTTCCAGATTAATATCTTTAACGTAACAATCCACAATATCACCAACAGAAACAACATCCAAAGGGTGCTTTATATAGTCATTAGACATTTGCGAAATATGAACGAGGCCATCATTTTTTAATCCAATATCAACAAATGCTCCAAAATCAACAACATTTCTTACTGTCCCTTGCAATTTCATCCCATTTTTCAAATTTTCTATTTTAAGAATATCACTTCTTAAAATCGGTGCAGCAAAATCATCACGATAATCCCTAGTAGGTTGTTTTAGTGCTTGAACAATATCTTCCAAAGTATATTCATCTATTGCTAGCTTAGAAGACCAAAAAGGAATATCTAAATTATCTAATTTCTCTAACATCTTATCAGTGCCGATATCATTAGTAGAACATCCTAAACCATCGATAAGTTCTAAAGCTTTATCGTAACTTTCCGGATGTATCGGTGTAACATCTAACACATTATTACCATTAATTATCCTAATAAAACCGACAGACTGTTCATAAACTTTATCGCTAATCCCTTTGATTTTTCTATATTCCTCTCTGGAATTGATTTTTCCATTTTCTTCTCTATAAGCAAGTATTTTATCAATAACACTTTTAGTAAGACCAGAAACATATTTTAAAATCGAAAAAGAAGCTGTATTGATATTAACACCAACATTATTAACAGCTTTAGAAACAACAAAGTCTAAAGATTCATCTAATTTCTTTTCATTTACATCATGTTGATACAAGCCGACACCGATGCTCTTAGAATCTATTTTAGTAAGCTCCGCCAAAGGATCTTGTAATCTTCTAGCTATACTAATAGCACTCCTTTGTTCAACTTGTAAAGAAGGAAATTCCGAAATAGCTAATTTAGAAGCAGAATATACAGAAGCGCCCGCTTCATTAACAATAGCGTATTTTACTTCTCTATTTTTAATCTCACCAATCGTCTCAGCTACCAAAGCCTCACTTTCTCTAGAAGCCGTTCCATTACCTATAGCAATTATTGAAACATTATATTTTTCTACCAAATCCTTTATCTTTTGTTTGCTTTCTTCCCACATATTTTTAGGCTCATGAGGATATATAACCGAAATATCTAAAACCTTAGAATTGCTATTTACAACCGCTAATTTACAACCAGTCCTATATGCTGGATCTAATCCTAAAACTGTTTTTTCCTTCATTGGTGGTTGAAGCAATAATTTCTCTAAATTTTTAGAAAAAACATCTATTGCTTGCTGTTCACCTATCAAAGTTAACTCACTTCTTATTTCTCTTTCGATACTAGGTTTAATTAACCTTTTATAACTATCCTTAATCGCATCTTTGACATAATTCAAAACAACAGATTTATCATTTTTAATTATCTTACTTTCTAAATAAGAAATTATTTTATCATCATCCGCTAGTAAAGAAACCGACAAAACACCTTCCTTTTCGCCTCTATTTAAGGCTAAAATTCTATGGGGTTTTAAAGATTTAATTTTATCACTATAATCATAATATATCTCATAAATCTTAGTATCATCAGTAGCTTTTTTCTTCTTCTCGCTAACTATAGTCCCATTATTATAAATAAAATTTCTTATCCATCTTCTATAATAAGCATTATCGCTTATCCATTCGCTAATAATATATTTAGCTCCCATAATAGCATCGTCATAAGTTTTTACTTTATCATTAATAAACTTATTAACAATAGCATCGGTTAAATCAAGAGGAAAACTCATAATTATCTTAGCTAAAGGCTCAAGTCCATTATTAATAGCCTCCGTAGCTTTAGTTTTCTTTTTTTCTTTATAAGGCCTATATAAATCCTCTACTTCTACTAATTTTTCACATTTCATAATATTATTTTTAATTTCATCGGTTAAAAGACCTTTTTCATCGATAAGTCTAATTACATCTTCTTTCCTTTTTAATAAGTTTACTTGATATTCATAAACCTCATTAATTTTTCTAATTTGTTCTTCATCTAAATTACCGGTTGCTTCTTTTCTATACCTAGCAATAAAAGGAACAGTATTTCCATCATTTAAAAGTTTTAAAACGCTTGAAACTTGATTATTTTTTATATTTAATGCTATCGCAATTTCCTTAATTATATTCTCGTTCATTAATCTCACTCTTTCTAACAATTAATATTATATCATTTTTTTCTTATCATATCAGCATAAATAATTTTATCATTACCAAATTTTTCCCTTAAGCTATCAACAATATTTTGTACATCATTTTCTTTTTCTATTTTTATATTATTTTCAAACAAAGATAACTGTAACTCTCCAGTATTTTTGAAATTACTAACTCCAACGCATATATTTCTAACCGGTTCAAGATTCCAAAGACTATTGAAAAGCTTAACAAAATGATTGTATAAATCATTATCAGAATTAATTTCTCTATCTAGTTTTAGTTGTTTACTATTTTTGCTAAAATCAGCGTACTTTATCGATGTATACACACAGGAAGCAGACTTGGATTGTTTCCTAAGTCTCTTACCAACATCTATTGACAAGCTTCTCACTACCTTTAAAAGTTCTTCTTTATTATCGCAATCATAAGGAAGTACCGATGAAGAACTAATGCTTTTAGGTCCGGCATATTCATACTCAACTAAAGAGTTATCTATCCCATTTGCATATTCATGCATCATTTTACCCATACTTTTAAAAATCTTTACTAGCATATCTTCATCCGTATTTGCTAAATCATATATTGTCTTTATACCTAAATTAATTAATTTTTCGCTTGTCTTTTTACCTATCATAAAAAGATCAGTTACTGGTAATGGCCACATTTTTTGTTCTATTTCATCAGAAAATAAAGTGTGAACCTTATCAGGCTTAGAAAAATCCGAAGCCATCTTCGCACATAATTTATTATTGCCTACACCTACATTAACTGTAAAACCTAAAATTTCCTTAATATCATTTTTTATTTTATAAGCAATATCCAAAGGATCGCCAAATAGTTTAACAGAATCAGTATAATCAATAAAACATTCATCGATAGAATATCTCTCAATTTTATCAGAATATTTTTGCAAATAATCAAACATTTTATTAGAAAAATAACTATAAATTTTAAAATTTGGTGGAAAAACTTCTAAATTAGGGCATTTTTTCTTAGCTAAATATAAGCTTTCACCGGTAACGACACCCATTTGTTTGGCTGGAATGCTCTTAGCCAAAACAACACCTCTTCGCTTTTTCTCATCACCGCCTATAACCGCAAATCTATTTCTTATATCTACTTTATAACCATTTTTCAAAAGCCATACTGCACTCCATGATAAAAAAGCATTATTAACATCGACATGTAATATTACTCTATCTTTCATATTTACCACCATCTTTATAATAACATATGTTCGTGTTTGATGCAAGAAAAAAACTTAAAATTACTTTAAGTTTTAATCTCTATCTCTAGTCATTAAAAATAATCTTAAAATTTGTAACAATGTCGTTAGCAAAGATGCAACATACGTAAATGCCGCTGATTTCAACATATTATCGCACGAAGCAACCTCATCCAAATTAAAGATATGGAGTTCTACCAACTGTTCTTTTGCACGCTTAGAAGCATTAAATTCAACAGGCAATGTAACTAGTTGAAATATCAACGTAGCACAAAGCAAAGCAATACCGACATAAGCTAATTGAAGTTCACCAAAAATCCAACCTATAAGCAATACAATATATCCGATCTTAGAACAAAAATTAACAGTAGGGACAATTTTAGAACGGATACGCATAAAAGTATATCCTTCTTTATCCTGAATTGCATGTCCCACTTCGTGAGCAGCCGCCGCTACAGTACTACCTTCAAAAACTTCTTTAGAAAGCCTAACCACCCTTCTAGTAGGATCATAATGATCAGATAAACTACCATTAATTGAAACAACGTGGACGTCTTTTAACCCATTTTTATCGAGAATTTTTCTAGCAACTTCAAATCCTGTTATTTCTTTTGTAATTTTAACCTTTTTATATTTACTATAACTACTACTTATATATACTTGAGCAATCAAAGTAATAGCAATAGAAATAATAAATAAATAATCAAATCCATAAAAATACACTTTTATCACCTACCTAATTATTTCATACACAGTTCCATCTCTAGTATCTCTAATAATTACATTTTTATCCTTTAATTCGTCCCTAATTTTATCCGCTTTAGCATAATCTTTATTTTGTTTTGCTAAATTTCTCTCCTCAATCTTATTTTGAATATAACAAGCAAGTTCATCATCTTTTAACTCTTCATCAAAAACACATAAATCTAACGATAAAACTTTATCAAAATCATTGATTAGATATAACTTAGTATCATCATTCATATCATTGTCTTTTAAAACATCATATAAAACAGTAATTGCCATAGATGTATTCAAATCATTACTAAGAGCTTGAATAAACTTATTTTTATAATATTCAACCTTATTGTTATCGATATTATTACCAGGAACCAATTTTTTTATTTTATTTTTTAATTTATTGTAAGTACCACTAGCACCATCTAAAACATCATAACTAAAAAGCAATTGTTTTCTATAATGGCTTTGCAAACATAAAAGACGATAACTAAGCGGATTATATCCTTTTTCTTCTAATGAGTTGACAGTCAAAAAATCACCACTTGACTTGCTCATTTTACCAAGACTATTATTTAAATGCTCAACATGAAACCAATAATTGCACCATTTATGACCGATATAACTTTCGGTTTGAGCAATTTCATTAGTATGATGTGGAAAAATATTATCAACGCCACCACAGTGAATATCCAAATATTCGCCTAAATATTTAAGCGATATACAAGAGCATTCAATATGCCATCCGGGATACCCTAATCCCCAAGGACTATCCCACTTTAACTCTTGATCTTGGAATTTAGATTTAGTAAACCACAAAACAAAATCTGTCTTGTTTTTTTTATTATTATCCTCCGAAACATCATCTCTTACAGCAATCGCTAAATCTTTCTCATTATGATTAGATAAAACATAATAAGAAGAAAGTTTAGAAGTATCAAAATAGATATTACCACCGCTATGATAAGCATACCCTTTTGAAATTAGCCCCTCTATCATTTTGATATAATATGCTATCATCGAAGTAGCAGGAACAACAGTATCTGGCTTTTTAATATTAAGTTTTCGGCAATCATCAAAGAAAGCATTAGTATAAAACTTAGCAATTTCTAAAACTGTTTTATTTTCCCTTATTGCTCCTTTAACCATTTTATCATCGCCCGTATCAGCATCGCTAGAAAGATGGCCAACATCGGTAATATTCATAACTCTATCTACATTATAACCAATATAGTTAAGAGTCTTTTCTAGCACATCTTCCATTATATAAGAACGCAAATTTCCAATATGAGCATAATGATAAACCGTAGGTCCACAAGTATACATTGTAACCCTATTTTTATCATGAGGAATAAATTCATCCATTTTTCTACTTAGTGTGTTATATAGTTTCATCATCACACCTCCAATTAATTATATTATAAAATTATGTTATTTTTGTGTTTAAACTATGTTATTTTCCTAATCTATTAATTATTTTTTCGTAACCAAACAAATATATAGTTTTAGCAAGTTCTGGACCATGCATAAAACCTGTTGTCTTAATTCTAATAGGCATATAAAGCATCTTACCCTTAAAACCTGTTTTTTCTTTAACGTTATTAATAGCTTGCGCGATATTGTCGATAGACCAATCACCAATTAATTCAATTTCCTTCTTAAAACTAGAAATTACTTCATCGGTACCTTCTTGTTTCATAAACTCTATACATTCCTCATCAAGACAATACTCTTCTTCAAAAAACATTTTAGCAAGTTCTACGATTTCTTTACCATATCTTAATTCATCTTTATATAGATTTATTAAAGTCATAATCCACGTATTATCCTTGTTTGAAACATCATAATATCGTTTCAAATGAGGAAATGTGATATTAAATAGTTCCTCATCAGAAAGTTTTTTTATGTAATGACTATTAACCCATCCAAGTTTTTTAACGTCATATATTGATGGACTTTTACTAATTCTAGCAGGATCAAAATCTTTAATTAGTTCTTCCATAGTAAATATTTCCTTATTGTCTTTAGGACTCCAACCCAACAATACCAAATAATTAACTATAGCCTCAGGTAAATATCCATCATTATATAAATCCATAAATGATGCATCGCCATTTCTCTTAGAAAGTTTATTACCATCTTCACCTAATACCATTGGAACGTGAATATAAGTAGGAGCTTCCCAACCAAAAGCTTTATATAATAAATTATATTTAGGTGTTTGGCTCAAATATTCATTACCCCTAATAACATGAGTAATCCCCATTAGATGATCATCTATAACATTAGCAAAATTATAAGTAGGAAAACCATCGCTTTTCAACAATATTTGATCTTCTAATATATCATTACTAACCTTTATCTCACCATATACAACATCATTAAATGAAGAAATACCACTAGTAGGCATTTTTTGTCTAATAACATAAGGAACATTGTTTTTTAAATTATTTTCTATCTCTTCCTTAGACAAATTCAAACAATTTCTATCGTACTTGAAAGCTTGCTTTTTCTCATCATACATTTTTCTTAAAGTATCAAGTCTATCCTCTGTACAAAAGCAATAATATGCTTCTCCTAATTCGACTAATTTAAGTGCATATTCTTTATATATATCCTTCCTATCGCTTTGTACATAAGGTCCAACATCGCCAGGATTTTCAGGGCCTTCATCGATCTTAATGTCACATAGCTTTAAAGTATCATAAATAAATTTTGTTGCACCCTCTACCTTTCTTACTTGATCAGTATCTTCTATTCTTAATATAAATTTCCCATTATTATGCTTTGCTACCAAATATTCAAATATTGCCGTCCTTAAATTACCAATGTGCATAAATCCAGTTGGACTAGGGGCAAACCTTGTTCTTGTATTTGACATATAAATCACCTCAAAAACATTATAACATTTCTAAGAGCAAAAGTAAATTAAACAAAAAAAATAGATACTATAAGTACCTATTAATAATCCACATAACTTCTATCTAGCCTCTGTTTGAACTAGCACTTCAACATTTACAGCTTGCAATCCCTTAGGCGTTTCTACTAAATCAAAACTTACCATTTGACCTTCAGTTAAAGTTCTATAACCATTAGCCTTTATCGCAGAATAATGAACAAAAATATCTTCGCCATTTGTATAATCGATAAAACCATAACCTTTGTCATTGTTAAACCACTTCACTTTTCCACTCATAATTAGCACCTCACATTCTAGTAATTCCTTACAATAAAATTATAAAATATATATCGGTCTTTTTGCTCATTAAAAAACATACAAATTACGACATAATCAGCAAACAAAATACCGAGTAACAGTGGACTACTCAAATATATCATAGCATTAATTTAATAGCCTAAAACAAATCTAACTGTCTTTATAAAAACATTAAACGCAAAAATATAAACATTTAATAATATTAGTTAAATAAAAAAAAACAAACATAGTTTGCTTTAATTAATTTTTATATTCATAATATCTAAAATTCTATCCAAATCAGCATTGTTTTCAAAGAAAATCTGAATCTTATTATTATTAATTTTTACCTTAGTTCCAAGGACTTCTTTTAATTCTCTTTCAACATAATCATAGTCATTAGAAATATTTTTCCTATTAATAGTCACTTTCCTCTTAAAATCAGTTTTATTGACCATCTCTTCCAAATCATGAACACTGACATTTTCATTGACAATTTTTCTAGATAGCAATAATATTTCATCAATATTTTCTAATTTACTAAGAACCCTAGCATGACCCATAGAAATTTTATTTTCTAACACCATGTTTTGGACTTCTTCGGGTAATCTTAATAAGCCTAAAGTATTAGTTATATGACTTCTACTTTTACCGAGTCTAAGGGCCAAATCTTCTTGTCTAATATGTAGGCTATCAATAATTCCTTTATAAGCCCATGCCAGTTCAATTGCTGTTAAATTTTCTCTTTGAACATTTTCCAAAAGGGCAATCTCGCGCATCTCCTCATCGGTAAATTCCTTAATTATTGCTGGTATCGTCTTTTTCCCAGCTAATTTTGATGCTCTAAGTCTTCTTTCACCCGCAACCAAATAATAACCCTTTATTGTCTTTTTAATGATAATTGGCTGAAAAACTCCATAGTTTTTAATCGATGTAGCTAGCTCATCAAGCGCCTCTTGATTAAATGTTTTTCTTGGTTGATAAGGATTAACTTTAATATCATCAACATTAACCTCTACAATATCACTTTCTTTTGCAGACTCTACAATATTACTTTCAAATGCATCAAAATCTAAAACTTCATTGTTAAATAATTGTTCTAACCCCCTACCAAGTGCCTTCTTTTTTTGTTCCATTTCTTTCAATAACCTCCTTTGCTAAGTTAAGGTACGCCAAAGTCCCCTTGCTTGTTGGGTCATACGCCGCGATTGGTTTTCCATGGCTAGGAGCCTCCGACAATCTAACCAACCTAGGTATAATCGTATTATAAACTCTTTCTTTAAAAAATTCTCTAATATTTTCAACAACTTCCAATCCTAAATTGGTTCTAGAATAAAGCATTGTTAAAAGAACACCTTCTATCTCCAAATTAGGATTAATTTTTTTCTTAGCAAGCATAATTGTATTCATAAGTTGCATAATACCCTCTAAAGCAAAAAATTCACATTGTACAGGAATAATAACCGAATCTGCCGCTGCTAGTGCATTGGTAGTTAAAATACCCAAAGATGGTGGACAATCCAAAATTACATAATCATATTTATCCTTTATCAAAGCGATATTTTTCTTTAACTGACCGGTTTTATCAAAAGTAAGACCAAGCTCTACTGCTTTTCTTTCCTTATTCATAAGTTCAATATCAATCCCCGCTAAATTTATATAAGCTGGAACAATACTCAAATTTTTATACTTAGTTTTAATAATCGCCTTAAAAACTTCAGCTTTATCCACTAAAACTTCGTATATACTATCCTTAACATCCCCTTTATTAATTCCAACCCCAGTAGTTGCATTACCTTGTGGATCCAAATCTATTAATAATGTTTTCTTACCAAAATATCCTAAAGCGGATGATAAATTTATACTAGTAGTAGTTTTACCTACTCCTCCTTTTTGATTAACTAATGATATTATTTTGCACATAAACTTCACGCCCTCTTATCACTTCATACACATACTATAATATCACAAAATCAAGATACATTTAAAGTCTTTTTAAAATAAAAGAGTAATATTTTTATTACTCTTTCCTTCCTTTAATAATTTCTGCAATCTCTTTTATTTTTCTAATTCTATGATTTAAACCACTTTTAGTCAAATTAATATTATTTTCTAAAGAAATTATCTTACTTAATTCAAGCAAGCTTTCCTCTCTATATTTTTTTCTATAAATACATACTTGCTTTAACTTATCATCAATCGCATCAAGACCAATAGTTTTTTCTATTAAATCTATGTCTTCAATTAAAGACAATGCTGAAGATATAGTTTTATCAACATTTGCTTGTTCACAATTATTAAGCCTATTAACAAGATTTTTATGTTCCCTAAATGCCTTAATATCTTCATAATAAAGTACACAATTAGTCGCATCCATTACCCTTAAAAAATCCCCTATCTTTTCTGCTTCCTTTAAATAAACCATAAATCCATTAGTTCTTTGAATTAACTTACTGTTAAGATAAAAGAAATCTAATAATTCACAAATAAATAAAGAATAATCATAATCATCAATTAAAAACTCCAAATGATATCTAGCAGTCTTAGGGTCATTAATAGAACCAGTCGCTAAAAAAACACCCTTTAAATAAGATTTTTTTAAATCAATATCTTCATAAATATATTCTCTAGGTATATTAATAAATAACTTATCCTTGTTAATAAGGGACAAGTCACTTAAAATTACTTCAATATTTGTACTTACTCGAAGTAAATAAGACATACTTTTCTTAAAATTAAAACTTTTCCTTACTGTTATTACTGGAGTAATATTATATAATTCTTTGAATAATTTAAATATATATTTAGATATTT
>ERZ779737.2814-NODE-2814-length-10856-cov-1.924359_pt1 | contig 10856 bp, 13 predicted proteins | sample MGYA00511889_ERZ779737 | MGnify/ENA primary metagenome ERZ779737 (study PRJEB29588, sample SAMEA2163575) | human gut metagenome | biome: human gut; feature: human-associated habitat; material: faeces | place: Denmark | collected 2008/2010 ...
GTTGACACTCGTATATTTCTGCTCACTTTTCCCGGGCCAATGTCTCGGCCCTCCGCCTGCTCACTCCGCGCCCACGCGTCCGCACCCTCCACCTTCTCACGTCGCGTCCACCCATTCGCACTCGTTGCCTTTATCGCGCCCATGCCTCCGCCCACTACCTCCTCACGTCGCATCGAAGCACCAATTCCCTCATGAAAATGTCATATTACAGCATAAATTCGCTCATGAAAGTGTAATGAAGCACGGATTATTCCCTCATGAAAGTGGCAAAATACTGAAAAGAACGCTCATAAAAGTGGCAGAGCACGGAAATCTGAGAGGAAAAAGAAGGTGCCATGGTGTTAAATTATTCTTATGATATTTCCGCTTCCTGATGATTTTTTTGAATTATCTTAACTTTAATATCGAAACTTAACTTAAAACAAGTTATAATACAAAAATAGAGTTAAATAGAAGGAGAACATATGGAATATCTCTATAAAGTTCTGGGAATTAAAGCGACAGTTCAGCGCGCAGAGTTTGACCATCTGCCCAATTATATAGCTGTAAGGTATCGTTTACAGAAGGTATCCATGGATGGACAGAAAGTGATTTTTCTTTATCCAAAGAAGAGTAAAGCCGTGAGACTTTATGTATTTTTCGGGGTGGTTTAAGACGATAAAAAGGATTTGATTGTGGGAACATATCGAGAAATGAACGGCTTTACTTTCCCTTTGAGAACCCTTTCAAATTGACTATAGAGGTGATTTGTGGTATCCTATAAGCAAGGAGGAAATCGCCATGAAAGTGTTATCGGCACGGTTGGCAATGAAAGACGGTTACGCACCAGAGCAATTTCGACACACGATTGCGGAGTGGCTCAAGGCGGGACCGCCAAGCAAAGAGGTCGGGGAGCGATATGAGACGGAAGAGATCTCAGCGAACCCGACCACAATAAAGGCAGGGTACTGTACATTGGAGACTTTTATACTTACGCGACCTGATGCGGTATATGAGGCTTGCAGATTAACTCATATTTACAGAGAACAGACATGGGTCACCGAGGTAATCCTAAAAGAAACAGAGCTTGATAGCAAGGTATATATCAACATAAATTGCCTGGGAGATACGACGGGATTCAATGAAATCCCTACCGTGAGGACAGAGGTCATACGGGCATTTGTAAAAGAGGGTTTACTCAAAGAGGATGTACTTCCAATATCGGCAGAACCAGTCATGCTGACAGGGAAAGAGGTAGATGTAGTGGTTGATGCCATAAACGGCTCATACCGAGGAAGTCTGCCATTGGTCTTCGTTTCCAAGTTTTTTGACTCGGCGGGACATGAGGTCGATGTACAATGGCTTGCGAAAGACCTTGCCGGAATCGGCATCGTTGTAGCAGAAGAAGACGACAACTATCTGGAAGAGCTAAAAGAACGGACAAACAGGAAAAATCCATTTAACGGACACATCGGAATATACTTTCCCAACTCGCATAATACAAAAGGATATCGACCGTCAGATTGGCGAAGATATGGTTCAGTCAATTCGGCGATAATAAATGAGGTGGCGGAGTACTCAACGGCGCAGACAGAAACCGATGGAGTTTCGTGGGAACAATTACATAGTGAAATATTAGCGCACCGAGCGAAAGAAAGCGAGGATTTATTAAATGAGACTATTAACGAAAACGGTACATTAGAGGAACAACTAAAAGAAGCCAAAGAAAAATTGCACCGGGCTGTAATGGAGAACAGGTCGCTGTCAGCGCAGAATGAGAGTCTCCGCCAAGCCCTTGATGCAAAAGACGATGGACGGAGAATGCTAATAGCAGCGCCCATTGATGAATTTTTTACAGGAGAACAGTACGACCTTGTCATTAGCACTCTGACAAAGGCTTTGCGGACAACGGAAACAGACACGAGGTCATACGAACTCCTCGAGGGAATACTCGCTCTCAATGCCTTACGCGGAGAGGGGAAAGAAGTCGATGAAACTTTGAAAAGGGTACTATTCAAAGGGGAGACTATCAAGGAACGCGACCTTCTCGAGTTAAAGGCAATCGGCTTTGAAGTGATATCCGACAGCAACCACTACAGGCTCATATACAAAGGGAACGACAAGTACGTCATCACCCTTCATAAGACACCGAGCGATGTTCGTAGCGGGAAAAATCTTGTATCGGATATCCTTAATACAATCAGCGTTTACAGGTAAATAGTATCAACAAATCATACCCGATCTTGGTAAAACCGAGGTCGGGATTTTTCATTTTTTATATAACTTGGTTTTTGGACACTTTTTTTTGTCGAATTACCCCGTTTTTGATGGATTAACCGGGTATTTTTATCTATCATAAAAATGCCCGCGCAGCGGTTCGCTTATGACTATAGTCAAATCAAGGGCGAGAAGGGGGTGAGAAAATGGAAACAAATGTAGAGAGGCGGAGAAAACGCTCTGCCTCTGCCGAAAGGATAAAAAATGCTTACAACGGAGCGAATCATGTAGAGGTTGAAGTTATAGAGGCAGCCGATGCCGCCCTCCCAGATAATACACCTAAAGAAATGAGGGTGTGCGCATACTGTCGGGTCAGTACAGAGGAGGAATCGCAGCAGAGCAGCTATGAACTCCAAGTCCAGCATTATACCCAGTATATCAAGGACCATGAGAATTGGACATTGCAGGGAATATATGCGGACGAGGGGATTTCCGGGACATCGGTCACGCACAGAAAGCAATTTTTGCAGATGATTGAGGAGTGTAAAGCGGGCAATATCAACTTAATCGTTACAAAGTCGATAAGCCGTTTTGCACGAAATGTCTTGGACTGTATTTTTTATGTGCGAAAACTCAAACAGTTGAATCCGCCCGTTGGGGTATTTTTTGAAATGGAGGGTATCAATAGCCTCGATCCGAACAGCGAGATGATTTTGACGATATTGAGCATAGTTGCCCAAGAAGAATCCAAACAGAAATCTGACAGCTTAAAATGGTCGTATCGTCGAAGGTTCGCAAAGGGCATCCCCGTCAACAATATGTGGGCAATCATGGGATACGATACCGATGAGAAAGGGAACATTATTGTCGTCGAGAAAGAGGCTGAAATAATCCGGTTTATGTTTAACGCCTACCTGGAAGGGAAAAGCACCACAGAGATAGCCGCAGCTTTGACTGTCGCAAAAGTGCCGACCCCGAAAGGCAAGGAAGTTTGGCAAGCGACGGTGGTGTGTAATATTCTCCATAACGAAAAGTACATGGGCGAAATGAGAATGCAGAAGACGGTCACGGTCGACCTGTTCACGCACAAAATCAAAAAGAACCGTGGACTGGCAAACCAGTACGTCGTCCGAAATTATCATGAACCGATAGTATCGCGGAGTACCTTCGAGAAAGTGCAAAAAATTTTTCAAGAAGGTGGGAACAGGCGGCGTAGAACGGGAGAGCAAGAAGCGCGGGTCAAGTTCAAACCGATACGCAAAGGAGCCTTGACGGGTTTCATTCCTATCCCGTCCGAGGTGGAGGTGATCGACATCGATCAGTTAAAGGAACTTTCAATCAAAGCGAAAAACAGGAGGATAAAATAATGTTGAAAGGCTTCAAAGTAATCGAATTGTATGGCAGCGCGAGTGACTCGACGGTGAGTATCACAAACAAATACTTCAAGTTCAATGCGGTGACCGCTGACGAACTCAACAGACCTACCCATGTCCGTTTTCTGATTGACACGGACACGAAAAGGTTTGCAATCGAGGTGTGCGATGCGGAGGACAGAAATGCGGTTATTTTCCCCAGTCCGAAAGAGACGCAGGAGAAGAGAGCGGTGCTGAACGTCACGAATAAACCTGCGCACGCAGCGATTCGCAAGATGATGAAGTGGTTCGACGATAAGTCGTATAGGGTACACGGCGTGGCTGTTCCCGAGTCGAACGCCATCATTTACAATCTGAACCAGGCGGTTGAAGTGAAGAGGTACGGGAGCAAAGCAGAAACTTCCGAGGAGGAAGAATAATATGTAGCACTAATAAGGATAGGGCGGTCGGAAGGCCGTCCTATTTTTATAAAAGATAGTCGTCATTTTTGTACAACCTGGTATTTACAAAAGGGGAAGAATATGCTATAATTATGACAATGGAGTAAAATATGGTTACGCGACGCGAAAAAAGCTCAAAAATCAGACTGTTCAAAATATGGGATATACTCCGGACAGAAACAGACGAGGACAATCCGATGGAGACCTCGTCGTTGTTGCGGAAACTTGCCGAACAGGGAATCGAGTGCGACCGTAGAACAGTTTATAAGGACATCCAACTTCTAAACGAATTCGGGTATGAGATTTTGCATAGCAGAGGAATCAGCAACAAATATTTCGTTGTGGATCGCAGTTTTGATATACCCGAACTTCGAATTCTGTTGGATGCGGTTCAAGCTGCCAGTTTCATTACTCCTAAAAAGACAGATGCTCTCGTGAACAAAATTGCAGCTCTCGCGGGTAGCCACCGGGCGCAACTGCTCAAGAATAATATCATGCGCTTCAATATTACCAAGCACACAAATGAGGCGATATACTATAGCGTGAATGAGATTGAACGTGCAATAATCGATGGGAAAAAAGTATCTTTTTTCTATTTTGACTATAACGCCAAAGGGGAACGGATATTCCGTAAAGAAAAGAAACGGTATGTGGTGAATCCGTATGCGACGGTTTTCTCGAATGATAATTATTACTTGGTGTGTTACAATGACAAATACAAGAACATGACACATTACCGTATCGATCGGATGGATGCGGTGGAGGTTGAGAAAGAAGATATCACCCCTGCCGATTGCGCCAAAGGGTTTGACATCACTGAACATAAGAAACAGGTTTTTGGGATGTTTGTAGGGCAAGAGGAGCGGGTAAGCATAGTTATCGATAATACACTCATTGATGCCGTTATGGACAAATTTGGCGAGGATGTTCAGCTCGTAGATAAAGGAGACGGGACGGCATTGCTGAATATATCCGTTCAAATCAGCCCGGCGTTTCTTGGATGGTGCTGTTCGTTCGGAGACAAGTTACAGGTGATCTATCCGCAATCTGTTGTAGCGCAGGTAACGGATTATGTGGCGCAGTTGGCGGGAAAATATGTTTCCCATAATGGAAAATAAAAATTGATAAGCACAGGAATAGGCGTAGTATGGATTTGATGCTAAATGACTTGTTTCACCTTACGGAAGCAGAAATAGAGAATAGCAGGATAGAACTTAATATGACTGCGGGTGCTGGAGCAGAGAGGTTTGTTGATAGATGGCTCGCATTAGATGATACGGCAAAAGATAGCGGACTTACCGATTGCTCGTATTGGCCATGGTATGGAGAAAAGCGTAACTTTCAAGTGGGGCAAATGGTCTTTAGTTTCATTCAAATCGGATATGATGAATGGTTGTTTATTTCTGCTGCAACTATCACAGGGATGTTGCCAGGGCAACGTGCTGCTGTTGCAATTCTTGAAAGGTATAAGGGGTATTTTGGACGACTTGTTATTTCATATAAGAAAGGTCAAACATATGCAAGATATGTTTTTCGCTTAGATAGACTACTTCCGAATATCAAAGTTAAAGAAATATTATCTTGTCGGTATAGCGGGGAGCAATTTGAGGGATATGACAGAGTAAATCTTCCATATTCAAGGCTCAAAGATATATTTAGCGGCAAAATTATGCCTACATACCATGAAGCATTAAAAAAAATTACCGGGGTCTATTGCTTGACAGATACGAATAATGGTATGCTATACATTGGTTCGGCAACAGGGACAGAAGGCGTATGGCAACGATGGGGTAATTACCTTGCGAGCAAACATGGCGGGGATGTTAAATTGAGGAAATTATACGAGCGTGAAGGAGATATATATTTTGAGAAATATTTTACTTTCACCTTACTCGAATACTTTGGACTTTCCTATGACCCAGATAGGATTAAAGATCGAGAACAGTATTGGAAAAAGTGTCTGAATACCATTGAGCATGGATACAATGATAATTAGTTGCCTAAATATAATTTATTTGCCAACTGGAAGAGGATACAGTATGGTTAGAGCATGGATTATGAAAACAGGTCAGGATATAGATGGAAATATTATTTGAAGTTTTATCGGTAATTTGGATAACCATCTCGTCTTTATTTGAGGGGATATTTGCAATGATTATTGAGAACCTGCCGCTGCTTATGGAAATGAAACAGGTTCTGGGGATGTTTACTCCGGCAGGGATGATCGCGCTTTATTTGGGCGTGCCGACCATTGTCGTGTCGGTAGGCATCGCCGTAATAAAAAAATTTGTACATAGCAGGTGATAGGGATGAAAGACATATCTGCGATGAACTTTGGAGAAGCACTCCAGTATGTGAGAAAATCGAATCAAGAATACAGCTCCCGCATTAAGCTGTCAGCGAGAACGGGGGTTGATACTCGAACAATTTCCTATATTGAAAAGGGGGAGAGTTTGCCCACCAAAAAACAACTTAACGCATTATGTGATGCTCTCGGAAACGAGCAATTGAGAGAAAAAGGTCTATCCGAGATCGAGTACAAGAGAACGCATCCGGATGTTAAAATTTGTTTCTCGGATAAGACTTCATGTTGGAAGTGCGGAGAGACAATGTGTTCGGTATATGGTTTGATTGACGGCTATCCGATGTCACCAGATGATTTTAACGATGAGATGTGCCAAATCGCACGGGACAAGGGAGTTGTTCTCGAGGAAAGGAAAAGCGGGGTTACAGGGGAAACTCATTTGGTAAATGTGTGTCCACATTGCGGCGCGTTTATAGGAGAGTTTTACTTGCATGATTTGTGGTATGGTGAAACGGAAGTTATACAGGTGGATAATGTTTCAGATTTCATTGTACCTGAAGAAGAGGAATAAATGGGCGTAACCAAGACTGACTACATGAGAGGGATGCAATGCCCAAAAATGCTTTGGCTCGATAAACATAAGCCAGAGGAGAAGGTAATTCCCCCGGAGGTGCAGGAACGACTCGATGAGGGCAACAGGTTTGGCGATTCGGCTATGGGGATGTTCGGACCGTTCGTAGAAACCACGACTTACCGCGACGATGGGCGGCTCGATTATGCGGCAATGATAGCCAAAACGAACGAGTGTATCCACAATGGAACGCCAGTTATTTGCGAGGCCGCTTTCCGGTATTATGGGAATTATTGTGCCGTCGATATCTTGAAAAAAGTAGATGGCGGGTATGAGTTGTATGAGGTCAAGAACTGTGGATCGGTCGAAGACCAGTTCGTAAAAGACGTTGGTTTTCAGCGATACATAGTGACGCGGAGCGGGATACGGCTGAAAAAGTGTTTCATTGTGTATCATGGACCAAACGAGAATAATCCGTTCATGATAGAAGATGTCAGTAAAAAGGCAAAGGAGTATTCTGAAACCATCAACGACAATATTTGGCGGCTTGGGAAAATTAAAACCCAGGACGATGAGGTGATGGTGGAGCCAGGCGAGCAATGTTCGACTCCATATGAATGCTGGTACTATGGCTACTGCCATAAACAAGGAGAGAGATAAATGGCAAACGAAAAAAACAATGCAAACATCGGGTTTGAAAAGCAAATTTGGGATGCGGCTTGTGTTCTCTGGGGGCATATCCCTGCAGCCGATTACAGAAAGGTTATCGTAGGATTGATTTTCTTACGATATGTGTCCTGTGCTTTTGATAAGCGTTATAAAGCCCTTGTAGAAGAAGGGGACGGCTTTGAAAACGATAAGGACGCTTATACAGCGGAAAATGTTTTTTTCGTGCCGGAATCGGCAAGGTGGAATGTTATCGCCTCGGCTGCGCATACGCCGGAGATAGGCAAAGTCATTGACGAAGCAATGAAGTCCATTGAGGCGGAAAACCCTGCCCTTAAGAATGTTTTGCCTAAAAACTACAATAGCCCTGACTTGGATAAACGAGTTTTGGGCGAAGTCGTTGACCTCTTCACGAATAATATTCAAATGGATGATGTCGACCAGGGGCGCGACTTGCTTGGTCGTACTTATGAATATTGCATCGCGCAGTTTGCCGCATACGAAGGCGTTAAGGGCGGTGAGTTCTACACGCCCGCGAGCATAGTCAAAACGATAGTGGCAATATTAAAGCCGTTTGAAAATTGCCGGGTTTACGACCCCTGCTGCGGTTCGGGCGGAATGTTCGTTCAGTCTGTAAAATTCCTGCAAGCCCATAGCGGGAATAGAGCAGGCATCTCTGTGTTCGGACAGGAATCCAATGCTGATACATGGAAAATGGCAAAGATGAATATGGCAATCCGAGGGATTGATGCAGACCTCGGTCCATACAACAGGGACACGTTCTTTGACGATTTGCATCCCACGCTTAAGGCAGACTTTATCATGGCAAATCCTCCGTTCAACCTTTCCAACTGGGGACAGGACAAACTCAAGGATGATAAACGCTGGAAATACGGTACGCCTCCCGCAGGAAATGCAAACTTCGCATGGATTCAGCACATGATATATCACCTTGCGCCGAGAGGGAAGATCGGTCTGGTGCTTGCGAACGGCGCACTTTCTTCACAGTCCAGCGGTGAGGGGGAAATCCGTAAAAACATCATCGAGGACGACCTTATCGAAGGCATCGTCGCTCTTCCTACGCAATTATTCTATAGCGTTACAATTCCCGTGACGTTGTGGTTTATAACAAAAGGGAAGAAACAGCCGGAGAAAACCGTGTTCATCGATGCCAGGAAGATGGGACACATGGTCGACCGAAAACACAGGGATTTTTCAGAGGAGGATATACAGAAAATCGCAGATACCTTTACGGCTTTCCAAAACGGGACTTTGGAGGACGTGAAGGGTTTCTGTGCCGTTAAGACGACGGCAGATATTGCGGCGCAGGATTATATTCTCACACCTGGTCGCTATGTTGGTATCGAGGAACAAGAGGATGACGGGGAGCCGTTTGACGAAAAAATGACACGCCTTACCTCTGAATTATCCGAGATGTTCAAAAAATCGCATGAGTTAGAGGATGAGATTAGAAAGAAGTTGGGGGCGATTGGGTATGAAATTTAAATCTTATACTCTTTCTGAATTGGCCACGATAAAATATGGGAAAAACCAATCAAAAGTCAATTGTACGAGCAGTGAATATCCCATTTATGGAACAGGCGGATTTATGGGATATGCATCAAAGCCGTTATACGATAAGCCGGCGGTTTTAATTGGAAGAAAAGGCACGATAGGTAGAGTTAAGTATGTCGAACATCCATTTTGGACCGTAGACACTCTATTTTATACAGAAGTTAATGAACAAATTGTTCTTCCGCACTTCTTATATTATGCGATGTCATTAATTGATCTCAATAAGTACAATGAAGGAACGACAATTCCGAGTTTGCGAACAGAGACATTAAATCGTTTGGAGTTATTGATTCCAAATATTGAAGAGCAAAAGAAAATCTTATCGATTTTGGAGTCAATTGACAAAAAAATCGAGATTAATAGTGCAATAAATCATAATTTAGCGGCTTAGAGCTGGATGTCGGAGACATCGATTTCGCCAGACATCAGTTTTGGCAGGATGGCATCTCGAATCAATGCAAGCTGTTTATTCTCATCTTCATTAGCCCAGATTTTATTGAATATTGGGGTAACAACTTTTGTAAAATCCATCATGATAGTGCTATCTGGGATGAGAATTTCGGTTTTGCGGAAGTCAGGAACGGTGAGCTGTTGTTGTGTTGTACCTGTGCCAGATATATGAAGTTGTTTCAAGTATAAATATAGGTACTTTGCGCTGAGAATACTTTCTTTTGGAATCAGTGTTACCAAACGAACGATAGGTACATAAGGGAGATGGCGCAAGCACACAAATCCGATTGTTCCTCGTGCCGAAACAGTCACGCTTTCATCAAAGATTTTTGCTTTGTCTGTATAACCATATAGTCCCTCGTTATCAAGTCCGTTAGAGTAAACAGGATATGGACATTCGGTAGACTTAATTTTTGATGTGTTCTTTGGCTTGTCTCCTCCGGCTCCCATTTCGGTTACTTCCCCAAGGGTATATGCCACCCAACTATTTGGCTTAATACCATCAAACGGAGCAAAGTCGATGAACCACGCCTTAAAAAGCGTCTCGGCTTGCTGCTCTAAATTATGATTTATAGGAGGTATTCAGAATGGAAAAAAGAGAGAAAGAAAGAGAATATTGCCGTTGTTCTCATTCGTCTGCCATAACCACGGTTTTGGATGAGTGGGGATATTGGGATGTTTGTTGCGACTGTGGTAAGCCGCTCGAGGATGGTTTTCACTACTATAACCACTACGACGGCGAAGATCACGATGATATAGATTTATATTAAACTAAACCTCCACAACGGCGGAGGTAAGCGAGATACAGCCGTTGCATAGTGGTTCTCCGATATGTTATTATTACAGGAGGACAACTATGAACGAAACATTTATCAATGATGTTGTCCAGGGAATGATTCCTTTTCTGGACAACGCGCAATTGGAAGAACTTCAATATGTTCTTCAACAGACACTGCACGGGAAAAGTGTAGTACAGGCAGAGGCTCCTGACCTGCTCGCCCAAGAATTGGAGAACCAGCGGCTGCTGGAATTGTTTATAGCGGCAAAGCGGGTAGAGGGGTGTTCGGAAAAGTCTTTGAAATACTATACTGTCACTATTACCACTATGATGCAAGGCATCGGCAAGGAAATCCGACATATAGTGACTGACGATTTGCGCCTATATATGACTGAATACCAGGCAAAGCGTAATTCGAGTAAAGTGACAATAGACAATATACGCAGGATACTGTCGAGTTTTTTCTCTTGGTTAGAGGATGAGGACTATATTCTCAAAAGTC
>ERZ779737.2817-NODE-2817-length-10852-cov-2.793461_pt1 | contig 10852 bp, 9 predicted proteins | sample MGYA00511889_ERZ779737 | MGnify/ENA primary metagenome ERZ779737 (study PRJEB29588, sample SAMEA2163575) | human gut metagenome | biome: human gut; feature: human-associated habitat; material: faeces | place: Denmark | collected 2008/2010 ...
TGAACCTGTTCTGGAATGTAGTTTAACATTGGATCCAAACCTACTACGATCGGTGCTCCTGTCTTCTTTATGTTGGCTACTAACTGATTAATCAATGTTTTTTCCTCCTACCTTATATACATAATCTAAATTTCATATTGTTTATATTTTACCATAAGGCATAATAAAAGGGAATGCCAAACTGCATTCCCTTCAAAACTCTTATTTTGCTATGTCACCATCCACAAACGATTACTTCATCTGTGCTTTTACTTCCTCCACAGCTTTATCAAGCTGATTGTCTGCATCCGGATTTTCTTCATTATTTTCGTATTCGACCTTTACATCCGGTGTAATTCCTTTTCCGTTGATGCTTCTTCCCTTTGGAGTGAAATATTCTGCAATCGTAAGTTTTACGGCTGTTCCGTCATCCAGATCAAAAATCTGCTGTACGACACCCTTTCCATATGTCTGGGTTCCGACAATCTTACCGATTCCGTAATCCTGGATTGCCCCGGAGTAAATCTCTGATGCACTGGCACTGTTGCCATTTACCAGAACTGCCAGCGGTTTTGTAAACTGATGTTCTTCGTCAGATTTCATCTCTGTCTTTTTGCCATTTTTATCTTCCGTATACACGATCAGGCCCTTTGGCAGCATCAGATCCAGCAGCACCAGGTCGTACTCCCCCGACACGAGCAGCGCCCTGCACCGGGCCAATCCTTCGCGGGCCATCCCTACATGAGGATGCTTCTGTCCATTCCCTGTTTTTCAAGATCATCCAATGCTTCTTTGTACTGATCATACGTCACAGTATCAAATTCAGACACTCTGATGTAACCAATCTTGTCATCCATCATCTTATACTCAATTGTCTGTGCCTGTACGGTATCTCTTGTTGCAGTCACAGTTACTTCTTTGGCATCTTCACCTCTTAATACGGTGAGTTCTACCGTTGTTCCTTTTTCACCCTTTACCTTACTTACAACTTTAGAGAGATCTTTTCCTGTGACTTCTTTTCCTTCAACCTTATAAAGGATATCATTCGCCTTAAGTCCTGCTTTCTCAGCCGGAGAATCCTTATATATCTGGACCAGAGTGATCACTCCTGTCTCTGTATTCTGAGACATCACAGCACCGATTCCGGAATATTCACCACCAGTTGATTCGTATAATTCTTTTGTTTCTTTTTTGTTATTAAAATTAGTGTAACTACCAAACATTTTGTTATTAATTCTGTTCATTGCTTCTTTATAATCACTTACTTGTTTAGTATTATTATTAGCTTTCCAGCGATCATTGAATATATCAAGTGTGTCTCTGTTGCGATTAAAACCAAGTGCCATATTATCACATCCTGAAACTAATTTTAGCAAAAAAAACGAAAAAAGGCAAGTAATACTTACTTCTATATGACAATATTACTCGCTTTATACTAATTTTGCAATGACTGTGTTTTTATCTACTACTTTACCTATTTTAACTTTTATAATCTTGTTAGTATCATATTTGCCTTTGATATGGACAAGTATATAATTACTAGTAAATCCCTTGGTATAACCATTTTTATAACTTTCGGTAATAATTTCTTCTTCTTTGTTTAACATGCTTTTATAAAATTCTAATTCATTATCATTGGATAACTCAATTACTTTTCTAGTACGTATTTTTTTAATTTCTTGAGATACTTGGTTGTCCATGGTACAGGCTTTTGTTCCTTCTCTTTTGGAATAAGGAAATACATGTATTTTACTGAATTTAATTTTGTTTAAGAAGTTAATTGTTTCATTAAATAGATTGTCATCTTCATAAGGAAAACCTACAATTAAATCGGTAGTAATAGAAATGTCTAAAATGTTTTTTCTAATATAGTTTATTCTATCAAGAAAATACTTGGTATCATATTTTCTTTCCATTAGTTTGAGTATTTTATCACTTCCACTTTGAAGTGGAATATGTAAATGATGGGCAATAATATTACTATTTTTCATTATTTCAATTATTCCATTAGTAATCTCATTTATTTCAATTGAAGATATTCTTAAGCGATATAAATTAGGTATTTTTATTAATTTTTTGAGAAGGTTTTCTAAATTAGTATTAATATCACGACCATATTTACCTGTATGAATACCTGTTAAGACTATTTCTTTATAACCACGGTTAACTAGGTTTGTTACTTCTTCAATAACTAAATTTTCATTTTTACTTCTTATGTTTCCACGACTGTAGGGAATAATGCAATATGCACAGAAGGCATCACATCCATCTTGTATTTTAACAAATGCTCTTGTATGAGAATTAAAATCATTAATCTCCATAACCTCGAATGATTCGTTGGTTAAATCGTATATTTTTTTTATTTCTTTTTTATTTTTTATATATTCTTCTAATAATTCTACTATTTTACTTTTATCTTTGTTACCAATTATGATATCAGCGTCAATGCTATTTCCTTTTATTTGAGAATGACACCCCATAACTACTACAATGGCATCTTTATTTTTTCTTGCTTGTCTAATCATTTTTTCACTTTTATTATCCGCCGTATTTGTAACTGTGCAGGTGTTTATGATATAAATGTCTGCGAGAGAATTAAATGGTACTATTTCGTAACCATTTTCTTTTAATTTTGATATAACGTATTCGCTTTCATAAATATTAACTTTGCAACCTAAACTGCATATTGCTACTTTCACTAAAATCACTTCCTTGTGAGTAATATTATAGCAGATTAAAGAAAAAAAAGGAAGTTTTCTTCCTTTAATTTTTACTATCTAACTGATACTTTTTTTCTATAAATCGTAATTGATGCAATTGCAAGTACACTGATAAGTGTTAATAATATATAACCAAATGTCGCATCAAATGTTTTTGGATTTTCCACGACTGGATTATTTATTACTTCTACATTATTATAAGTTATTCCATAAGTAGAGAATTTATCAGTAAAAATATGTAATTCTTTATTAGTTTCATCTATATAGAATGTTTGATCCTTTAATTCAGTAGGCATCTTATCTAATTTAGTAAATTTATTTACTTCTTGACCATGATAACGATATAATTCTATTTTTTCTTTATTTAAAGCATCAAATGAAATAATGAATTGTAATACATTATCAGTATTAGATAGTGTTTGTCCATTATTTTTTATTCCTATATTTAAGAATAACATCTCTTTATTTTTTGTTTCAGCAAGTATCTTATTTTGAGCTTCATTATTCTCTAATTTCTCTTCTTTTTGAACAATTACTTCTATTTGTCCATCTATTTTATCTAATCCATCTACTAATACATTTGGAGTATCCTTTCCAACTAGAACAGTAACACTTCCAGTTTTAATTTCAGCATCAACTTTTAAATTTTTATCTAATACTTCTACTAATTTAGTAGTTGAATTATTACCATTTATAAATACAATATTGTATTTTCCTTTTTCTACTTTAGTAAATTCATATTTACCTTCGTCATCAGCAGTAACAACCTTTAAAACATTACCACCTTGAATTAATTGAACCTTAGCATTATTACCATTAGTAATTGTTCCACTAATAATAAATGTTCCTTCTACAACATTTATTGGACTTACAACATATTTTTCTTCACTAAAGGTAACTTTATGTGCTGGTTTTAAATAAGAAACAGGATTAGCACTAAAAGTACCTCCAGATACTGCTATAGCACCTTTATAATCTAGTTCTTCAGATAATAAGAAGTTATTATTTCCTCTTGCAGAAACAAATTTACCACCTAGAATTTCAATTTTATTAACATTGGTTTTTTTAATATTTTTAGCTAAATATTCATATATACTAACAGCATTTTTACTTGTAAATGTTCCGTCTTTAATGATTAATTCAATGTTACCATAATAATCCTTATTAGATTCTAATTGTAATGAAGCTCCTGATGCGTTAACACCATCTGAATATCCTTCGGTTGGCATTTTCGATTCACCAGTACAAGTAAATGTACCTCCATTAATATTAACCTTTCCAGCTTTAATAGCCATTGCTGATTCTTTACCTGTAATATTTGCATTGCCAATATTCCATGTTCCATTTCCCGCTGCATATAAACCAGTTTTTTCAGAATTAATAACTGCTCCATCTAAAATATTAATTACTGGAGCTCCTTCGGCATTTTGTAAAGTACCATTAATAGTAATACCACCTTCAGTAGATTCTATCTTACCAGCAAACTCAACATTAACTCCATAACCTATTTTTTTATTTTCTGGGTCATAAAATACTGCAATACCATATAAACCATTAACTGTAACATCTTTACCAACTTTTAATGTTGAATAGTTTACTTTAGTTTTATCAGTAGTACCCCTTACATTTAAGGCATTATGCTCAGGATGACTAATAGTACCTTTCCCAATAATATTTAATGAGCCATCTTGAACGGTAAATGATCTTACACTTGCTCCATCAAAATCAATATTATGATTATTCATATTTAATGTAACATCAGTAGAAACTAAAACTCTTTCAGGAAGTGTGTAAGTAATATTATCTATTAATTTTACAACATCACCTGATTTAGCAGTTTTAAATGCCGCTAATAATGTTGCTGCATCATTAACTTCTACCTCTTTTGCACTTACCACAGACAATGAAAATATCATAGCTATCATTGCAACAATAACAAGCATTTTTCTTTTCATAATAATTTTTCTCCTTTCTTTTTTGTTTATTATGACTATGTAGATTACTCTCTACATTTAAATATTATCATATTTATTTATATAAAGCAATACATTCTTATACTTTTTTTTATTTACATTGGTAAATGTCAAATATTATAATTAATATTATCTATATAATATATAATGCAAGTAAATTATTAGTTAATTATAAAACTAAAAAAAGAAGATTACTCTTCTTCATATATAGTAAATTCTACTGTAATTCTTTTTTTATGCTTATTAATAAATTCTAAGTAATATTCACCAGTGCCAATGTAAGGAAAAACAAAATGTCCTGTGGTTGTACCATCTGCTCTAATGTTACCTAAATTAGATATTACTGATTCATATTTTGAACTAGTAATTTTATCTAATCTTAAGTTATTTGGTCCATATACGTTATAGGCACCTGATTTAAACTTAGCACCACTTTTTGAGGTGTTTTTAACATTGACTTCTAAAAATACTAGAGTATTATATTCTTCTCTTTCACTTACTGGGGCTCTTAAAGAATAATTAACAAAAGTAATATCAAAATTCTTAATACTTATTGTATCTCCCATAGTGAATTCTGTCTTTTCAGGTTCTTTTTCTTTACCACATCCTGTTATAAAGAATAAACACATACATATTATAATTACATTAAATATCTTTTTCATAATAATTCCTCCAACTACAACCATTATATCAAATAAATACTTTTTTTTCTAGTGTTTTCTATTATTTTTCTTCTAGTAATAGATTTAATATTTTATTTCTTAATACTTTGTTTTCTTTTTCTAAATCATCACTAACTTTGAATGGTTTTCCTATTTTTATGACTAAATCTTTATATTTTCTTTTATAGTGACCTAAAACCGCAAAAGGTACTATGTAGGAATTGGTCTTACTTGCTAAAGAGACTGCTCCAAATTTAAAGGGAAGTAATAAGCTATCATTATATTTTTCTTTGCTAAGTATGTCTTTTAATTTACTGGGATTCATTAATAATTCTAGGTATTTATTTTTATTTATTATTTCTTGTTCTTTTAATTTTTTTATTATTTCTATTTGAGATAATTTTATTTGTTTATCATATGCTATTTTTTTATATGCTTTACTATCAATATTTAAAATATTAGCTATTTCTTTTATTTTATCTTTTTTATAACAAATTCTATTTCTAGTTCCTTCAGGAAATATTCCTATAGCATGACCATCATTTAGTAATTCTATGGCTTCACTTTTGGCAGTACTGGTATCTGATCCCCTATCAACTGGTATTTGGGAAACATATCTAAAGAACCATCCCATTTTGGAATCAAAATATTCTTTTTTGGCCATGTAATGTATTACTCTATCGGTATTTATCATGATAGGAAATTGGTCATGGACGTTGGTATGATTACCACATAGGATAAAAGCACCTTGTTTGGGAATGTTTTCTATTCCTATTACTTTTGGTTTAAAATAACTATTAAATAGAAATTTCATAACTGGTTTTAGTCTTTTATAGCCACGTGTCTTTTTTTGATATTCAATGTTATCCATGTTTCACCTCTTTTAGAAAATTATTTGTATATACTATTAAGGATATTATTTGAATGATTAGTGTAATTATATAGATGATAACATATACTGTGTTGTTTATGTTTTTAAATAAGGTTAAATAAGTACATGCAATTAATATATATAATAAGGTGGTTTTAATTTTACCTAGGAAATTAGTTTTGGGATTTCCATTTTTACTTTTGCTATATATGGTTAAGATAGATACTAATAGTTCAAGTATTAAAGATATTATTAATAATTTATTTTTAAATACTAATGGAATAATAATTCCCCCGACAAACACTTTATCACAGACAGGATCTAGTTGTCTACCAAATTCGCTTACTACATTATATTTTCTAGCAATTCTTCCATCTATTAAATCAGTTAAAGCAAAGCATACGGTAATAATCATTGCTGTATAATAATATTTTAATATAATTAATGGTATTATGATTAAAGGGGCTATAAGTCTAGAAAAAGTTAGTAAATTGGGAATTTGTTTGATTATTGTTTCTTTATGTTTTAAATCATTTAAATTATTTTTTATTTCTTTGTTTAGTTTGTTAAGTAATTCCTTCATAATACACCTACTTCTTTATATTATTCTCACTTTCTAAGGCTTGATAATTGACTTTTCCTAATTTTGTTCTAGGTAAATCACTTCTATATTCAAAGACATATGGCATGGCATACTTGGCAATGTTTTTTTCACAGTGTTCTTTAATGCTTTTCTTTATTTCGCTTGTGGGTTTAATTCCATCTTTTAAGACAATATATGCTTTGGCTACTTGCACTTTGTGTGGATGGTCTATTCCAATTACGGTGGATGTTAGGACATTAGGATGCTTTTCTATTACTTCTTCAATGTATGATGGATATATGTTATATCCTGATGATACTATCATTCTTTTTAATCTTTGTTTGAAGTAAACGAAGCCATCTTTATCTACATATCCTAAATCTCCTGTATGAAGCCAAACTTTTTTATCTTCTTCGTGGTATTGTAAGGCTTGAGATGTTTCTTTTGGGTTGTTTAGGTAACCCATCATAACGGTAGGACCATTTATACATATTTCTCCTTCTTCACCTGTTGCAACTTCAGTGTGAGTGTTTGGAACCACGATTTTGATATAAGTATCTGGTACTGGTACACCGATGGAATTATCTCTACTTTCATTAACGGGTGTCATGCAAACTCCAGCGGTTGCTTCAGTTAGGCCATAGGCTGGTCTAATTATGGTATTGGAACCATGGCTTTTTAAGAAATCATCTATTTTATGTTTTAGAGAAGAGCTGAGGCTATCTCCTCCAGAAATTAGGCAAGTTAAATATGATAAGTCTTTGTTGCTTAGTTTTTTACTGTTTATCAATGTTTCAAAAAGAGTTGGAACGCCCGCGATAATGTTCGGTTTATATTTTATTACTAAGTTGTCAAATGTTTTTGGAGAAAATGTTGGCAATAATATGCTTTTACCACCTGCGACAAAGCAAGCATGGACACAGCATCCAAGTCCAAAACCATGGAAAATTGGCATTATTGATAGAATAGAGACTTGAGGTCCTAATTTCTTGCAAACTTCTAGGTCTTCTAATACTAAGGCATTTAGGTTCATGTTAGATAAGATTATTCCTTTTGGAGTTCCTGTAGTACCCCCACTGTAAAGGATAACAGCAGGAGTGTTACCTTTGTTGTTATCACATAGTTTTTCATGGTAGTTATTGCTTAGTTCATAGAATTTTGACCAGTACATGACTTTGTCATTGTCTTTGACTTTTTTAATTTTCATTCCTTTGGTTAGAAAGTAACCAATTTGGGTAATTTTGTTCATGGAGATATCGACGGATGCTAGAATAATGGTTTTAAGATCAGTTTCGTTTATGATTTTATTAATTTTATCCCATGTGAAGTCCACTGCAACAATGGTCTTGCTTTTTGTCATTTGTAAATATGTTTTAATTTCTCCTTCACTAGATAAGGGATGAACCATATTGGCAATAGCCCCGATTAAGTTAACAGCATAAAAACTAATTAATGCTTCTGGAGTATTGGGCATACATATGGTAACGATGTCTCCTTTATTTATGCCTAGAGTTTTGAACGCTCTAGCACATTTTCTAATGCTAAATACAAATTCATGGTATGTTTTTTCTTTACCATAATAATTATAAGCAATGTAAGTTGGGTACTTAATTGCTGTTTTGTTTAATAATTCAAACATAGATATGTCAGGTATGTCTATGTGTCTGTTGATATTTTCTTTATCATAGGTTTTATACCATGACATTTCTTTTTCTTTTTTTCTTATTTTGAATATGTCTTTGAATTTCAATAAAACTACCTCCTGTTCTTATTTTTTTCTTCTTCTAATAAATTATTATAATCAACTTTTCCTACTTTTGTTCTTGGTAAGTTATCACGATATTCAAATTCGTATGGTATTGAATATTTGGCTAGATTTTTTATGCAATGTTCTTTGATGCTTTTTTTTATTTCATGAGTTGGTTTATATCCTTCTTTTAAGACAATGTAGGCTTTGGCAACTTGTACTTTGTATGGATGGTCTATTCCAATTACGGTGGATGTTAAAACAGCAGGATGAGCATCAATGACATTTTCGATGTAAGATGGGTATATGTTGTAACCAGATGATACTATCATTCTTTTGAGTCTATATTTAAAGAAAATAAAGCCATCTTTATCCATGCAACCAATATCTCCTGTGTGAAGATAATATTTGCCATCTTCATGCATTCTAATAGCATTCATTGTTTCTTTTTCGTCATTTAGGTAACCAAGCATAATTGTTGGCCCACTTATGCATATTTCGCCATCTTCTAGGATGTCCGCTTCGTCATGAGTTCCTACTCTAGTGATTTTATAAATGGTATCTGGAAATGGAATACCAATAGTACCTTCTTTATAAAATAGTGATGGACAAAGGCAACTTGGTCCAGTACTTTCGGTTAGACCATAACCTTCTCTTACTTTTGTTTTACAGCCATGTTCATTTAAATATTCATCTACTTTTTTCTTTAGGGATGGACTTAAACTATCTCCACCTGATATGATACAAGTTAAGGATGACAAGTCTTTTTTGCCCATTCTTTTAGTTTTTAAAAGAGCTTCGAATAGGGTTGGAACTCCTACGAGAAAGTTAGGGCGATAATATTTAATCATGCTTCCAAACTTTTTGGGACTGAAACTTGGTATTAAAATACATTTCATGCCAATATATAGAATGGTATGTACACATACGCCAAGTCCAAAGGCATGAAAAATAGGCATTATTGATAGAATAGAATCTCCAGCACTAGCAGGATCACACATAAATTCAGCCTGATATGCTACGGCATTAAAGTTCAAATTGGATAACATGATACCTTTTGGTTCACCGGTGGTGCCTCCACTGTAAAGGATAACGGCAACATCGCTTCCCTTTCTTTCAACATAAGTTTCTTCTTTATAATTAATTCCTAAATCAAGAAATTGTTTTAAAGTAATAGTATTATCATTAGTTTTAACTTTGTTCTTTCTTCCCTTCATAAACCAATATAAACTAGACATTACAACTTTCATGTCATCATTTGGAAAACTAATAATTATTTTTTCTACATTAGTGTTTTTTACGATATTGTCTATTTTTTTATAGACTGCATCTATTATTAATATATATTTACTTTTTGTCATATTTAAATATAATTCAATTTCTTTTTCACTAGACATGGGATGAACCATATTAGCTATGGCTCCGATTTTATTAATAGCATAAAACATATAAATAGAAGATGGTGTGTTAGGCATACAGATGGTAATAACATCCCCAATTTGTACTCCTAATGCTTTTAAGGATTTAGCATATTTATCAATTAATCTCATAAATTCTTTATAAGTGGCTTTATTTTTATAGTATTCTATAGCTATGTAATTAGGATATTTTAGGGCTGTTTGGTGAATTAATTCATACATAGAATAATCAGGATAATCCAAATGAGGTGTTTGTTTTCCATAGAAATCATACCATGGTTGTCTAACTTCTTTCTTCTTTTTAAAAATCATTTCTATCTTATCTAGTACATTTTTCATATATTTTCTCCTCGTGTAATATATTTTGTAAGTTATTTTTACTTACAATTTAATATTCTTTCTAGTTAGTTTTTTAACTAACAAATTTATTTATTGGTTGTGATACTCTAGTGTTAAAATATTATTGAAATATATTTGACTGAGATCTATTCTAATTCTCCTTGTAACCCATTATGGTGTTTACTCATAAAGACTGTTTCTCTTCTTATTAGTTCGCAGTATCCAAATCCCTAATAGAAAATATGTATTCTAATAACGAGGTTGTTGTAAATAAATGAAAATATGTGTAACTACTATCTTCTTCTTTTAATTTTTCCATATATTTAACAAGATTAGTAACATCAAACTTTTTATTAAGGTATACTTCAGCATAAGCCCTTTTAGGTTTAAGATAATATATTAAATTAAATTAAATTAAATTAAATATTCCATTATCTTGTTTAATTAATTTTGCATCTCTTCTATTTTTGCTCGTTATATTCACCGCTTACGTGAACCTCACACAATTTAAAATCGCATGTTTCTAATATCACTATTAGAATTTTCTCCATTTAATAATA
>ERZ779737.2819-NODE-2819-length-10849-cov-1.552066_pt1 | contig 10849 bp, 12 predicted proteins | sample MGYA00511889_ERZ779737 | MGnify/ENA primary metagenome ERZ779737 (study PRJEB29588, sample SAMEA2163575) | human gut metagenome | biome: human gut; feature: human-associated habitat; material: faeces | place: Denmark | collected 2008/2010 ...
CGAATATTGTGATAGTGTGGAATCATGCGCCTATTTGTAATCTTACAAACTTTTTTATATTCAGAGCCAGTGCAGTTCATCCACAAAATAAAGATGAACTAATTATGTGTTTATATGCCAATATCTGCTCTGGAGATAAAAAGATGTTTAGAACACATGTAAGATTAATTTGTATATTTATTATAGTTTTATGTTATGCCTGAGTGGTATATGACAACAACAAAACTGTCATTTATTAAATGTTTCATAACCGATTCTATGGAACCTTATGTTATGGTAAAGCACACACCAAATACTCCATTGTTTGATACTCGCTTTACAGATTATGGATATGACAAAGTTTCATTTATTGAGCAGCTCAGACAAATGAACTATCAAATGTATATATTTAACAATGTGTTCGCTATGGATTATCCACATCCAGTGTACAAATAACACTGTCATTGCTTAACAATAGATCATCATTTCGAATTAAGTTTGCAAAATCAACGGTAAAACAGATAGAAACCAGGTATCAAGGTTTCTTGTCACAGTTGAATATTAAGTATAACAGCAAACCGCATTATCCGATATGCAAAGAAATCCAAAAAGAATATTATATAAAAATATAATCCTCAGATGTTTGTTGTACTAGCTATGTTGCAAACAATTATACAAATTTAGAAAATAATTATTTTATGAATATTATTCCACACACATAATTAATATCAATGTCTATTGTCTCCAGGTGAAAAGAATAACAAAAGGAAAATACCTAGAATACTTAGGGAATACAGTACTGAGATGGTTGAACTAGTTTATTAACTCAATATATCAATATAAAAATAATATGTGAAAAATACCAAAAGTAACGTTTTGTATTATGGATTTTTTTGAGGAATTTATAATAATATAGATATTTTATTTTATGCTTGTCTTTTATCTTATTGGTTTTGTTAGTTTATATTCTATTGTATGTGCAGTAAATCGTTTTTCATTAAGTATGCCGTGCTCAAGAATAAGTTTACTTGACATTATTTCAAGAAATCTTGTAGCCAATAAACTAGAAACTGTAATTCGAAGTCAGGAATTGAACCACACTATTGTTTTATACTGCACGGACAGTGGCTATATTAACTTATTTTTGAATGCATATTACGCCAGTAATCTTCGCAATTACAAGAATTTGGTGGTAACGTGTTTCGATAGGTCTTGCTATCGAACCCTGTCAGCTTTAAACATTTCTGTAGCTATTCTAAATATTGGTTCTGACACATCCGTAAATACCAATACTGCATCAACCTGGGGAACCAAGGCATTTCAAAACAAAGTCCAGTGGAAACTTGTGATGTTAATGAGAGCGTTAGCTACTAATGTCAGAGTGCTTTATATCGATTCAGATATAATCCTATTAAAAAATCCATTTCCTTATTTGAATTCGATACGGGGATATGATATAATATCTCAGAAAGATACAACGATTTGTTCTGGATTTATGTATTTGTATCCTACAAATATTACTAAGTTGGTAATTCGCAAAGCTGCTGTTTTAAGACCAAAATTATTGAATGCAGGAGATCAAAAGGCTATTTTGACTGCTGTGGCACAAACTCCGAACATTAAAATTCATCTTTTGCCTATTAATATGTTTTCCTCTGGTGAAATTTTTTTTAATTCTCATTCCTATTACTGGGATCAAATTAACACGACACAAATCATGATTCACAATAACTTTATTATTGGCACAAAAAACAAACTTTACAGGTTTAAAGAGCTAAAAATGTATAAACTCAATGTGAACAACGAATACAGTAACCCAGAGAGTAGATATATCACATTTGAATTATGGAGTGAGCTTTATATAGATGCTTAAAACATAGAAAATGAGACGGAATTGATATTAATGATCAATTTGGCAAATCAGTTAAACCGATCTCTTGTCATCCCCCCCTTTAAGTGTTTTGCCTCCAAAAAGTATTGCACCTTATGTGACATTTTTGGAATGGACTGCGGTCAAGCCATTTATGATAAATCAATCAACCCTATTAAAGAATCAGTAATTGATTTTATTTACAATTAAATTTAGGTTTTTTTCACGAATCCTTTTGTGCCTGAGTCAATACGAAAAGAAGATCAATTTGGAAATATTATTTCCTTTAGACATGATTGTATAAATGGTACAATGCTTGTCAGTGACTTTCCTCCAAGAAAAAACAATAAGAATCATTTAGAATGTCATAAATGCAACAAGAATGTGTCCACTTGTGCTTATGAGTTGTTTAAAAATAATAATAATTCAGTAATAAAGTTACTTTCCATATTTTGAATTGTTTATAAGAAGACATACGCAATTTAGGGGCGAAAATAAGTGCTTTTATTAGTTTAACATCAACTCGCATAGTTCGTTGTTGAATATGTCATACATTTCTTTCATTTTTCACTGCATATGTTATTTAACAAATAACAGAAATTATCATTCACGTTTATTTCAAAAGCCAAAATGAATTCATATTTTCTTATTGTATTTTCTGTTTTTCCGGATTAATTAGCGTTATACTTATTCACACAGGTAAATGTCGTTAACTCTTCTAAAATGCACTTCTGTATATATTTGAAAATTAAATTGGAATCATTTAAATGGCAAGGATACCTATTATTGGTGTTTATAATACATAGATGATATCTATCATGATATATTCCAAATATCCAAAGTAAGCATATCTTATAAATATCTATGTAGCTGTCGTAAAACAAACAAATTATTCAGCGGAATAATATAAAGAAAATAACATAAGTCTCCGAAACAATAGTTAAGGAATCTATAATATATATGTTCCTTATAAATATTATACTAAATATTATGCGCCTACATTAATAAACATAATATAAAAAATAATAAGCGATATTCATTGCTACATGGAATAGAAATATTATATTATTTCAATATCTTAAAAGTGTGAACTGATATTGCTAATATTTATTAATAGTTTAATTTTATGAAAACACAAAGAAATATTAAGGATTATTCTATTATAATTTCTCGAATGAATAAAGAAGAAACAGAAAATTAATTTTACCAAATATATAATAATGAAATACCTTGATGAGTATTATATAATATATCAAAAAAGGAAATAGTATAGATATTTAAATTTGTGAGAATTTATTGTAACATTTTGACACAATTAAGAAATTAATAGATAAAAGAAATTTTATTGGAAGTTGCTAAAGAAAATGAAATCATTATTCACTCCAATTATCAATTTGGATAGCATGAAATTGCCAGATACTAATAACGCAACGGGAAGCATTATATCAAATTTAATAGTATCTCATAGAGTTTATTATTTTGCATGTGGCAGACATTATGTCTGTGATGTCATTTTATAATGTTCATTATTGTAATTATATAAGTAATATACGTATGGTTGCAGAGTTTAGTTCGTTTTTAATATCATATATGCCAGAATTCACACATAATTAATTACCGTTCAAATTGTTAGCTAAAAGTTATCAAACAAATAATTATATGTATATCTAACTACTCACTTTCTTGTTCTTAGACCATAAGTTGAATAAACTGCTGCTCGTAACTTTCTCATAAATTGAGTTTCCAAATCAGTGTCTTTCCTTCTTCGAGTGAAGTTCCACGAAATTCTTGTCCTATTATGAGGAATATCTACGCAAAATTCGTTCACCAACACATAATAGTGAAACTCTATGCTACAAAACAACAATCAACATATACTCAAAAATGTTAATCGGCTGAACATTTCGACTTTGTTGAATCCATAGTTGATATAATATGGATGAAATAAAGGCACAATTTTCGATCTGCGGATGACAGAATAAGGTTCCATTTCATGATTGGTATGAAAAGGCAACACAATATTCTTTTTCTGCTTAAACATTCTATTCGCACTAATTACATTCTATTTGAGGAGTTCATTTAACGATCATACATGAAATGGTGATGATATTTCGTACACAGTATTTCTGTATTTATGTTTGAGTTGAGATTTATTCATTGGCACCAAATTCCATCTATATTTAATTTTCCACAAGATAGTATCTTACATGTGATAACAATTGCCATATCGTGAGCATTGCTTTTTTAATGCTCTTGATCTTGTTATCATGTGAAATAATTTTACGACAAAAACTGCTTTATGGTCATGTAACGTCTCATTGTGCAGCAGGATAGAATCATACAGAGTTTCAGAAGGAAATGCATCAATATCACAGATAAAATAGTGTGTCGTATCAATTGACTCAATCGATAAATCACGAAGCAAATTAATAGGAAAAATGGTATTATTTGAATATACTGGTCCGAAATCATCGAAAAGAATAGATTGATAAGGTGCATTAAGCTCTCTTATCACGTATAGAACAAAGGTAATTTGTTTATAATCATTATAAGCGTCGATCAGCGTTCCAACCTGTGCCAATTGAGACTCAGATACTGCCACTGCCAATATGATATCATGTTTCCAACGCTTCAACAAGTAAGGAAGTCGATTTTGTCTATCTAATGTTAACACCGTTATCAGCGTTACTCCATCAAAAGCTTTTTCATTATCTATATTAAATAGTTCACCACACAATTACAAGGCTTTCTCTGATATGAGGAGCAAAGATTGTTTTTAGAGTCATACAACAATAGATAGAATTGTTGGCAGTGAGAGAATGTTGTGGTATCATGACATCTGAACAATAAATCTTGCTTATGATTGTTGAAAAAGGAAATAACTTGTGTTGCTGATAAACAGAGCGAGGAATGATATGGATTCATTTCATACGGAACCAGTCTATGAAAGCATTGCTTTTCATTGCTTAAATTTTTTAACTGGTTTATATGATTGAGCATTTCGACATAATCGTTGTTTTGACCGTATTGAAAATCTGCCAATTGAAACGACGTAATATTGACCGAAACAGCTTTAGATAGCTTACTCCTTAATTCCAAAGTCAAGGCTGTTTCAGATCCCACACACATGGATCGGATTTGATTTTGAGAAATATACATAAGCAAAACAAACCCAAGAGAGATAAAATAGACAATCATTAAAAATATCTAAAATACAAAATAATATTTTACAACATTGCTCTTGTAGAAAGCATTTAAAACAGTTATGAGTATATTATAAAACGTGTAATTATCGTTGAGTAATTTTGAATATATTCAACGTTCATTTGTTTTTACAATGATCAAACTGGGGCTGATAATAAAGCTATCACCGCAAAAATTCATGACATTGGATATTATTGTTAAGTATTCTTTAATGAAATAATGAAAAGCATGGTGCTTGAAAAAAGTCACAGCATGTAAGAAAAAATATGAAAAAACGAATAAGAGTATAAATTACACAACGCAAAATATACTATAATTCAGAATATGGTGATAATTGAATGTGTTAATTTCGCTAGATAATAAATTATAATATGATGATAATCGATATACACATATTATGAAATAATCATAAACAAGAAATTATCTTATAATCAGCTATAATAAAAGGAAAATATTATTTCATTCATATATCTGATAATTAAATACACAAAGATACTATTTGAAATATACTAATATTTCGTATATGACGACGATAATCAGATACACATTTATGTTTCCATGACTAATAATATGTATTGAACTTTTCGAAATTATTTGTGTTACAGTAATGGTTTCATTTATTTAGTACATCAATTATAAGATATAATAATTCTGAAATTGTTTTTCTAAAACCCATATGTTTTTTAACGCTGATTATGCATCCTGAACTATAGTATAAACAAAGGAATGCATTTTTTGATTATTCTAAATTGATATTTTGTGTGTCATTCAACAATTCTATTGGTATTTAGCTGTTAAACACACTTATATTACATTACATGTATTGTTGTTGTGTTGTACCTATCCTGTATAAATTAATAACAAGCAAATACATTTCTTTTAGTTTAATACTCTCTATAAATTGTTTTTTTATATTATTCAAATTCATCTGACCTTAATTGCTTTAATGCTGTTTTTTTGTAAAATTTGTACTTGTTTTGGTATGTAATACATTGCATTTTTAACTATATTTACTGTTGATTTTAAACATATTTGGTTGTTATTGTATTCTATAAAAACCATTAACAATATCTCAGATCGATTTTATATGTTATATCGTTGACTATTATTATGCTATTTTAGTGATATAATGTTAATACTACAATATGCAAAACATGTTCCTGATTATTGTTTCAATTTCAATATCGCAATGTCTTGCTTTGAAGCACACACTATTTCATACATAATTACATAACAATTTTTCGATGACTATTAGTTTGGATCTTCAAATAGAATAAAATATAGAATAACAACATTGCTATTCCTTTTATTTGTTAGTCTCGTTAAACATGTTTTTACGTTTATATCCTAGTGATTTTCTATATTTCTTGTTGTCATATAGACCAATTCTTATTATATTTTTATATTCATAGTAATTGGAAAATAATAATTTTATGTGTAATTTAAATCTTTATCATCAACAGAAATTTGAGTTTTTCACACTTATTAACTCAGATGCTTAGTTTGACAAATAGTAAAATCGATAAAACTACTATATGTTTTGGTATCGCAAACTTGTTTCTTGGGTTCTATAATAATCGGTTTCTTTCCAGTTAAAGCGCACATTGTTAAACTATATGTACTTCTCGTTGTCATTACACATCTTTTTCCATGTCCCAAAATGTATAACTCGGCCACAGCGCTGAATGTAGCATACGATACTAAATTGTTCTGCATCATTTGGGTGTCAGCTGGAATTGTCTGGTTCTTGGAATAGATCAATGTGTAATTTGTTAAATTTCTTGCTAAACGATCTTTCATGATTAGGGAATCCGATGCCACATAGAGTTTGTTTGATCTGGGAAGTAATGAAATGCATCAGATGATCAAGGAAAGTGAATCCATCGACATAAATTCGATGAATACAGGAATATCAGCCAAGTCCCCTCCAAATCTTAGGTGAACAGAGTTATATTCCTCTTTGTCGTAGTTTGGATATAAATAATGCATATATTGTATCAAACTTTCAGAAGGAATCATAATCTTCCTCAGAAACTCACCATATAGATTGTAAGCAAGAGCTACGACTGTCGAATTTTTAAAATGACTTTTAAATCCCAAATGAGTCAGTGTGTTGTTGTAATATGATGAACAGGCCACTGCTTTTATTGTCAATAAATTTCCAGTCACTGTTGTTATCTTGGTAGGGAATAAAGAGGAAATAGTGTGATTCACCACGGCATCTGTGAATTTTTCGCGATCAGGTTTTGACATTCTGGAATGAAACGATAGATAATAAAATGATGAATATAATGCAAGAACATGTGCATCTAAAGTGAATGCATACAATTAAAACACCGTACCTTCATCTGATATGTAAATGATTTGATTGGGAAAAGATTGTTTGATATTCCACACTTGATGCCATCCTGCAGACAACGGAACTATTAGTGATAAAGTTAAGAATGATATTACTAACGATAGGTATCCGAAAATGATACGATATGACATATAAACCACTAAATATTTGTAGCCTGTTTCCGACTCCCTTAAGGTTCGGTAAATAAAATATTCGATTTCCATTGTGCAATCTAAAATGTTAACAATACACATTTGTTACAGATTGTAAATATAGATGGATTCCAATTCATTGGCAGAGGGTAGATTTGTTAAATTCCCTATAACGTTATATCTATTTGTAATTCAGTTATCGCTTTCATACCCCAACTTGCGAACAGGATCTATTTCCGGTAAAGTCTGAGATATTTCGTATTTCTTTTGATGAAACTTGATACTTCTTTTGGTCAATAGCTTGTAAGCATTTTCCGAAATTGAAGCACTTGTCTCTTTTTCAAAAGAACTATTCATCAATAGCTGAATAATGACAATACGGCTCTCCATTTTGTCTTATGTGAGAATGTATCAATTCAGAATAATCCTTTCGGCCTCTATAATTAGAACCTTTCGTTGATCATGTTACAGTAGAAGGTCGTATTTGTAATATACAGTTGAGTCCGATAAAAAATGACTACATTAGAAAAGCACATAATAGTTACATCGCCAGGAAGTACAACACCAAAAATACAATATTAATCTTGATTAGAAAGTTAATAGCTCAATATAGACAATATTGATTTAAATAATATGAAAACGCAGAAAATAGTTCAAAATATTCATATTTCAAAGAATAGGAATTATTTACTCATATTAATTATTGAATCGATAGCATATGAATTGCCATTAAACCGTTATTATTGAGAATGTGACTTATTACCAAATAATTCATTTTTGTTGCCATTTTAAGTTAACTCAGATATTGTATTTTTAAAAGTAACAAACAAAATAAAAAAAAAACTATTAATGACAAATACGTTTACTTATATTGTATGTTGGCCTAAAAAGACTCGCGAGCTTTTGCATTTGAAGAGTTTTGTCATAGGTCGACTTCTTCTGCGACATATATTCCTTGGACATTTTTGTGCGTTTATGAGGAATCTCTACACAAAACTCGTTCAGCATGATATAATAGTGGAATTCTTATTATTAAACCTTTACTTAGTGATACTTAAAAAGGTCATCCGATTCATCAATTCTTGCTTGTTAAAACCATAGTTAATAAAATATGGATGGAAGATCGGGTTGTCAGGAGAACGACGAATAATAGAATAAGGTTCCATGACGTGATCTGCTTTATAAGGCAGCAGTTTGTTTTGTCGTTCCTTTAGCATGAGATCGACATCAACAATAGCCTATTCAGAAAGATTTCCATTGGATCCTACATGGAAAATTGTCGGATGCTGGACCACAGTCTTATTATAAGCGGAAATGAGTTGAGTCTTGTTCTTAGGAACTCGGTCCCATCTGCCTATTATCAAGAACTCCATAAACAGTACATGTAATTGCATCGTCCTTCTCTATAGCAAAGCTGGTGATCGATTCTTGCTTCATTCATAAGGAACGATTTCAGCAATAGGACAGCCTTTGGATCGTGAAGAGTCTCATTATGAATCATCAATGACTGATATAATGTCTCGGAAGAAAAGACATCAATGTCACTGACGAAATAATGAGTGGTTTCAATCGATTCGATAGCCAAATCGCGAAGTAAATTGATAGGGAATATAGGTTCGTTTGAAAATGTGGGCCCAGTTGAATCAAAAAAGATGCTTCTCCCTTGAAAAGATGGCTTTTCCTTTATAATATACAGTAGATAAGTGATTCGTTGATAGACCTTGTAATCGTCTATCAGCTTGATCACATTGGGAATTTCGGATTCCTTTATCATGATGCTCATCAGTATTCTATGTTTCCATCGCTTCATCAAATAAGGAAGCCTATCTTGTCGGTTGAGAGTGAGAATTGTAATCAGAGTTACATCATCAAACTGTTTTGAGCTATCTATTTCTAAATGATAGTTCACAACACCTACAAGGTTTTCTCTGAAACGAAGAACATGACTTTGCCTTCGAATCATACAGCATAACATAAAACTATTGGCAGTGAGAGAATGTTATGTTGTCATGACAGGAGAAAAACAGATTTGATTTAAACCTGTTGAAAAACAAATAAACGTCACTTGAAGTCTGGCAAGTTGATGAATGGCAGGGATTGAGCTCATATGGAACCAAACGATGGAAGCATTCCTTTTCATTGCTAAGTGCTTTTAGCTCTGGAATGTGCTTCAGTTTCTTGACATAGGGATCGTGCATTCCATACTCCTTATCCAGTTTTGTAAATGTTGAATAGTTTACTAGAAGAGAGCAAGGCTTTCGAATATGAATAGAAGGTGTTACCAGAAGAAGTTGACTATCAGAAGTAAAATAGCATAGAGTTAACCACAATTCAAAAGAGAATATGGTTGACAAAACAATTAAGGATATTCCTGAATAATAGGAGATCATAAAAGATAATAAACTAAAATTGAATTGTAGAAAAAATTGAAAAGCTGGTAGTATTAGCACAGATATACATTTCAATCGATATTTCTACTCAATATTTCATTAGATTTATAAAGAAAACATGAGCATTCTATTGAAAATATTATTAATGCATTAAATCGATTATTTGTTCGATCGGATTGTTGTTTCTAAGTGACAAATGCGGGTCAAGATTCGAAAATTATTGTATATGTATGTAAGTATTGACTAGTAGCCAGTAATTATATAGAATTGGAGTAAAGATAAATAGCACATATTTAATAGGTACTGAAATGAATTTGCTTGATATTTTTGTAAAAAATTTAGAGTTTTACACATAGTATATTGTACTAAAGGTTTATGATAGACAGAATAGCAAAATGAAATAAATAGAAACAAATAAACGTTTGATAACAAAAACCTAAGAAGCATCGGCTTGCACTAATACAATCATTAATGCATTTCAAATGATTATGTTATCAACAAATTTGGCTATTATTGTCACTAAGACAATAATAAAAAATTTGATAAAGAATAGAACTTAAAATGAAAATAGTAACAAAGAGCAAAAAAAGAATATGAATGCTTTTGTTTAACTGCGTTTATTTCTTCAAATAGCAAAAAATTTACCTGATAAATAGTGATAAGATAACAAAGTTGATTAATTTGCTTTTCGTGGATAATAAGAGCAAATAGAAGTCAATATGCACAATAATAATGAAAGCGATTAATTTCAACTGGCATAACACCACAATAAGTGCGTAAGCATAGATTCAAGTTAAAAAATCAAGTATCGATGATCATTGGACTTTTTCAACATTGTTTCGTTGTATATTATCGTGTAACCTTTAGAGCAATCAGTTACATGTGTTATATATATATATATATATATAAGCATTTA
>ERZ779737.2822-NODE-2822-length-10842-cov-1.941411_pt1 | contig 10842 bp, 10 predicted proteins | sample MGYA00511889_ERZ779737 | MGnify/ENA primary metagenome ERZ779737 (study PRJEB29588, sample SAMEA2163575) | human gut metagenome | biome: human gut; feature: human-associated habitat; material: faeces | place: Denmark | collected 2008/2010 ...
ATCTGTTATAAACTTTTTCTTTTTTGCTGACTATTACGATAGCAATTTTTAGTATACAGCATATTGCCATGCCAACAACTAATACTACAAAATATACGTTTGTGAATGACTCGCTGGCAATTAATATAAATGTTGCGACTGCGGTTAATACTATTTGGAATATCATCATGCTTACAACGCCACTTCGTTTGGGATAAAACACGTCGCTGTTTTTATTCGATCGCGATATGCTAACGATGCCGAAACGGAATTGGACAATGCTATAGCTTAGTATGCCAACACCGATAAAAATAAGCGTGATTATCGCGATATAAACAATTAGACCTATTGGACTAGTGAGGATCCACATTAGCAGATCTCCGACCTCGCTCCCAGTACTTGTAATTTCGTCATTAAATCCTGTTAACACGGATATTAACCAAAATATGCCCCAAGAAGAGACCAATAACGTGTAAATACTCGTCAACATATCACATATGCCACTAAGACGCATAAAAGCTGTACGTTTTTTCATAATAAACCCTACTAAAATTTACTAATATATCCTTAGTGTACAATATTAATATGCTTTTTCAAAGCGATTTATACATGTAGTGCGTTTTGTGTTATATTGTCATTTCGCCTTCACGAAGTCCGAAACGAAGCGAAGTGGAGAAATTACATCCATGTTGTCATTTCGACCGAGAGTGAACGAAGTGAACGTGAGTGGAGAAATCTCGTCCGCTTTTCAATAGGTTGAGATCTCTCCGTGCGGGCAAGCCCTTAGGACTTCGTGAAGGCGAGATGACAATAATAATAAGGTCGGGATGTCTCGACTACACTACGTTCCACTCGACATGACAAAATAGGTGCTCAAATATACCAAACAGGAATAATCAGCGTGTCTTTGTCTAGTGCAGATAATTTATCTTTCATACAAATTATAGCACCTTGACCGAGTTTGATTTCTGCTTTTTTCAATACATCAAAATTTTTTATCATCGATGAAGTAGGATTAGAAGATTTTTTAATTTCGATCGGGTGTAATAAACCATTGGATTCTAAAATTAAATCAATTTCACGTTGGTCTTTATCTCTATAATAATACATATACAATTCTTTTCCCGAATTTATATATGATTTTTTAATCTCTGAAACTATATAATTTTCCAGTATTGCACCATTTATAGAACTATTTTGTAAGATTGCCGAGTCTGAATATTTGGTTAAATAACAAACAAGTCCAGTGTCAAAAAAATATATTTTTGGTGTTTTAATTACTCGTTTTAATAAATTATTTGAATACGGATGCAGGAAGAATATAATTTCGGATTTTTCTAGTATTTTTAGCCACCTTTTCGCTGTATCGTCACTAATGTCAACGTCAGTAGCGATAGAGTGAATATTTAATTCTTGACCTACTCTACATGCAACGGCACGTATAAAATCCACAAATTTTATGTCGTCATCAATTGCAGTACTGTCTTTTACATCTTTGGAAATATAAGTTTGTAGATAACTCGAATAAAAAATGTCTCGATTAGTGTACTTTCCGCTAACTAGTCCAGGCATGCCACCTTTCCATATTCTGTTATATATCTCATCAATATCTGCGGGAGTATTATTGGCTCTTGATTGTAAACTATTTAAATCTATTTGAAAAGGTACTAGTTCATTTTTCCCAAACAATTCGTGTTGTGACAAAGCGGATAATGATAATATTGCAATTCTGCCAGCCAAACTTTCTTGTGCTAAATTCATCAACTTATAACTTTGTGAACCTGTTAACCAAAAGCTCCCAGGTTCTGCACCATTGTCTATTGCTATTTTAATATAAGGGAATAGTTCAGGTGCATATTGCACTTCATCAATCAAAATTGGCGTTTTATGAATTTTGAGGAACATTTCCGGATCTGTTCTCGCTAAGTTTCTTTCTTGTAAATCATCTAACGTAACTCTGTTTCTAGTGCCGTCTATATGCTCTAGCATCGTGCTTTTGCCAACTTGTCTAGGCCCTGTAATTAAAATGCATGAATATTCTTTTGTTAAATCTAAGAAAACTTTTTCCATATCTCTCTTGATATAATTCATATAAACCTCCGACCAAAATACGATACAATCTTATTTTAGTCGAAAAGGGTATGATTGTCAATTAAAAAATGGAGAAATCCCCTGAGGCGAAGCACTGCGACAATGTGCATAGTGCCCGCCACACACACCCCCAAGTAGGGGAAATGTCGCGTATTATGAATATTTAATTATGTTTACAATATATGTCAAAATGCTTGTCATAGGGGTTGGCGCTGCCGCGATAACCTGAACGCAGACGCACGTACTGCGGTGAGACGTGGTTTTCAATCGCGAAGGTTCTGATCTGCGGATATGTCTGGTACTGTTTCATCTTGGCAGCCAGTCCGGAAGCATGTTTCCAGTAAGGGCAAGCCTCGCCTTCTCCTGCCAGCTGTGGCTCGATGTACATTTCTTCCAGGGACAGAGGGAAGAACATGTCATAAGTAACTTCCGTTTCTCCGTCAGCTTTGTCGGTTACGGTATTCAGGGCTGTGACCACTTTGACAGGCTGGATGCACTCCAGGAAGTCAGCCTCAAACCCTTTCAGGAACCCATCCTTCTGGGACAGCTGATCAGGGGCTCTGTCGTAGTCATTCTGAGAAGCCCACCACTCTCCTGCGGCTGCATCACTGTTCAGCCACTGTCTGAGTGCGCTCTGACTATATCTGTTATAGCCATAAGCCAGGCGATGTAGACTGTTCACCTTTCCATCGCCAGCAGGAAGGAAGGTTCCCAGGTTTGTGCCTCCGGATCCGGCTGTCACGGACACCGTTTCAATGGCTGTGCTGTTTCCGTCTGCGAAAGAATATACTTTCCAGGCTGTTGGGGTCTGATCGGGCATTCCATAGAATCCAGCCAGGAGACCGCCTGCTGGCACCGGCTTAGTCAGTGTGAACTGGTAGGTCTCGTTTGCCTTACAGTTATTTCCCCAGTTTGCTCCAACAATGATGTTGTAGATGCCAGCTGGAAGCTCTGACTCTGCTTTGTAGAATGCTTCGTACTGGTCGAACTGTACGCCGAACGGTGTTGCATAATGCCACTGTAAATAAAGACCAGGAACCTCTGATCCATCCTTCAGGGTGACGTTTGCAATCTTGATCACGTCCATCGGTACAGAGTATTTTGTTCCGGTTTTGGTGTCTGTCCACGGAACGATGATCTGGTCGCCGATCTGGAAGACATCCGCAGCCTTTCCTGACTGCACGATTCTTCTGATCTCCTGCATGGTTGTTACTTTCTCCAGGTTACTCCCCACTTCTATACCTTTCAAAATGTTCAGGGTATGGAGCTTTTCTGCAATGTCCTTTCCTGTTTCATCTGTCATAATAGGGCTTGTTACTTTGCTCATTTCTTTATTCCTCCTCATAAGTTACACACAGTTTTCCGTCAACCACGGAAAGTCCAAGATCAGCGATCTTCTGGACGATGGCTGCATCGTTCCCCAGGAACTGTCTGTGTGCTTCATTCCAGTTTTCGTATAAATCAGTGGTATCTATGTCCCACTCTTTCATTTCCGGCTTGTATTCCGGAGTGTATTTCAGATTGCTCATGTCACGCCTCCGTATTATGAGTAGTGGTTGCGGATCCGGTAGGTCTCTTTGATGTCGTCTTTCTGCTTCGGAAGGAAATTCAGGAAGCAGATCGGATCCCCTTCTGAATCAATCAGCATCATCTCGCTGATCTTGCTTCCTACGCATTCATTTTCTGCAAGGACAAGAGCATATTCATAGCAGGCGTCGTCCACCTTCTCGGATGCTGTGTATGCTCTTCGAATGACCTCTGCGGTCAGCTTCGTTGCGGATCCAGCTGGTGTTTTTACATTCCCGCTTCCATCTACGCCTCCCGTTCCAAGTGCGATCTGGGCGACTGTGGCGATCTTTCCCGCGCTGTGTGTCGCCTGGGCGATCTTCTTTCTATGAACGTCTGAGATAGTGTACTTCATTTCATTCTCCTCTCTGTTTACCCGATACTTCCAGATCCCTGGGCTACCGTGTAAACGTCAAATAAATAATCTTTTCTTGCTTCAATCCGTCCGGTCAGGGTGCTGAGTGTTCTGGATCCATCCAGCTTCCTGCTTCCATCCAGTCTCCTGCCGTACCAGAATTTCACTGTCATTCTCGCTGTTGAAGTCGCTTCTGGGAGTACGTTCATTTGTACATCCATCACGTTCTCCAGCTCCTGCTTGGTGGTTTTAATGATTTTATTCTGCACATCCAGCAGGCATCCAGTGTCTCCTTCTATCCTTCCTATAGCTCCGCTGAGTGTTCTGGATCCGTCCAGCTTCCTGCTTCCATCCAGATGCCTGGCTGGGAAGAATATAGTTGTCATTCGGATCCCGTAGGCTGGAGTTATATCCTGTTCCTGTCTCGCCGCCATGTGGTACTCGTTCCTAGCTTCCGGATGCCATTTCCATGTCTCTCTCACTTGGAAAAGGAAGTCACCAGCAAGGCTGATCAGCATGTCTGTGTTCCGCAGGTACCTGGTATTCATCAGAACTTCATATTCCTGGTCTTGAACCGTCTTATGGTCCACAAGAGCCGTGTATTCAGCTGAAGCCTGTATCAGAAAAGAAACCTGTGTTTCTGTCTGGAATAAGTAGTCCGGCAGTAGTTCAATCCGTCCTACTGAATAGGACAGTGTTCTGGATCCATCCAGTTTCCTGCTTCCGTCCAGATATCTCTGCTTATAGAAATGGCTGCGGAGCAGATAGGTTGTATCCATCTCGCTGATCAGTTTGTTCCACACGTCCGCATAGTACCGGATGAGGTAGTTGTCTTTCGATGTAGACTCTTTCTTGTCCCGGACTTCCCGGATCAGGTTGGCTGTGCTGGTCGGCTGTGGGTTCGCTACATCCTCATTGATGATAATAATGAACTCCGCCCACCGGTCCCAGTCTCCGTTGTAACGTGGAAGCCACACATGCTCCACATCTTCGTAGCCGATCGAGTTGACCGCCAGGATGATGCCGTCTCTCGTTCCTCCAAGTCTCTCCGTCTCGTCGTACATGGCGATCCTGGAGCGGAAGGCGTCGTTTGACTCGCCTACATACTGGGTTATCCCATCCGGGCCTCGGTCTTCAGCATGGATCTGAAGCATGATGTCGCTACAGGTTGCTATGGTCGTCTCGTCTCTGGCTCTCTGAAGATCGTCCTTTACTTCGTCCCACCAGCCTCCCATGACCTTCGCCCAGATCCACCACTGATTTTGTGCTTTCTTCAGTATCTTGAAGGGCTTGGAGAGTAGATACCAGATATAATCTCTGAATTTATCCATTATCTCCTCCTTATGTCACGTTCAGGACTGTTATTTTGATCTCCCCCGGCACGATAACGGTGCCGATCGGGACGTGAACATCCTCCGCAGGCTGTGTGATCAGGCACTTTCTATACCGTGGAATGTTCGGAAGAAGCGTTCCGATGATGCTATCACGGTACAGCACATTCAGTTCATCCCTGGTTTTAATGTCCATCATGTTCCGGATCAGGCTCTCGATGGTGTCCTGATACCCGGCTGTAGACACGTTCTTTTCAATGTAGACCGTGATCTCAATGTCCTGTTTTTGCTGTGTGGAGCTCTTGACCAGATAGTCCCCATAGCTTCCAGTCAGTGGTTCGATCGCTTCCTCAACGTCTTCGATCAGCTCCGGGCTGGCTGTTCCGCTGTTTCCGGTAACGATGATGTCCACCGTTCCCTGGCCTCGTGGGTGCTGGGAATCAATATAAGCTACTGCCACGCCAGGGACCTCTTCTACGGTACTCTTCAACTTCCTGTCGATCGTCCGCTCTGCAATCAGAGCCCGGCTGTTAATGCAGCGTTTTCGGAGATGTTCCGCAGTCTCCTTCTCCTGGCCTTCGTTCGTGATCCAGTCTTCCTCGTTGGTGACTGTGGCATCCCCTTCGATATGAACCATTGATACTGTGATCTTTCCAGCCTCCACGTTGTAAGCTGTCCCAATCTCCTCCGCCTGCACCAGCACCTTCTGTGTCGCCTGGTTTGCTGGAAGGATTGTATCTTCTAAAGCGTAAAACCTCAGATATCCGCCATATGCGTCCGGACTTGTCCGGAATGGGTGCCCTCTGGCAATTCGGACAGCCTGGCTTGTATCCTTCCTGGTTATTGTCAGATAGCCTTCTGTCTTCTCGCCCTCATCCAGTGTCTTGGAATAGTCTGCGGCTCTGATCTCTACCCAGTCGTCCGGACAGTGTTTCATAAATGCACTGTTGATCAGATCCACGGCCAGCTGTTTGAGCTGCACGCCTATGTGTATGGCTATTCGGAGCAGGATGTAGAACACGCCGCCTTTCGAGAAGTTAGTGATCACGAAACCGGCTTCTTTCAGTTCTTCGATTTTTGCTTCCGTTTCCTCTTCTTCATCCGGTACCCGGATGATCTTGTCCATGATTTCAGACGGTATCATTCGATCGTCACCTCCGCCCCGTCTATTCTAATGTCTTTGTTCACTTCTTTTTCAGTATCCAGTGGGCTGTATGTCACCCGTAGAGTCCGCCGTCCTTTGCGGTCTGGCGCGGTGATGCTGGTCTTTATGCTGTCCGGTTCTATATAGTCCCGTTTTGTCAGTTTTTCCCGTGTCCTGGCGTAGATCTCTTCGTTCGCTTCTTCAGAATCCAATCCGTTCAGGACTGTCCCGTAGCCGAAGCCGTAAGCCCACCGTCCCTCCTCATCTTCGTGCAGAAGTTCGCCTTCCTCTGTGAGCATTTCCATCCACACATCCTGGATCCAGCAGTCCTCTTCAGATACAAGTCGGACATCTCCATCTTCTCCCACTACCGGCTGACCATACTGGTCCAGGGCAATGTCGGTGTCGTCTGTTCCGGTCAGTCTCACTTTGCATACCTCCCCACGATGTAGGGAGCTATGATGCCATAAAGGAACACGACCACCACAAGCTCGCCTTTTTCACATTCCACATTAGACGCCACAGACGGGATCTCTGGGAAGTTCTTGTCTTCCTGAAGGTTCCTGTCCAGGATCTTCAGTGTGTAATAACGGTCTTCCGCTTTTGTGACTACTGCCACCATTGCTCCGGGGAGGGTGGTGTGTGGGAGCTCTTTCTTCAGATAGTCTTTTATCACTGTTTTGACATAATTTTTGAGTTTATCCATCTTCTACCTCCCTGAATGTAATGTACATCTCCATCATTCCCTTGTCGTTGGATTCCACCGTTACGCTTTCAACTTCGCCTACTGCAATGAGGTTTTCATGGTTAATGTTGATATACTGGGAGTGATGGATCCACGGCACGCCGATCACTTCCGCCGTCCAGGATCCTCCACTTTTCTCCAGCTCCAGGATGTTGGAATCGTTCAGCTCGTACAGATATTCCTGTTCTGGGCGTTTTCCCCAGTAGAAAGTATCGTCCCAGTAGAAGAACGGTACTTCCAGTCCCCAGGCTGCATTTACCTCCTGGATGGCATCCCGCCCGTTCTTGGAGTCAATCGTCAATGTTTTCTTGGTGTCATACAAGTCTTCGATCAGGATATAGTCCGTAACACCGCAAAGAGTAAGGATGTAGCGTATCGCTTCCTGCGGATGGCAGTCCACGAAGGTCGCTGTGATCTTTGTGTCCAGAAGTCTCCACATCCCGTCCTGGATCAAGAGCTCTGTTCCGTCGTTTTGCCAGTTTCCTCTTCCGTCGATAATGTTCTCGAAGTCTTCCTCGCTCCCCATATCTACCCGGCAGTCGCTGACATCCGCGGTGCTTACCGCCTCCAGCGCGTCCTCTGCAAAAAACACCTTGCAGGTGTCGCAGTGTGCCGCTTTGCTGCTTTTGTATTTGATATAGATGCCGTCATTCAGTTCTACAGTCTGAAGGATCAGGTGGTATTCCGGAGCTGTCAGTTTCTTGTACATTTACATCACTTCTTTTTCGTCGTCTTTTTCTTGGTAGTCTTCTTCACTACCTTCTTGGCTGCTTTCTTTGCTGCTGTCTTGTTCTTGGTATCCTTTGCAGGACTTTTACTGGTTTTCTTGGTTGTCTTCTTTTTGGCAGCTGCTTTCTTCGCTGCCGCTGCTTTTTTCTGTGCCGCTGCTTTTTCCCTGGCTTTCTGTGCCTTGGTCTTCACAACCGACACGCTCACGATCAGAGGGGCTACAAAGGACAAGGTTCCGGTAAACCAGCTCTGGTTGACATCTTCCGTGGTCGTGAACCCATTGAAGTACACTTCCGTGATGCCCCTTGCAGCACACTGTGTCTCTACGATCCTGTATTTCTTCTGCTTCTTCTGCTTTGTAGTCTTAAACAACCTCTGAATGTACTGGATCTGTTCCTTTGCTGTATAGCTGCCGTCTTCCTCGAAGTACATGGATACTTCGACTTTGGCTGCCTCGAACCCTGTGGGCTGGTTTGCTTTTGTAACCTTGCCCTTGCTGTTCTTTTTATCCTCGATCTTGCCCTCTTCCGTGATCGTTACACTCTGCACCTGGCCGGGAATTTTCTTCCCGGCTATGGTCAGATATTTCTCATCAACGTAGATCATGATGCTGTCCTCCCTATGCCGTTACTGGGTCGTTATCCCCATCCAGCTCAGAGAGCAGTTTCTTCAGCTTACGCAGATCATCAATGCTCTGAGCGTCAATATTCATTGTTACATGGTACGTCTGGTACTTCGTTCCGCCCTGTGGCTGTGTCTGCTTCGTTTCCGGCTTCGTTGTAGTCGTCTGCTGTTTCTCTGTCTTTTCCTTGGTCTGGGTAACAGTATTCTTCTCCTTAGCCGGATCAGACTGTTTCTTTCCACCAGGGAAGAACATGGTAAACGTATTCATGACTACATTTCTCATCCGGTTCCACAGGCTGTCCAGTGGAACGATCGCTTCCTCACCGGCTTCTCCTCCAATCATCGGGCTTGTGCCGTTCATGCCGAACATGGTCGGTTTTTTCATGATCGCACCTTTCGCGTAGTAGCTGACTGAGAAGTTCGGGACGGAAGCTGTTGCTTTTCCGTTTCCTACTGTTGAGTAGGATACATTTACATGAGGCAGGGACGGTCTCGGAACCGTGATACGGATGTTCTCGAATGCTGCCTTGATCTGGTATGCAATGCTGGACGCGGTGCTGACTGCACTGGATCCGGCGGAGCTGATACCAGAGGCAACGTTGGACATCATCTGTCTTCCCAGTCCGCTGGCTGATGATACCGCGTTCCGGAAGGCGTTCATGGCGTCCGTTCCTGCTTTCTGTGCTGCTGAAGTTGTGGTTCCTGATCCGGAAGTAATTCCGGAACCGATATCTTTGATCATATTCGTGCCTACTGTGGTGGCGTTTAAGTTATCCACTGCATCCAGAGCACTCTGTCCCGCACTCTGAGCGGCACTCTGAGCACTGCCTGCATTTGCGGTGATACCGCTGGTCAAGCTCTCAATCAGGTTCGCTCCTGCGGATCCTGCTCCACTGGTATCAATGTTGAAGGCACTCATGATCTCCTGCCCTGCGCTCTGGGCCGCCGCCTGGGCGTTTCCTGCGTTCGCTGTGATACCACTGGTCACGCTCTCGATCAGGCTTGTCCCTGCCGTTCCCGCTCCGCTGGTATCAATGTTGAAGGAACTCATAATCTCCTGGCCTGCGTTCTGTGCCGCTGCCTGGGCTTCTGGTGTTCCTGTATTGATTCCGTCTGTCACGCTCTGCATCAGGTTCGCTCCTGCGGATCCTGCTCCAGTAGTGTCAAGATTGAAGTTGTCCAGGATACTCTGTCCGGCGTTCTGAGCTTCTGCCTGTGCTGCTGGTGTCCCTGCGGTGATTCCGTCTGCCAGGGCCTGCATGGACTCTGTTCCCTTCTGTTGTAAGCTGTCAGGGTTGAAGTCAAGTGTGGAAAGTGCCTGGTTTGCGTTGTCTACTGCTGTCTCTACCTTCGGGATATCGTTCTCGATGGCCGTTGCTGTCCCTGCCACTGGTGTCGTATCCGGAACATCATCTTCTCCGAACAGCCAGCCTGTAAAGTCGTCCCACAGTCCCTTGGCTGTGTCTACCAGGCTGGAAAAGCCGCTCACAAATCCGTCCTTGATGCTGTTTACCAGGTTAGATCCTACATCCAGCCAGTCGATCGACGTCACGGCATCTACAACTCCGGAGAATAATTCCGGGATCATGCCGATCAGGGTCGGGATGGCTGAGATCAGTCCGGACAGGATCATTAAAATGATCTGAATACCGGATGTGATCAGAGACGGCAGCCCGGAGGCTATCGCCTGAAGGACCAGAGGGATCAGTTGAAGAGCCTGCGCCAGGAGCTGGGGGAGTCCGGTTGCAATTCCCTGAGCCAGCATCCCCAGGATCTGAAGACCGGCTGAAATCACAGACGGCAGATTCTGAATGATGCCCGTCAGGATCATCTGGATCAGCGAAATCCCAGCCGATAAAAGTGCCGGGAGCCCGGTCACGATCCCCTGTACTAGCATACTCAGGATCTGAAGACCAGCTGACAGGATAGTTGGCAGATACTGTATAATTCCAGTCAAGAGCGACTGAATCAGCTGTATCCCGGCGGATAAGATCACCGGCAGCAACGTTGTGATTCCTGTATACAGGGACTGGATGATAGTCTCCCCAGCCTGCAAGATTGACGGAATCGCCTGCAAAATTCCGAACAGTAATGTCAGAAGCAGGGAAAGTCCGACACTTAGCAAAGTCGGTGCTATCGTCTGGATTCCCGTGATCAGGGACTCCAGCATGGACACGCCGCCCGATATGAGGGACGGAAGCCCGGAGGCTATACCAGACACAATCTGAAGCACCAGGTTGATACCAAACTGTAGGAACTCCGGAAGCTTCTGTGCTAT
>ERZ779737.2823-NODE-2823-length-10842-cov-1.932882_pt1 | contig 10842 bp, 8 predicted proteins | sample MGYA00511889_ERZ779737 | MGnify/ENA primary metagenome ERZ779737 (study PRJEB29588, sample SAMEA2163575) | human gut metagenome | biome: human gut; feature: human-associated habitat; material: faeces | place: Denmark | collected 2008/2010 ...
AAATTGTCTATTATGCAATGCTCTGATTAATTGAATGTTTATCTCTTCCGCTTCGGTAAGTTGCACTTCATCTGTTTGAGGATTGTACCACGACACGGACATAAACCATAGCTGAGCCTCTTTGTTATCTTTGAATGTATAACCGTGGCGAGCATAGATGCTTTGCGCCATCATTGCAAGTATATAATAGTAGGCTGCTTTTATTCGTGCTATTTCCTCATCGGAATAAGGTCCTTCGGAACTATATCCGGCATAGTATAGAATCTCTGCCTTTGTAAGAACGCGCTGTGCGAGTAACGGCCAAAAATCATCGTCAGTACGCATCAGTTCTATGCTATCACCACCTTTAATATAGTTATAGCTTTCCCCATCGAAATTTTGTAAAGGGATTAGGTTTAAGCCTTGATGAGTTTTCTCAATATAGTATGCTTGGTTATCTATTATCAAAACCGGTACCGGTCTATTTGACACAGAGCCGAGATTGAATGATTTGCTGTTGAAGAGGGTACCTGTTGCACGGAAAGTTTCAGGGTCGAAGGCAACAGTCTTGCCTTCTCTTGTAGTATATTCACCTTCAAGAAAGAAAGTTGTCATGTCAGTTTCTACATATTTCTTAAATGCTTTTGCCTCATCTGTATTATATTTCTCTGGAAGGGCAATTAAGACATCTATAATTTCTCCAGTGCACGAATCTCGAAAAATCAGAACACCGCTGGTATTATCAAACGATAAATTGCAATCCGCATACCTGTAATATCGGCCATCATTTAGATTGACAGATCTCCATCGTCCATTGGAAAGTTCTTCTAAATAAAGATACCTGTCATAATCATCTTCTGACGGAGTAACGCCATTGAAGGGAAAGCATTTATATTTTGCAGAATCCGTATGAACAGAACCCGCATCAGACGGTTGCTGTATCTGTTGATACCGATAGATCGCTTCACCGTCGGTCCATGCTTCATCGGTAAGGATCTCAACATTGCTGCGTGGTATACAATCAGTTCCTGTATACTGGTATGTTGTGGCCTTTCCTGTGCCACAGCAAACTAAGAGAAGAGCACTTACCAATACGTTCTTTAACAAACTCAAATATTTCATTCTTTGATTGGTGATTCTTTATTGGATTACCCTTAAAAATTATATTATATATGTAGTAGTAACATTATCGAGTCAGTTGCCAATGTTGTCATTCTCAAGCATCTGGAGTATTTGAACGTTGATTTTTGCTGCATCGGGTAGCTTAGATTCCTGATAATCATATTTCGCCATAACACTCTCACGCATACGGGCGAATAAATCTTTTCGATGTAGATTCAGTTGCTCTCCAGAAATATCGTACCGAGGCGTAGGATTATAACCGGCATATTTATATAATTCCGAAACTGTAAGAACCTTACGGGTCAATTCCGGCCAATAATCTTTATGTCAAATCTCAAGTGCAATGATTTAATCGGATATGAATATGAGAAGAGTCCTTAATGCATTTATCTGCGCGTCTCTTGCGCTATCGATCCTCTGCCCGACAGCCCTTCAGGCACAAAGTCGCCGGGACAAGGAACAAACCTACATCCTGGACAAGCCTTATGAGGTTAAGAAACTGACCTCGCCAACCGGGACAAAAGTAAAGAACGTTATCCTCATGATCGGCGACGGCATGAGCTTGATGCACATCTATTCGGCCTGGACCGCCAATCGTGGGAAGCTTTGGCTGGAGAACTGTCCGTACACCGGATTGTCGAAAACCTATTGCGCCAATAAACTGATCACAGACTCAGGAGCGGGCGGTACCGCCATCGCTACCGGTCATAAGACCAACTATCATATGGTAGGCGTGGATCCGGAAGGAAATCCATTGGAGTCGCTGACTTCTCTCGCCACAAAAAAAGGAATGGGTAGTGGCATCGCTGTTACCTGCCGTTTATGGGACGCCACACCCGCCGACTTCTGTTGCCACAACACCGACCGTGATAACGAAGCGGAGATTGTAGCGGACTACGTGAATTGTGGCGTTGATTATGCCTTTGGTGGAGGTTCAAAACTGTTCGAGAACCGGGCAGATGGACGAGACCTCTTCAAGGAGTTACGAGACAAGGGGTATCAAACCCCAAGAAGCTGGGATGAACTGGCCAATATCCAAAAAGGAAAAGTATTCTGCGTAGCGGACACGGTCGATACACCTGTTCCCGCCGTTCGTGGCGATCTGCTGGCACGAGCCTCCATGAAAGGTATCGAGCTGCTCAACCAGAACCCCAACGGCTTCTTCCTGATGATCGAGGGTTCGCAACTGGACGACTACGGTCATTTCAATGACCTGGACATGCTGATGCAGGAAACTCACGACTTCGACCGGACAATTGGCCGGATCCTGGAGTGGGCTGCCCAGGACGGCGAGACGCTGGTCGTTATTACCGCCGACCATGAGACAGGTGGCCTTACGCTTGTTGATGGCGACCAGAATGAAGGCAAGATCGTCTGCAAGTTCTCGACGGGCGGACACAGCGGCGTAATGGTTCCTGTTTATGCCTTCGGACCCGGTGCCGAGAACTTCACCGGCATCTTCGAGAATACCGATATTTTCTGGAAGATCAAGACGCTTTTGAATCTCTAGGGAAACTATCCGTTTTCCGTTACACCGCAGTGTATTTTCAATTTCACTGCAGTGCGTTTGGAATTTCACTGCAGTGTATCGGAAACAGGCATCCAATCTATTTCTAAATCCTCTAAATCGAATCCAAATGACGACAAGAAGAAATTTCCTGAAACAATCCCTGTTGGCAGCCGGCGCAGGAGCGGTTTCCGGCTCGGCTTTCGCGCAAGATAAAACCGAGGCGAATCAACCCAAATACCGCCTGCCTTACAAGAATACCTACCTGAAGGAGCCATTCGTTACCGAGAATGCCTTCCGTACCGCCCAGCCGGAAACGATCCAGCCCGGCACATTCGAGGAGGCCAGGCAAATTCTGCCAAACCCAACCTGGAGCGGCCATGAGAAGGCGATCGAGATGTACTGGAAAGCATGGCAGATCGCCATCCGCAATATCAAGGCTCCGGAACCAGGCTCTGGTTTCGTCTCGAGCTACCTTGATGTCGCCTACAACGGCAATATTTTCATGTGGGATTCCGCCTTCATGATGATGTTCGCCCGCTACGGTACCCGTTTCTTCCCGTTCCAGCGCACGCTGGACAATTTCTACGCCAAGCAACATCCGGACGGCTTCATCTGTCGCGAGATCAAGGCGGATGGCGCCGACTGCTTTGAGCGTTACGACCCGACCAGCACCGGTCCCAATATTATCCCCTGGAGCGAGATCGTCTATTATAAACAGTTCGGCGACCTCGACCGCCTGCACCGGATCTTCCCGGCCCTGTGCGCTTATTACAAATGGCTTAAGCTGAACCATACCTGGCGAAACGGAACCTACTGGACCAGCGGTTGGGGTACGGGCATGGACAATATGCCCCGTGTGCAATCGAAATACAACACGATCTACAGTCACGGCCACATGATCTGGCTCGACGTCTGCCTGCAACAATACTTCACGGCTGGGCAACTGCTGGAGATGGGATTCTATATCGAGCGCTGGCAAGAGATCGAGGAGTTCGAGGATGAACAGAAGATGCTGAAGAAATACATCAACGAGAACCTGTGGGACGAGAAGGAGCACTTCCTGTTCGACCAGTACGCGGACAACTCACTCTCCACGACTAAAGGAATCTACGCTTATTGGGCATTATTGACCGACATCCTGTCGAAAGATCGGCTGGACGCATTCGTGGCCGAGCTGGAGAACCCGGAGACCTTCAATCGCCTGCACCGTGTTCCATCATTGGCGGCGAACCATCCGAAATACAAGGAGAATGGCCGCTATTGGCAAGGCGGAGTCTGGCCGGGCGCGAATTACATGGTGATCACCGGATTGCTCCAGCAGGGTTACCGTGAATTGGCCTATAAGATCGCCCGCAACCATTACGACAATGTCTTCAAGGTTTACGAGGATACCGGCACCTTCTGGGAATATTATTCACCCGAATCCGCGACGCCCGGCTTCATGGCCCGCAAGGATTTCGTCGGCTGGGGCGGCCTCGCGCCAATCGCCGGATTGATCGAACAAATCTTTGGCATCCGCTCGAACGTCTACGAGAAGAAATTGACTGTCGACGTCAACCTGACAGAGGCTTATGGCATCGACCGTTATCCGTTCGGCCTCGAGGGATTGGTTTCCTTGAAAGTAAAACAACGCGCTTCCGCCAACCAGGAGCCACAAGTGGAAATCACGACCAACGTGCCGTTGGAACTGACTGTCCTTTGGGGCGACAAACAAAAAGTAGTCAATGTCGAAAGTGGAACTCGAACCGTATAATAAGTAAATAGAATCAAAATAGTGATGAAAAAGAGCATATCATTCTTATTGAGCCTCTGGGCCGCTCTCTCCCTGGCAGGCTGCTCGACGAACAATAAGGCTGCCCAAGAGGAGGTAAACGTTATCGTGGCGGCCGACCTGCATTTCGATCTCCTACCCGAGACCGATCAATATTTTCATGTCGTGACGATGAACCGCCTGCCCGGCCAATTCAATTTCCCCGGTGAGCAAAAGGCCATTGGCAAAATCGATGGCGTTATCATTGCCGGCGATATCTTCGACAAGGCTCGCCCGGAAATTCTGGATCTTTATCGCCAACGCTATGAGACGGGCGAAGGCGAGCGACGAATCCATTATCCCGTCTACCCGGGATTGGGTAACCACGATGTCGATCCGGCAGTCTCCGACAAAGGAGCCGACAACCTGAAAGGGCGGGCATTGACTTTCAATTACCTCGATTCCATTCTCAACGACAAATTGGCTAAAGGCGAGATACTCAATCTGCACCCATCCAGCCGCAGCTATTCCTGGAATATCGGCAAGGTGCATTTCATTCAGGGACAACGCTTCGCCGGCGATACCGCCTATTGCGAGAGCAATCTTGCCTGGCTTGCCGACGACCTGAAGCGATATGCCTCAGCGGGAAATCCGGTCGTCTATATCCAACACTACGGCTTCGACGAATGGGCGATCAAATGGTGGCCACAATCCAGCCGTAACCAGTTATTCGACCTGCTCGACCAATATAACGTCGCCGCGTTCCTGGTCGGCCATACGCATGTCCCAAGCATACAACACTATCGTGGCTATCCGATTTATCAGGTCAATAACGCCTGGCCCGACGAGGACGGTAATGGCTCTTTCGCCGTTGTCCGGATCAAGGATGACCAGGTCGCCATCGCCAGCTGCCGCTGGAAAGACGGCGAGGGTAATTTTGAGGTGGTCGAACCCTACATCAACGACTCGTTGCCTCGGATAATCGATCATAAGATCCATTATAACGCTTTCTCGCACAACGACTACTGGCGGGAGAACCCCTTGTTCGACGCGCTCGCCTTCCGTTATAACTGCGTGGAAGCGGACTTGTGGCCGATCAACGGAGAGCTTTATGTCTCGCACGAACGCCCCAAAGCGGATCCGGCCATCACTTTCCGTCATCTTTATCTTGATCCCCTGATCGAGCGGCTCAAGGCCAACGGCGGAAAGATTTATCCGGAGAGCGACCGTCCCTTCTATCTTATGGTAGACTGCAAGGAAAAGGGCGAGGAGATCTACAAACTATTGAAGGAACAGATGAGCCCTTACAAGGACTATTTCTGCCGCATAGAAAATGGCGAATACAAGGAGGGAGCGATACTGTTCTTCCTCTCGGGCGACCGGCCCATGAAAAGCCTGCCCAATGAGTCGACCCGCTTCACCTTCCTCGACGGACAGGTTAAGGACTTAGGAAAAGCGGTACCCAGCACGCTCGCCCCGGTGGTCAGCGACAATTATGCGGCCTTCTTCACATGGGATGGCCAAGGCCAGATGCCAGACGACCAATTGATCCGGATGCGGGAGATTATCCAGCAAGTCCATCAGGAAGGAAAACTCTTCCGCTGGTGGGGCGCGCCCGATACGGAGGTCTTCAAACGCTTCTTTATCCAGGAAGGAGTCGACCTGGTTGGTGCTGACGACCTGAACGGTCTGTATAATGTCTTGTGTGATATCAACAGCACCAACAAAAAATGAGTCGCCGAATCCATTATTTCAACCCCGGACACGAAACGGCGGTCCTGTTGGGCACACCCAACTACACACCGCCCCGTAATGTCCGGATCATGACAAAAGACTTGAGTTTTCTCCCGGCCTGGTATGCCCAGCCGGGAGATCTTGTCTTGCTCGACAATCCATTGCCCGACAACTTCCGGCAAGAGTTTCCCGAAGGCCTTTTCCCCAAAGTGATACCTGCCGTCGATCAAGCCAGCGTCCACGCTCTTCCGACGGACGAGCCGATCATCGCCACGCCCTGGGGCATCTCCCCGCAAAGTCTTCATAAGATTGGGCGATTCAAGAAAGAGACAGGCCTGCGGATCCTTGTTCCGAAGTGGGATCCCCTGCTTAAGGAACTGACCGGACGACAAACCGCCGCCCGCTGCTTGGATCGCTTGAGACAATTATTGCCACACGATAACTTACCGGCAACACCTCGTTTCTTCTCCGATATCGAATCGCTCGAACAAACGCTTACCCAAATGGTAGAAGAAGCACCATTCCTGCTGAAAGCTCCCTATTCCTCGTCGGGACGAGGTTTGCTTTGGTTGGCGGACAAGCGATTGACGCCCAAAGAACGGGAATGGGCACAAGGAGCAATCGCCAAGCAAGGAGCCATCAGCCTGGAAAAGGGATTGGACAAGATTCTGGACCTCGCATTCGAATACGAGGCGGACGGGAAAGGACATTGTCGTTTTGAGGGATTCTCCATCTTCGGCACAGAAGAAAGAGGAAGCTACTCGGGCAACCGGCTTGAAACGCAGGAAAAACTGCGAGCCCGCCTGCTCGATTATCTGCCTGAAACGGAACTGGAACAAACTCAAGAGGCCTTGGGCTCTGTCCTTGCCGATCTTTTCGCGACGTATGAGGGGAACATCGGCGTAGATATGTTAATTTACAAGACCAAAGAACAAACTTACCGTCTTCATCCCTGTGTCGAGATCAACACACGGCAGACAATGGGCCGGGTCGCCCTCGAACTGTTCCGTAAACTGGTCTCACCCGACGCCACGGGCGATTTCCGGATCAGTTTCGGGAAAGAGCCAGGCCAGACGCTCGCCCACAAGCGGGAGATGACCGCCCGCCATCCTTTGGAACTCGACGGGCAAGGCAAAATACGCAAGGGCTATCTCTCGCTCTGTCCGGTCGACGAACAAACCCATTATTGGGCGGAAATCTGGATCCAGTCCTAAGAGACCGGATCCTCAATTAACGCGAGAGCGGAATGCTTAAACCTCACCCGGCGTTCCACCATCATCACCCGGTTCCGGCTCAGGTTCCGGTTTCGGCTCCTCATCCGTACCCGACTCCGTATCTGTCCCCGGCTTGGGTGAATAACCGACCCCACGACGGGAAAGCGTATCAAGAAAACGGGAGATCTCCGCATTCATCGAGTCAATCAGGGCGGAGAGCTCCGGCCCCTTTTCCGCATCATTATCCACGTAAGCCGCCACCAGATAAAGCGCGGAGATCAGCTCGGCCAGATCGGCGAAATCCCTCTCCACCATAGGACGGGCAGCTTTCATATTGTCATTCGACTTGCGTGTCAGTCGCTCATTTGCCTGAGCCGACAAAGCCGCTTCCATCTCCCCCACTGCCTGCTTCAGGGCGGCGAGCGAGGCGTCGAGCCCCAGCTTGGTGATATCGGCGGTATATTTATCCGATTCCATCAGCCCGACCAGGTCCTGGATCATCGCGATCTCCTCCGCGTAAGGCTTGTCGGCCGCTCCCTGATAAGGCTTCATGCCAAAGAGAACCCGCTCGGCAGCCGCGACATCATCCGCGACATCACTAAATGACTTGCTTTGCACCGCCAACGAGAAAGAACGGAACCGACGGTCGCAAGCCTGATCCTTTTCCTCAAGCGTTTTCGTGGCCTCATAAGTCTGATTTTGCAAATAGGCCTGATTCTCCTTCGCGAACGACGCGGCGAATTGATCCCGATAGGCCGTCAGTTTATACTTAGTGGCTAACTCCTCCGTAAAGAGACTTAATAACATACTGAATAGCTGGTAATGCTCAGGGTTACGAGCGGCACTACAATAAGTTACTTTCAATATTTTTTTCATGGCAAAAAATTTATTTGTGAATAAAAAATAGCGTTATGGGCGTAAATATAGTCAGATTCTATTAAAACACAAATTTTTGAGCTTCAGAATATTCCGATATATTTCCAAAAGCCCGGAGAAGATATCTGAATATTCCGGAGCTCTTAAAAACAACAGGATAATCCATCGCAATATCCTGATAATTTCTTCAAGACCTTAGCGAGACGTCAGAATATTACGAATCCTTTTCCTTCGAATTTACAGAGCATTTGAATATTATGATTCCCTTATTAAATCATCAAAAAAGAGATCAGAATATTCCGCCAGCAATATTTTCATATCAGGGAATAATCTGAATATTCCGAAAGGCTTATCAACTATTTTTCTTCTTTATGAACGATTTCTACCCAAGAGGAGTCAAAATTCAATGAATCAAGAATAGCTTCCCTTGTCAGCAAAGGTGGTTTCTTTATTCTAAATTTCAAAGCATTGTCTGGAACAACTGTCTGGATAGTAAATTGCGAACCATGTGGTTGCCAAGTGAAACAGGCACGACCCGTCTCGATCTCTTTCCCTATTAAATTACCATTTTTATTTACTTCCCAAATATAATCACTTGTCCTGTACCGATGATTTTCCTCCTCAAACAAGCAAAAAGAAAGCAGGTCGTTACTCCGGACAAGAACAGAGGTTCGCACCGGGTTATAATTATCTTGTGCGATATTAATTCGCTCATTCCAAATGCCTAAAACCGCACGTCCTGTTTTTTGGATATCCTTATGTGGATCTGTTATCCCGTATGAATAATCAGGAGAGCAACGCCCGCTGATAAGCCGTATATTTTTACAACGAAAAGGATTCGCGTTCTTCACGGTTTTCATAGACCAAGCCATTTTCCCCCATACGACATCAGCGATACCGACCGGAGAATCCAGATGTGTACCACCTATAGCTGAAGAGAAAGCGTCACCCCAATCACTTCCGGAGATGTCCTTCCGGCCAATATACAGTAAATAAACGAAATAACCTCCTATTTTCACAATTAGATCCTCAGGAATTTCATTAATTGGATAAGGCTCAAAAGTACGAGACTTATAAGAATCTCTCAATTTGGGTTGTTTCATAAATATCTTTGCTTAATGATGTTATCAATTTTTTTAGCGATTGCCCGAATCATCGGTACAGCTACGGAATTACCCGTTTGCCGTCTGATTTCTTGATGAGAAACTACTATTTTAAATGAATCAGGAAATCCTTGCAGACGCAACAACTCTCTTGAGGAGGGCCGCCTATAACCATTTACCAAAAGATAATTGTAGGAGGCTCCTGTTCTTAAGGCGCAGGCATAATCCAACACTGAAACATTACCTGATTTATTCTCGTGCCAAATTGAAGGATAAAACACCTTTTTATCTTTTGTTTTTTCTTGCCTTTTCTGAACAATCCTGTCGGAAGCGAACAAAGACTTATCCACATCCTCGTCCTTCTCCAAGATATTAGAAAGATTGTATTTTATAGCCTCAAAATCAAACTCAAACTTAAAAAACTCCTGTTCGTCCCGAAAACCAACAATGATCACTCTCTCTCTTTTCTGTGGAAGTCCAAAATCTAGGGCATTCAATATTTTCCACTTCACAAAATAGCCAAGCTCCGTCAACCTGGTCATGATAACCTTGAATGTCCGTCCCTTATCATGTGAAGTCAATTGTTTAACATTCTCCAATAAAATGATAGAAGGTTTATGATAAGACAGGATTCTTTCTATCTCAAAAAACATGGTGCCCCGTGTATCCGCGAACCCCTGCATCTTTCCCATAATAGAAAATGCCTGACAGGGAAATCCTGCCAACAACAAATCATGAGAAGGAATGTCTTGTTCCGCTATCTTAGTGATATCACCGTGAGGATATTCCCCAAAATTAGCGGCATAAGTCATGCAAGCCGCCTTATCCCATTCTGACGAAAACACACAGTTATAGCCTAGCTCGTCAAATGGAAGCCGGATCCCTCCAATGCCCGCAAATAAGTCGATAAATCTTATCATTACTGAAAAATACCATTTTAATAAAACGCAAAAGTACAATAAAGCAATCATATTTCAACCGATAATTGATATTCATCAATTAATCGGGAAAGAAATTCACGTACACAAAAAGTTCCATTTAAATAAACTATTTTTGAGGAGATGTAATTAATCAACCATAAAAAACACACTCATTGTTATGAAAAAAATCAGTCTATCGATCGCGTTCCTCATGATTGGCGTGATCGCATTCGCGCAACAGGCGCTTTTTGGAGGTTCTCAATTAGTATCCCCGGAGATCCATCCGGACAATACCGTCACATTCAGGCTGCTTGCTCCTAAAGCGGTTAAAGTTCAAGTAACGGGAGATTTCTTGCCCAAGGAAAAAATTCAAACCGAGAGAGGCCCGATGGATATTCCGGGTACGACAGATCTGGTCGAGAAGGAAAATGGTGTTTGGGAATACACTACGCCGGAGCCTCTGCCCTCAGAGTTGTACAGCTACTCATTCATTGTTGATGGTTTCAAGACAAACGACCCATCCAATGTATTCTTGAACCGCGACGTGAAATCGATCACCAATATTTTCATCATTGGCGGCAACCCCGGTGATCTTTATAAGGTGAACAAAGTTCCCCACGGCACAGTGGCTCGT
>ERZ779737.2825-NODE-2825-length-10833-cov-2.705604_pt1 | contig 10833 bp, 9 predicted proteins | sample MGYA00511889_ERZ779737 | MGnify/ENA primary metagenome ERZ779737 (study PRJEB29588, sample SAMEA2163575) | human gut metagenome | biome: human gut; feature: human-associated habitat; material: faeces | place: Denmark | collected 2008/2010 ...
TCTTTCCCTCTTTTACGTCGAGGCAAGGAATGATTCTTTTTGCTAACATGTTGTATCCCAATATTAATTTATTGAATGAAGGACCGTAAGTCCTTGAGGGCAATCCGTCCCTCATAGATGGCCTTGCCGAATATCACGGCTGGAATGCCCGCTTGCTCTAGCTCCTCAATGTCGCTGATGGAGCTGATACCACCACTGGCGATGAGGTAGAGGCCGGGTACTTCCTCCTGGATCTCCTTATAAAGAGAGACCGAGGCGCCACGCAGCATGCCATCGCGGGCAATATCGGTGCAGATGACTTTCTGTATTCCTTTTTCCTTATACTCCTTGATGAAGGGAATCAATTCGAGCGTCGTTTTCTCTTCCCAACCACTGATCGCAATCTTCTTGTCTTTTGCGTCGGCACCCAGGATGATTCGCTCAGGGCCGAAACGCTCGATCCATCCCGTGAAAGTCGCCGGTTGCTTGACGGCTATACTGCCTCCCGTGACCATACTGGCGCCGCATTCAAAGGCGATCTCGAGGTCTTTGTCCTGTTTGAGCCCGCCACCGAAATCGATAGTGAGCCCACTCTTGGTGGCCAGGGTTTCCAGAGTCCGATAGTTGACGATATGTCCCGCCCTAGCGCCATCCAGGTCGACGACGTGCAGGCGCTTGATACCATTGTCCTCGAAAAGCTTGGCAATTTCCAGGGGATTCTCGTTATAGACCTTTTTTGTGTCGTAGTCGCCTTGCGTAAGGCGTACGCATTTCCCCTCTATCAGGTCGATGGCCGGAATCAACTCAATCATAGCTCCAGGAAGTTTTTAAGGATGCGCTCACCAACTGTTCCGCTTTTCTCCGGGTGAAATTGGGTCGCGTAATAATTGTCTTTATGTAAGGCCGCGCTGAATGGATGGATGTAATCCGTGACAGCAGCCGTGTCGGGATTGACCGGAACGTAGTAACTGTGTACGAAATAGACAAATTGTCCTTCCAGATCCTTCGTGAATAGTCCTTCCTTGATCTGTTGGATGGCGTTCCAGCCCATGTGCGGTACCTTTTCCTCATGTTTCTGGGGAATGAATCGTTTCACGTCGGTAGGGAAGATACCCAGGCAATCCACGTTGCCTTCCTCCGAATGGCGGCACATCAGCTGCATGCCCAAACAGATGCCCAGCACCGGTTGGCGCAAGTCGAGCAGAAGTTGGTCAAGATGATGCTCGCGCAAATAGCTCATTGTCGTGAGCGCCTCGCCGACACCGGGGAAGATGACCTTGTCCGCCCGCTTGATCAAATCGGGATCAGAGGTAATGATCGGGGTGATCCCAAGTCGTTTCAAAGCGTAATCGACCGACCGGATATTTCCCGCATTGTATTTTATGATCGCTACGTCCATTCTTGTCTTGTTTGAATATTAGGTCGCAAAAATAACAATTTATACCCGTTTGTGGAATTAAATTAGCGCATATTTAATTTTTCCAACTAATATACTAGAGAATTGTCAGTACGCTAATTTTGCCGATAATTCGGGTAAACAGTCCTTTTATGTCTTTTGCGTATTTCGTTCAATCATAATACTGGTCACAAAACTGTGATTAATTCCATAAACTGGACAGGCTAAACTATTCAGGTCTTTTAAATCGTTTATCGATTAATACATAGAAAAAGTTTTTCTTCAATAAATTATCTATCACCCGTACAGGTTTTAGTTGTGCGGAAGAAACGCCCTTCATGATCATCATGTCACGGTATAATAATGTCGTTTCTTCTTGTAAGAAATAGAGTTGACTTTTCCCGACAATACCTTTATCCAGTTTATCGCCCATGGATGGATTCGCTTTCGAAAGAGCTCTATCCAGTTCTTCTCTAACGCTTTCATAATCGAAATTATCTGGCAAATGAACGGGTTCAATCAAAAACTCATAACGTACAGGTACTGCATCCGGATTAGGATACATGCAATAATCTATCATTTCAAAACCGCATTTAGCAACCGTTTGTTTTACAACTTGGCGTAAAGCATATTCTGTTGTTTTCTCACCTACCAAATTAACGGTTTGATCTGCACGATACAAAAATTCTATGGTTGGGGTATTATTGTACATTCCCACCACATGAACCACATCTCGCATTTTATAACGATACAAGCCTGAGGTATTTGTCATTACAATCTCATAATTTCTTCCGACCTCCAATTGGTCCATTGTTAATAAGCGTGAATAATCGGACTCTCCTTCAGGTAAAAATTCATAAAAAACACTATCTGGCAATAATACTGATTCACCTGAATCTAATCGAATCGGTACCGAAAATACAGCTTCAGATGCAACAACACCGTACATGACAAAATGAATATCCGGGCCAAAGTATGTTTTTAATTTCTCGGTATATGTACTGAAGCCAGCCGTTCCTATTCCCACTAAATATTTAAATTGAGGCCAAAGACGAGGAACCAGTGGAAGAGTGGAAGGCTGATTAAAAATTCTTCGTACCTCGGCCGCACGCTCTGGATCAGGACGAAGTTTACAAAGCAAATGTGTCCTCAACTCCTTAGGCATCTGTATTGAATCATCAATTGTACCCATCTCGATATCATCCGCCAAAATTTCCCAATTCTTCTCTATATACCGAAGAACTTCCAGGAAGTAACTATAAAATGCGCATAAAGCTGAGGAAAGATTCTTTTCTTTTAATGCGAAAAAAGCGTGTAGGTGCCTGGAATTCATATACCCCTTAGGAACCATAACTTCAAAAGGAGGAGTAAACAAATTCTCGATAAAGAACTTGTTATTCATGTTAGATTTAGCCGTATAAGAACCACAGGTCGCTCCACAAGGCAAGGTTGAAAGTACGCTCTCTATCAACGTCAAAGAAGGATTTGTACTTAGTAATCCATTCTTCTCGAGCATGGCGTATATGTATGATTTGGTATAGTCATCTGACAACCGAGCAGATCTATCAGAAAATGGAATATGCTTTGGATTACCCATCGTTCCGGATGATTTAGAGTAATGACTAACAGGATAGACCGTAAGAATATTGGTCTCACCCTTTTCTGTCATTCGAGATATGGCTTCTGCATAATCATCATACGAACTTACAGGAATACGCTCTCGGTACTGCTCTATGGAGCGAATGGAAGCGAAATCATATTTTTTGCCGAATTCCGTATCCCTATTATCAGATAATAGGGTCTGCAAAAACTTTTTTTGCGCCTCCATTGGAGATGTGGTGATCTGCTGTAGGCGCTTCATCACCCTTCTTCCATCAGCTGATGTTTTTTTGTTGATCAGCCCTATGATCATCTTACGAATAAACCGCATATTCTTATGTGTTTTGATATTTATTTATCGTTTTTCAACCGTAAGTATCTGGTCCAAACCTGTCATCCGAAATACTTCTTCAACAACAGGGGAAAGATTTCGTACAATTACCGTTCCCTCCTGTTGCTTCATTTGCTTCAGCGCTTTCAATAACACACGTAACCCTGCTGAAGAAATATAATACAAATCAGAAAAATCTAAGACCAACTTAGAAATAGAATCCAACGAAGCAAGTAAATCTCTTTCAAACTCAGAAGCATTGGATACATCCAACTTCCCATGCAAGGCAACCGTAAGCTCGTCGCCGTTTACGCTTTTAATGTGTTTTTTTAATTGTTCCATATCTTTATTCTTATTTTTTAGTGTTATTCCAGTTGATTCTGATATTTAGGGTAAACTCGTAAAAATAGAACGATTGCTGCTACACAACCCACTAATACAAAACAGCTCATATATTGAAATATCAAGATAGAGTCCATTCCAACTTGATAACATAATTGAGCGCACAATACTCCTAACCAAGCTACCCCTTGATTCATAAAATTATAAAAACCAGATGCCACGCCTTTATTATCACCACTGATCAACATGACATTACTCATGCTCAAAATAGCCAACCCACTAAATCCTATCGCCTGCAGGAAAACTATAATCACCACTTCTACTAAGGAATGTGTATTTGTGACATAATAATAGCTAATGGATATTACAGATGATAGAATGACCAAAGCCTCATTAAACAAAAAGACTGTCCGGTTTGACAAATGTTTGCACATATAGAGTGTCGGGAAACGTCCAATCAGTATTCCCAAAACTAATACGCCACTCAAAACTCCCAATTGGGAAGCTGTGATGTTAAACTTATCGATAAATAGAAATGATGAAATCGTAGCAAACATACTTTGCCCTATATAAAGCACTTGTACGCATAACGAAAATGATAGTATAGGTGATTGACGCAGCACACGATCATAACTAAATAAAATATTCTTTAGTGCCTGCCAGCTTGTTTTCTCCAATGCCAACTCATCTTTATCAGATTTCTTCGGTTCTGATAATGGAATAAAAAACACCACTATCAGTCCTGCCAAACAGAGAAGCGTAATCAACCAAAAATCATACCTCCATGAAAAATAATCAGACAAAAAGCCTCCGATCATCGGAGCGAAGATCGGGGACAAAGCCACGATAATCGAAAACCAGGCTAAACGCCCCATCATACTTTTTTTGTCAGACTGTTCTCCAATCCAAATTTGCGAGCTAAGCAATGCCAACCCTGCGGACAAAGCCTGCAATGAACGTCCGATGTTCAACATCATCACATGTGTCGCTAAGCCACAAAGGACAGATCCCAAAAAGCAGCCTATCAACGAAGCTTGTAACAGACGATTTTTATTGTAACGATCACAAAGTGGACCAAATAATATGAAACTAAGCGTCATACAAAAATAATACAATGTCAAATTAGTCGTTGCTTCCACTTTTGAAATCCCTAAATCTTCAGCCATATAAGAAATAGCCGGTTGGAAAATATTGCCAGCTGAACGAACGACCAATGCCACACAGATAATAGTAAATAAGCTACGTTTCATACATCCTGTTATATGTCCATTTTACGAAAATACCACTCATTGTTAGCTAATTCTTTGATTATAAGTGGTAATTTGATCTGTGTAAGAGAACGGCCTTCCTTCAATTTCGCTTGGATCAAAGACTTCTGCCAACCTGTTTTCATCAATGTTACTTGTAATGGACGCAGCACTTTGGAATCAGTGAAAATAGAATAACCGATAGATCTACGACACAAGAGAGTATGGAATTCCTTGGTAAAACGAGGTAAATCTACATTTTCCGGATCACCCTCCACTTCTACAAAACACCGATAAACACGTTCTTGGCTGTCCGCATAAATTTGCATTTGACATAATACGGCTCCTTGATTTGCTAAAGCCTCAATCGCGCATGGAACTATGTTATTCGGGAAGACCTTCTCGTCACAAATATTCAGTACTTCTGTGCTTTTTGTCACAAACTCGATCTTGGGAGTCGTACCAACAAAGCCTCGGCAAATCACGATATCTTCCATATTATAACGATACAAACCACCCCAAGTCGTAATCACAAGTTCGTATTGTTCACCAACCTCTAGTTCATGCGCTAACAACGGGCTACCCCCTTTTACCGGTAAAAACTCGAAAAAAGTAGAAGCGATTGATAATAATCCCGAAGGATCTTCTGGTTTAATCGGGATATTAAATTTCGCCTCGCTTGCGCCATAACCTACATCCATCATTTTAGTAGTAGCTGGTAACAAGGGGCGTACGTCTTTTACGAAATAACCTACAGAAGAAGAAAGCCAGAAAAGCGCCAATGACAGATCAGGCCAATAGCTCACAGGCGTAAAAGGTTTCCCTTCGGATAATAACTGTCGTAACTGAGCTGCTCGCGTTGGATTCGGATGAAGCGAAGATGCTAATTTCTCTCGAACTGCTTCATCCACAGCTCCCGCATGGTCGATAGTTCCCTTTTCTATATCAAGTAAGATCTCTTCTTTATGAGTTTCCGCCAGGTGGATCAAATAAGCCAATCGGGCCGCATTATTTCCGGAAATAATCAATATGTCGGGATGCTCAATTGCGAAGCGCATGATCAAATAATCTTTCACCAAAGATTCTTTTACCTCGTAGACAGCCGTGGGAAAAGCCAAATAATTATTCAAGCCAGACTGTTTCATCGTCAATTCGGATGCATATGAAACAGGAATCCCGGATGGAGTTTTATTCTGGTTGCCTTGAACATTCGCCAATGTCAATAATCGTCCAGGAACACCATCTGTTTTTCCCCTCTGTAGCAACTCTAGCAAACGAGGTACAGCCATCGCGTCATATATCTGTCTCAAACGCAAAACCAAGCGGCGGGCAACTCCGGACATATAACTCTCCGGAATATGCTTTGCCTTCCCTGTCGAACCGGTAGTAAGCAGAAACTGTTTCACATCACCACTGAATAATACATCCTTTTCCCCAGCGACGACTCGCTCCAAATCAGGGTCGAGATCTTTCCAGCAGCAGATAGGGACTTGCTTACGATATGTTTCTATGTCCTTGATTTGATCGAAATGATATTTCCGTCCATATACGCATTGCGTATTAGCCGCAAGGATTTGCGTGAGCAAAACTTTTTGTGTTTCTTCCGCATGGGCAAAAATCTCTTGTATCTTGCCAAATAATGCTTTATTATCAAGACTCAGTAATTGTTCTGTAATATTCATAATGATAAAATTATCTATTTTTTCTTTCCTATCAGCAAATAATAAATACTCTTTATATTTGCCCAATATACATCTCGAGGCGTCTTATACTCACTATAGCTTTTAGCTTTGTAAGAGAGAATATCTTCATACAGTTTCTTTTGCGAGCCATAACTCATATCAACACCCCTGATTCGTTTAACAGCTTTAAAGATCTGGTTTGAGGAAGCCATAGCATCTGAATAATCCTTGAGGAAATAAACTCCAAAAGACTTGAATCCTTCGTCGGCATGCATGATAAGAGGAATCAATTCCTGTTCTTTAATATGACATCCTAGTTCGTCCTTCTCAAAGACAATCCGTGCCATACCGCCCAAAGCCGTTCCGGCCTTCACCTGGCAAGATACAAAATTGCCCAATGAAAAATACACCGGCATCTTTTTACCATCCGCACGTTGTAATATCTCTAAAGGTTGAAGCACATGCGGATGCGTACCGATTACCAAATCTACATTGCATTGGGCAAAGAAGGTTGCCCATTCTTTTTGCCGATTGATCGGCTCATAGAGATACTCGCATCCCCAATGTGGGCAAACCACCACTATATCTGCCTGCTTCTTTGCGGTAGAGATCTGTTCTGCGATTTTTTTCTTATCACTATTCCGCAAACGATTCACACGATAATCATCGAACGGCATAAGAAAATGCCCGTTCAATGATTCTGTATAGTTCAGAATAGCGACTTTTACGCCATTGCGTTCAATCACGGTAGGCCTTTGCGGTGCTCCTTTTTCATAAATTCCTACAATTTCTACCTCAGGATGGTTCTTTCTCCAATAATTTAATGAGACTCGCAAACCTCGCTGTCCCTTATCCAACGCATGGTTTGAGGCATGAGTTACAACATTAAAGCCAGCCTTTGCCAATGCGTCCGCTACAGATAAGGGAGTCGCAAAAATAGGGAATGAAGCATATTCTGTTTCTTTATCAATAAAGACAGTCTCTTGATTTACAATCCGGATATCTGCTTTATTTATAAAATTCTTTACCGGAGCATAAATAGAGTCAAAGCAATACGAACCGTCTTCTCGATATGCCGATAAATATATTTCCTTATGAATCAGATTATCTCCGACCGCAAGTATTTCTAATTGTCGTTTCATGTCGTCTGTTGTTTACGTCGAACCAATGGGCATCCACAGGCTCTTGAATTAAGATCGGTAATTTAATCTGGCTCAACGACACACCCGGCTTCAGTTTCTGTGAATAAAGAAAATCTTGCCAACCGCTTTTCATGGATACAAGTATCATCGGTTTCATAATGCGTTGCTGATAAATACGCATACCGTAAAATTGAAACTTCTCCGCTAAAGAGGCATTAATGTCATGCTCCATCTGTTCTGTCACCTCCAAGGCTTTATCGGATGTCTCGACATAACAGACATAACGGCGTTCTTCTAAATCACAATAGATCTGTATTTGTCTTACAGCATAACCTTTCTGCTTCAAATACATACGAACACAATCATTTACATCCGAAGCCGGAAGTTTCTCTCCTGCTACGTTCAACAACTCACTACTCTTTCGGATAAATTCAATTTTCGGAGTGTTTCCTACAAAACCAGTCACAAGAACAATATCTTTCATATTGTAACGATACAAGCCACCCCAAGTCGTTACGATTAATTCATAGTGCTTGCCAACCTCCAACTGATGTGCTAACAACGGTTCTCCACCTTCTTCCGGCAGAAACTCATAAAATGCCGTAGCGATAGAGAGTGCACCCGATTTATCTTCCGGTTGCATTGGTATATTAAACTTCGCTTCACTCGAACCATACCCGACATCCATGAAACGAACCGTATCCGGCAACAACGAGCGAACCTCATCCACATAATGTCCAACCGAAGAGGAAAGCCAGAAAAGAGCTAATTTCAGATTCGGCCAATACAATTCAGGGACAAATGCTTTACCCTTTAGTATCGCGTCCCGAAGCTGAGCGGCACGTTCCGGATTAGGGATCAACTTTCCATCCAGCCATTTACGCAAAGCAGGATCCACAGGAATGCTCTCCGTGATCGTTCCCTGTTCAATATCTTGTAATATCAAATCCTTATACTCCTCGGCCAATTGAATCAAGCCCGTTAACCGGCCAGCGTTGTTTCCGGCAATGACATATACTTCCGATTGCTCTATAGCCAAACGCATTAACAGATAATCACGTCCGAGTGGATCGCTATTCCGCAAGATTTGAATCGGATAGGCAAGTTTGTCATCCAAACCGGCTTGTCCAATAGTCAGTCCGGAAGCTGTGCCATAAGGAATACCAGAGGCCGTACTCGACATCACCGGAACATTAGTTAGTGGCAGCAATTTCCCATTCAGTAATTCAGGTACGGCTTTAAAATAATAAAGCGTACGATACCGCTGTATCAAATTACGTACCGTAGCAGACTGACTACTATCCGGAATAAACTTCTCTTTCCCAGAAGTACCAGAGGTCAGTGTAAAAAAAACAGCTTTACCGGGAAATAACAAATCCGCCTCGCCGGCAACTAAACGATCCGAATAGGGTTCATACTCTGCCCAGGAACTAATCGAGACCTGATGGCGGAACTCTTCTACCGAATTTATGTCCGCGAAATGATGCTCTTTACCAAATTCCGTATCTTTGGCGAAAGACAAGATTTCTCGCAATAGCTTAATTTGTATGGTTTCTGTTTCCTCAAAAAGAGAATAAGCTATCTTTAAAAAATCGGTATCCGGAAGAGACATCAAGGTCTCTGGAAGAAACTTTCCGGAAAACTTATCTATTACACTAATCCCATCCATTATTAGTTATTTTTTATCAGATTCAACAGCAATCGCATAAAGCGTTTCCGCACAGGTTCGCCTTCATACATCAGGTTATCCGGAATTCCGGGGATAGAATTCACTTCACACACAACAAACCCATTCGGACCATACAACAAGTCTATTCCACACAAATCCATATCCAATGTTTTCGCTACACGCAGCGAGATATCGAGTGCCTCATCCGGGGTCTTCAGGGTAACAAGCGTTCCTCCCACCGAGACATTTGAACGGAAATCTCCGCTTGCAGTATTGTCTCGCATTGCGGTAAAGAGCACCTCTCCTCCGCAAAGTGTTACACGCATGTCTTTTCCTTTGCTTGTTTCGATATATTTTTGAGCCAATAAAACACGGCCGTTATTACAATAAAGTTCTATGAGGTTTTCCAACTCTTTCAAGCTTTTTACTAAACAAACGCCACGTCCCTTAGAACCGTCGGAGAGTTTTACAACCATAGGAAGCCCCAATTGCTCAACAACCCAACCGGGTATAGAATACTCTGTCAGCAGAATAGTGGGAGGGACAGGAATACCTGCCTTTTGCAACAGTTGGTAACATTTCAATTTATCTCCGGCATTTTGAATGTTTGAGGCTCGTTGGAGACACCTTACGCCAATTGATTCCAAATACTGCAATACTTGTAAATGATAGTTTTCATCCACCTCTCCATTAATAAGGTTTTCGAACAAGCAGTAGACAAGATCAGGTTTTTCTTTGTATTCGCCATTCACGAAGATTCGCTTATGGGGCTCATTATTTACCTCGATTTGTATGTCATACAAATATATGGGCTCAATACCCGTAGATTTCAATGGTTGAAAAAGACTTTCAAATTTACTTTTCTTTGTATCATTAAGAATCCAAACTTTCATAACTTTTTTATCAATTAATTTTTAAGCAGGCATAAAAGCAAATATTAAACTGTTTCCAGTTTATCGAGTATCTTAGGGCTAACAGCTTTCAAGAGGATGTAATCCTAAGATTCTCAGCAAAAATAATGATTTTTTTATAAAATGCCGGTGTCTTGATAAAATTTTGTGTTTTCCTCTTGAAGAGTGAAAGCTCATGTCTAAATATGATATTGAAATACCAGTTCCAGCCTTTCATATTGTCACCTCCGTATCGAGGTACGATTCCACAGCGATGTCTTCAATTCATCATGAACCATATCTGATGAATGCGAAGCAACATTTTTGCATTGTTAACGGGATACTAATGTTGTTTGATAATGAATAGAGTAAAATAGCCAAGATTGTTTTTTGTGAAATGCGTAAAAATTTTTTTTGCGGGAAATTATTGCGCGTTTGAAAAATATATCTACCTTTGCACCGCAATCGAGAGAGATGGCGAATGAAAAGATAAAGAAATAGGGTGCGTTAGTTCAGCTGGTTAGAATACATGCCTGTCACGCATGGGGTCACGGGT
>ERZ779737.2826-NODE-2826-length-10832-cov-2.441774_pt1 | contig 10832 bp, 6 predicted proteins | sample MGYA00511889_ERZ779737 | MGnify/ENA primary metagenome ERZ779737 (study PRJEB29588, sample SAMEA2163575) | human gut metagenome | biome: human gut; feature: human-associated habitat; material: faeces | place: Denmark | collected 2008/2010 ...
GAACCGCCGAGCTGCTGGGTCTGTACATTGCGAACCGATGCGGCACTAGCCTTGCGGCTGCTTGCCTGCTCATAACGCGCCTTGGCTCCCAGATAGCGGGCATAGGCATTGTCGTATTGCTGACGGGTTACCGCATCCTTCTTCATCAGGGCTGCAAAGCGGTCGAAGTCCTGCTTGGCATTCATCATATCCACACGAGCCTCCTCGATGCCGGCAGCCGCTGTCTGCACATTGGTATTGGTGGTGCCCATGCTGGCGGTTACTACCGAAGAACTTGACTTGGAGCCACGCAAGCCGGCTTCTGCCTGAGCCACATGCAGACGGAACTCTGCATCCTCGATGATAACAAGGGTATCGCCCTTCTTTACGTGCTGATAGTCGTTGAAACGAATCTCCTTGATGAATCCCGGTACACGGGTATTGATAGGGGTGATATGTCGGTTTACCTGTGCATCATCTGTGTAAGCCACATCGCTGCCATGATAGAAATGGCTGAAGCACCAGCCGATAGCTCCCAGGAAAAGGAGGATAATCACTACATTATATATTCTCTTGATAATCTTCTTGCTCATAATTTTGCTAGTTTATTTTATAGTTTTTGAAGAGCAAATGAATTGGCTTTCCCTTCGGACGCCGAACGTTGTTTCTTCACTCGTCGTTCTTCACTTTCTAAATCTCTCCTGCCACGTACTTCATGCGATAGTAGGCATAGACGATGTTGATGCGGGCATCCACCTCGCTGAGCTCGGCATTGAGCTTGAGATTGGAGGCATCCACCATGTCTGTAACCAGAGCGAGCTGGCTGAGATAGCGGGCATTCATCACGTCGTAGTTCTGTTGTGCCAGTTCCACGCTCTTTCGCTGCGTTTCCAGTTCTACATAGGTTTGCTGATACTGCAAGTAGGCAGCCTGCACATTATTGTTGAGCTGCTCTGCCTGAACGGCATGTGCCTCTTTAGCCTGTCGGGTCTCTACGGCTGCCTGCTTGATGCGTTTGTTGCTCTTGAAGAGAGAGCTGAGGCTGTATTTCACGCCTACGCCCACATACCAGACGTTGAGGTTCTTTTCAACAGGTGGCAATTCGAAGAGGATAGGTCCGTCGAAGTTGTCAGCGGCAACGAAAGCTACCTTTGGCAGAAGATCGCTCTTGGCTATCTTCTCTTTCTGTTCAGCGATGCGGATGGCGTTGTTGCTCTGCTCCAGGAGTGGAGAATTCAGGGTGCCTGCCGTCTGCCAGTAAGCCTCACCCTCCTTGCCGTAGGTCTTGTCGGCGATAGTAGCATCGGGGATAATCTGAATCTCCTGGCTTGTCTGGTTCATCTGGCTTCCTTCTTTCTTCAGGTATCCCAGGTTCATTCCTAGGATATTGCAAAGCTGATGGTTCAGGATGCTCCGGTTGTTTCGGAGCGCCGTCAGACCGAGTTTGAGACTTTCCATCTGGAGTTCGTATCGGGTGATGTCATTCTTCAGCGCCATTCCGTGCGTCTGTTTCTCCTTGATGTCATCGATGAGCTGGCGGGTCAACTCGATGTTCTTTTCATACACCTTGATGCGGTTGTCTATCTTATAGAGGTCGAGATATTGCCCCAGGGCGATGAAGCGGATCTGCTGTCGGGTGAGTTTCACGCCTACTTCTGCCTGCTGCTTTCCGAGTTCGGTGAGTTTGATACCTGCGTTGATGGCTCCACCGGCGTAAACCACCTGCTGTGCCTGGAAGGCGAAGTTGTTGCCGAAATGTGGGGATTTCAGTCCATGAACGTTGCTGAAGTTACGGTCGGTAATCAGCGCATTGCCGATGTAGCTGAATGAGAGGGAAGCATCGAGGTCGGGCAGTTTCTTGCTTTTGGCCGCTTCGATGCCGAGATGGGCTGCTTCTACTCCAGATAATGAAGTGCGGAGGCTTTTGCTGTTATCCTCAACCTTCTGGAAGAGCTGGCTGATGGTCATGTTTTCTTTCTTGCTGACGGGCAAGGAAGCAGCCGCTCCTACGGTGGTTTGTGATTGAGCCGAAGCCCAATGGGTTCCTCCTGCAAGCAGAAGGCTTACAAATAAGATGTTCTTAATCATTGATCATTACTTTTTGAATTTCGGGTGCAAAGGTACGGAGTTTTGAGCGAACAATCGCTTTAAATATTTCGCAGCGGATGGACGATTTGGGAATAATAGTTCTTTTATATCACATATTTTGTGTAATTTTGCAACAGAAATAGGAATAAAGAGATATAATAACTCTATATATAATAAGGTGTAGATGGAATTATCAGAATTAAGCAGTCAGCAGGAAGCAAGTCTTTTCCTCTCTGGTTTGGAGGAATGGCAGGAGGGTCCGCAAGTTTTGACTTACGGAGCAATATTGATTTGCCGAAAAGGAAAGGCGAGGCTGAATGTGAATTATAAGGATTGGGAACTTTATGAGGGGGCGGTGATTACGCTGTTCCCGAATGATGTAGTAGAATTGAAGGTTGACGGGGATTGCAAATCCCCTGAAACTGAAAACGGAGATTGCAAATCCCCTCAAACTGCGAACAATTTCCAAGCCGAAATCCTGAAATATAATCCTTCCTTGCTTCGTGAAGCAAGCTTGCAGCTGGAGCAGACGGTGTATTCTTCCTTGCGGAAAGACCGCTGCCGGCAGGATACCCCCGTAGTAACAAACATCATCAATGGGATGTTCTCCTTATTGAAGGTATATTTCGACCAGTCGGAGTGTACCTGCATCTCGCAGTTGGTATTGTGCCAGTTGAAGGCATTCTTCATCGGTTTTCATGAGTATCTTCAGCGCAATCCGCAATACCGGCCAGATGAAGTAAAATCGTATCGCGTAAGGGAACTGTTCAATCGGTTTATGATGCTGCTGGAGAGGGATTACAAGATATCAAGGGATGTGAACTATTATGCTGCCCAGATGAATATCTCTTCGAAATATCTGACCAACATCGTGAACCAGGTGACGGGGCATACCCCCAAGACCATCATCGGTCAATACGTGATTCTGCAGCTCAAGCTGCATCTTAAGCGAAGCACGCAAAGCATCAAGGAGATGGCCTGGGAGTTTCATTTCGCCGACGTCAGTTTCTTCTGCCGATATTTCAAGAAGCATACAGGTCTGACACCACAGCAGATAAGGTCGTAATCACAAACTGCAGTTTTGCTCTGATTTCAGCTTCTTCAATCTTGCCGATGTGTTCTGGGGAGAGAGCCTTGAGTTCTTCGAGGCATCCCATCTGCATCATGGTGGCGATAGGGAGGAGCTTATGTGCCGCCTTTCCTATGCGGTCGGTAGATAAGGATTCCTCTTCTACTGCCTCTTTCAGATTCTCAAGGTGTGCGGCAAGTTCCTGCTTCACGGTATCGAGAATTTCCTTTGCCGCCTCTTCGTCGCCTCCGGCAAAAGCGAGGAGAGCATCCAGTTGAGGGTTGGATTTCTGCTGGGATGATAAATCTGGCTGGAATGGAGTTTCTGGCTGAGCATCCAGTTGAGGCTGGGACTCTATTCCCAGGATATCAGACAGTTTCTCCATACTGAATGGCTTGAACAGGCAATCGTCGAAGCCGGCTTTCAGAAGCTGTTCCAGGATGCTTGTATCGTGAGCTGTCATCGCTACCACCATCATATTGGTATGGTTGATGTGGGCAATCATATCCATGCCGTTCATCTCCGGCATTTCGATATCCATCAGCATCAGGGCAGGCTGTTCGTTATGTAGTGTGGTGAGGGCATCCATCACATGGTTGCAGGCGAATACCTGCCAGGTGTCGCCTATGATGCGGCGCAACATCTCCTGGAGAAGCTGGAGCTGCAGCTTGTCATCATCCAGAATCAGAATCTTGTGGTTGGCAAAATCCGGCTTCTTCTTTATATCAGTAACCTGATGGCTGCCGGGATTCTGTCCTTCCTTATCTTGAGCAGAATCGGGAGAAGGATCATGCTTAATTTCTGATGGAGCCATTTCCGGAGACTCCTCCTTTGGTGCTGGCTCGATAGGGATGGTGACGATGAAGGTAGAACCTTTGCCCAGGATAGAGTGGAGGATGATTTCTCCACCAAGCAGCGAAACCAGTTCCTGGGTGATGGACAATCCCAAACCGGTACCCTCGATGCCCTGGGCGCTCTTCAATCTCGTAAATGCTTGGAACACCTTCTGTTTCTCCTCATCGGTCATTCCCTTTCCCGTATCTTTTACGCTCAGGGTAAGCGTAGGCTTGCCCAGAATTTCTGAAACCTGTGCCTGGATGGTAACGTTGCCCCGGTCGGTATATTTGATGGCGTTGCTTACCAGATTATCCAATATCTGACGAATGCGGAAGGCATCAGCACGGAAGAATTTCTTCTTCATTGGAGAATCTGAAGTTTCCGAAGAATCTGAAGAATCCGAAGTTCCCATTCCCTTTATTTTGCATTCGAACGAAATCGCCAGTCCTTTCTCTTCTGCTCTCAATTTCATTCCCTCTACCGATTCTGCTACCAGTTGTGCCGGTGAGAAAGAGGTAGGCTGAACCTTCATCAGTCCGTTCTCCAACTGATGATAATCGAGCAGCGAGGCAACGAGATGTGAAAGATGAGCGGCAGAGTTCTTGATGTTCTGGAGGCATTCGATGCCCTGAGGATTGCTGACGTAATCTTTCATCAGATCGATGAAGCCCGAGATAGAGGCAGCTGGCGCCTTGATATCGTGGGTGATGGTGAGGAGCAGGCGCTCGCGCTGGTTCATGATACGCTGGATTTCCTCATTGGCAGCCTCCAGGTTTTCCCTGTAGATACGCTCCTTTCTGGCATCGCGCCAGATAAACCAGATCATGATGACGATGGCAAAGAAGGCTACGATGGCGAGCAGTTCCATCTGCCACAACAGATGCTTTCTTGCTTCCATCGCCTTCTCGATGGCTTCCTGCATGTTGTCTTTTTCACGCTGGTGTACATCGCTCAGATGTTTGGCGGAGCGCAGGGCGAGTTTGGCACTCACCATCTTCAGCTCTTCCATCTCCCTATTGATGCTCTGCTTGTGGTCTTGCGTTTCTACTTTCTCCTTCTTGTCTATCTGTTCTAGGATGTTTGCCACGTTTTCCGCCACGTTTACTGGGGTGGTAACAGAATCGATGACAGCCCGGTTGCTGTCCAGTTTTACGCTCAAGGTTTCGGCGTGCTCCTTCTTGAAGGCATCGGCGAGTCGGCGGAAGAATCCCCTTCGGGTCTTCAATACCTCTACCGTAGTCTTCTTCGCCTCGTGGGTTTGAGGTGCCTTGGAGTGAACCAGTATGGAATCCTTTCCCGTATTCAGATTCTTCACCTTATTCTGCAGATAGTTTTGGGTAGGTCTTCCTGCCATGACATCAGACAGTTGTTTCAGGTTTCTCTGCTCCTCTTTGAGCAGGGAAGAGATGGTACTATCGGCGGCACCCCTTTTCTGGATATACTCGCGCGAAGCTTCATTGATGGCATTGATGCTCTTGGTGTTGCTATACACCAGACTGATTGCCAGAATCATGATAATGGCAATGGCGCTATATCCGAGGGCTACCTTGAGAGGAATATTGTTCTTGTGCATGAGAAATCGTTTAAAATGATGAGCAGACTGATATCTTGCTCAATAGATATTTGTTTGCAAAGTTAATGCAAAAAAATGATATTAGAAAACAAAAGGGCTAAAAACAAGTCAGGAGACCAATGAATTCTATCATTAGTCTCCTGCCTGATTGAAAGCGACGCGTAATTACTAGTGTTATTCTATCTTTTCCTCTGTTAATTACTATTTTTTAAAGGTGATATTACTCTGCTACAGTTGAATCTGTTGCTGTAGAGTCTGCTGGAGTCTCTGCTGGAGTTTCAGCTGGTGTCTCTGCAGGAGTCTCTTTCTCTACTGTTGTGTCTGCTGGAGTAGCTGGTTCTGCTGGGGCTACTGTGTCAACTGGAGCTACTGATGATACACTTGCCATCTTGTTGCTGGCGAATACATTGCTCACTGAAACCATAACCATGGCAGCGATAGCTGCGAAAACTAACTTTTTCATAATCTTTTGTTTTTTATTGTGAATATTATATTTATTACTTTCTTTGTGAACAGCCTTGCTTGCGTTACCGCTCATTGGCGTGTTCACTTTCTAATATCACAATCTGCGTGCCAAAAAACAAAAGAGTTATCTAATAGTTTGATTATCAGTAGTAAATGCTTTTTGTGCTAGAATTCTACATTGTGGAAACTGTGGAATTAGTGTGGAATTATTCCCCAAAAAAATGGGGAATGGTCATCAGATTCCCCATTTTCCCATATCATCAAAAGCCGTACTTCTTTCTATCAGATACCATATTTCTTCATCTTATTGTAGAGTGTCTTTCTATCTACGGCGAGCAATTGTGCAGCCTTGCTCTTGTTGCCGCCTGCTGCTTTCAGCGCAGCTTCTATTCTCTGCAGTTCCGTTTCCTCATCGTGCAGGGCGGTAGGAGCTTGTGGCTGGATATGCGCCATACTCTGTTCCAGTTCTGTTACTCCGATGTATCTTCCGGTGGCGAGCAGAGTAGCTCGTTTCATCACATTATTCAATTCTCGCAGGTTGCCCGGCCAGTTGTAGGCGGCAATTCGCTCCTTGGCTTTGCCGTCGAGTCCTTCCACATTTCTGTTCAGCTCCTTGTTGGCGTGCTTGATAAAGAGGTCGGCAAAGAGGAAGAGGTCGGCACCACGGTCTTTTAGCTCCGGCATGTAGATGGTAAACTCATTGATGCGGTGGTAGAGGTCTTCACGGAAGTTGCCTTCTGCCACGCGTTGAGCCAGATTCTCATTGGTAGCGCATACCAGTCGGATATCGATATCTATTTCCTTGTTGCTTCCCACCGGACGGATTTTTCTTTCCTGGAGGGCACGGAGCAGCTGCACCTGTACTTCATAGTTCAGGTTTCCCATCTCATCGAGGAAGAGAGTTCCTCCGTTGGCAATCTCGAAAGCGCCCTTCTTGTCCTGGTCAGCTCCCGTAAACGATCCCTTCACATGGCCGAAGAATTCTGATGCCGCCACTTCTTTAGGAATGGCACCGCAGTCGAGTGCGAAGAAAGGTTTATTGGCTCTTGTGCTGAGTTCATGGATTCTTCTAGCCACATATTCCTTACCTGTACCGCTGGCACCCAGGATGAGTACCGACATAGGGGTAGGGGCCACCAGCGAAACGAAACTGTAGAGCTTGCGTGAAGCCTCGCTTTCACCTTCCAGGTATTTGGGTACATCCCCATTGGTAGATGATGCCTGGTTTCCTGCCTGCTTGCCAGGTGCTGCGTCTGTAGGAGTAGAATTTGAGTCTGTGGAACGCTGACTATCTGCTGAGGCTGCATGCGGATCCTGTTTTTTCGGAGTCTTGATAGCTTCCTTGATCTTATCCAGAAGGATTTCCGGATGGAAAGGTTTTGCCACATAATCGGTAGCACCTGATTTCATGGCGAGCACCACATTCTGAATTTCTGCATAGCTGGTCATCACGATGAAAGGCACCTGCACGCCATGCTTTCTCATCCATTGCAGCAGGAAGATGCCGTCGTGATCGGGAAGGCGGAGGTCTGATAATACCAGATCGAATCCTCTTTCTGCCTCCTCGCAAACCTGTATGGCGACCTTGACCGAAGTAGCTTTCTCCACCTCGAATCCCTTCTTTCTGAGCCATGTCTGAATCATGGTTCCAAATGCGATGTCGTCTTCAACTATTAGAATCTTTTCCATGTCTTTGCGATCTTACTGTCTTGTTGTATCTTTCTTACTTGTATCTTTGTCTTCTAAAAAGATAGTGTTGTTTCAGAGTGCAAAGTTAGCACTAATATTTGGAATCAGCAAGGAAAAAGGGCTTAATTGTTTAAATGAATCGAAAAAATTAGGAAGTAATCACATAAAAATGGAAACTAGTTGAGCTATTTAACACTTCATCTATCTCTGAATTCAGGAAAAATATGTATTTTTGCATATTAAAACGAATCTATATAATATTTACGTACTAACAATAGTAGTTATGAAGAAACAAATACTTACATTGGCCATGCTGTCCGCTCTGGTGCTCTCAGCTCACGCCCAACAGCCAGCCAATCAGCTGTTGCCTTATCAGAACCCTAACCTTTCTGCCGAGGCAAGAGCCAATGACTTGCTTTCACGCCTGACCCTGGAGGAGAAGACGAAGCTGATGATGGATGCTTCGCCTGCCATCTCCCGACTGGGTATCCCTCAGTTTCAATGGTGGAACGAGGCGCTGCATGGCGTGGCACGCAACGGATATGCCACGGTTTTCCCTATCACCATGCACATGGCTTCTTCCTGGGATGATGCCTTGCTCTATCAGGTGTTTACTGCCGTAAGCGATGAGGCGAGAGCCAAGGCGCAGGTGGCGAAAAAGTCGGGTAATGTAAAGAGATATCAGAGTCTGAGCTTCTGGACTCCGAATGTCAATATCTTCCGTGATCCTAGATGGGGACGCGGACAGGAGACTTATGGAGAAGATCCTTATCTCACCACACGTATGGGACTTGCCGTGGTGAATGGTCTGCAGGGACAGTCGTTTGACGGCAAACCGCTGGCGGCTCCTGGCGTTCCGGCTTCTGATCAGTCTAAGGCTCCCCAGTATGTCAAGACGCTGGCTTGTGCCAAGCATTTCGCCGTGCATAGCGGTCCGGAGTGGAATCGCCACGTCTTCAATCTGGAGAATCTGCCAGCCCGGGATTTGTGGGAGACTTATCTCCCTGCCTTCAAGTCGCTGGTACAGGATGGACATGTGGCTGAGGTGATGTGTGCCTATCAGCGTATAGATGGTGCTCCTTGCTGCTCCAATGCCAAGTTTGAGCGCCAGATTCTCAGAGAAGAATGGGGATTCAAGGGATTGATTACTTCCGATTGCGGAGCTGTCAACGATTTCTATATGCCGGGCTATCACGGTACGGCAAAGACTGCTACCGAAGCAACCGCCCAGGCTGTGAATGCCGGTACCGACCTGGAATGCGGCAGTGCCTATCGTACTATTCCGAAAGCTGTGAAGGCGGGAATGATCAATGAAGATAAGGTAAACCAGAGCCTGAAGCGCCTGCTGGTGGCTCGTTTCAAGCTCGGCGATTTCGATAAGGACGAAACGGTGGCATGGACTCAGATTCCAGAGAACGTCATCGCCTGCAAGGCTCATAAGGATCTGGCTGAAAAGATAGCTGAAGAAGGCATCGTACTTCTTCAGAACAGAAACCAGCTGCTGCCTTTGAACCGCAATCAGAAGATTGTGGTGATGGGACCTAATGCCAATGATTCCATCATGCTGCGAGGCAACTATTCGGGTTATCCTACCAGTTCTACCACTATCCTCCAGGGCATCCGCAACTATATGAAGGGGGCTGAGGTGAAGTATGTTCCGGCTTGTACCTTGACAAGAAACGAGGTGCAGGAAAGCCGTTTCAACCTCTTCCGTGAGGGAATGAAGGCCACCTACTGGAACAATCAGGAACAGAAGGGTGAGCCGGTGGCTACGGATGTGATGAAAACTGCCATCAATCTGAGCAATGGTGGTAATACCGTGTTTGCGCCGGGTGTGAATCTTACTCATTTCTCAGCCCGCTATGAGGGAGTGTTGACTCCTGACAGGGATGAGGATCTTACCATCAATATGGGTATTGACGACGGTTGCCGCCTGATAGTGGATGGCGATACCATCGTGAATATGCGGGAGTGCTGGGGCCGTGTGGCGCCTATCATCAAACCGCTCTCTCTGAAAGCAGGCAAGCCGGTTAAGATTCAGATAGATTATACCCAGAGGGAAGATGTGGCTGTGATGCAGTTTGACATTGTGAAGACTTCGATGCCTACCAGCGAGCAGATTCTGGCAGAGGTGGGCGATGCGGATGCCGTGGTATTCGTAGGCGGTATCTCTCCAAACCTGGAGGGAGAACAGCTTGAAATTGAGGAACCGGGATTCAAGGGTGGCGACAGAACCGACCTGGAGTTGCCGAAGGCTCAGCGCCAGGTCATTGCCATGCTGCATCAGGCAGGCAAGCGTGTCGTCTTTGTCAACTGTTCGGGAGGTGCCATCGCCATGGTTCCTGAGACGGAAAATGCCGAGGCAATCCTTCAGGCATGGTATCCTGGTGAACGGGGTGGTGAAGCTGTAGCCAAGGTTCTCTTTGGAGAGGTGAATCCATCGGGCAAGCTTCCGGTTACCTTCTATAAGAGTGTGAACGATCTTCCTGATTTCCTCGATTATACGATGAAGAATCGTACCTATCGTTATTTCAAGGGTGAGCCTTTGTTCCCATTCGGTTACGGTTTGAGTTATACCTCTTTCGAGTATGGCAAACCTACCCTGATGCAGGTGAAGAGCAGGAAGCGTGACGGCAAGGCTGCTGATTACAAACTGATGTTCTCCTTGCAGAATACGGGCAAGCGAGAGGGTACCGAAGTAGCGCAGGTTTATATCAAGCGCATGGATGATGTGGATGGTCCTATCAAGAGTCTCAAGGCATTCAAGCGTGTGTCTTTGAAGGCTGGCGAGCGCCAGATGGTAAGCATCGATCTTCCTCGCAAGAGTTTCGAGGGTTGGGATGCCCAGACCAACACCATCCGTGTGGTTCCTGGCACTTATCAGGTATTTGTTGGCGGCTCCAGCGCTGATGCAGCCAAGACTAAGATAGAAGTGAAGATCAAGTAAGTCTCTTTTCATAGAGCTTATCTTGGAATACTCAAAAAAGGCGATAGGTGCACTAACTCTTGAATCAATAAGATTTAGTACACCTATCGCCTTTTTTCTCGAATCAACCAAGAAAAAATCAATTTTTCTTTTGTATATTAAATGATTTTTTGCATTAATTTGTTAACAAAACTAAGTCATAGTTT
>ERZ779737.2828-NODE-2828-length-10831-cov-4.359781_pt1 | contig 10831 bp, 10 predicted proteins | sample MGYA00511889_ERZ779737 | MGnify/ENA primary metagenome ERZ779737 (study PRJEB29588, sample SAMEA2163575) | human gut metagenome | biome: human gut; feature: human-associated habitat; material: faeces | place: Denmark | collected 2008/2010 ...
TTATCATCGTACTCCGTGCCCCAATGGCAGCTGTACACAATCACGTCGCAGCCCTGCTCGCGCAAGCGGTTGATGTCACGGGCAATCACAAATTCGTCGTTCTTGTAGGTGGTTTCACGGCAGCCCGCGAAGCCGATTTTGTGCCCGTTTTTCTCCCAGACGTAGGTATACCCATAGCCGCTGAAGGGCATCCCCGCGTCAATGAGTGCTTGGCGTGTGGATTCCTCGCCCGCCGTACCGTAGTCGCCATGGTGGTTGTTGGCAATGTTGACCTGCTCAATCGACCCCTGCCAAAGCGCTTCGGTGTAGCCCGGCAGCCCGCGGAAGCGCCACAAACGGCCGGTCTGTTCGCCCTTGCCGTCGTCCTTGAGCGCGCATTCAAGGTTGATGAAGGTCATGTCATCGTGCGCAAACAGGCTTTGCATGCCGCTGAACGGGTACGCCATGCCGTATTGATTGAGGTATGTCGGCAGGCTGTCAGGATCGTTCCACCAGTATTCGCGCGTTCCCAGCACGGCGTCCCCGCCGAGGGTCAGCACGAGTTCGGTTTCATCGGCGGATAAAGCCGGCACGTCGGTCGGCGCGGTCACATCCGCCTGCACCTTATCGCTGACGGCGGCAGCTTGCAGCGTGCGATTCTCCGGGTCATCGAGGATGAACAGACGCGTGCCGTAGGGCAGGCAAGTCCCGGAAGCTGTTTTAATGCGCCAAGATCACCGAAGTGAGTAACGATTGCCTGATAATTCTTTTCCTGCAGGAAACGCTCAAATCCAAGTTCAATCTGTGCCTGTACGGCTACATGTTTCTTAAACTCTTCCGGATCTCTTCCCTCAAGTAAAATCTCATATTTGTCGTAGTATTCATCTACAAGTGCGTTTGTATCGGACTGGGATACAGCTGCAACAGACTCTGCAATCTCGTTTACCGGATAAGCATCTACTTCCCAGCCGAACTTGATCTGTGCTTCTACCTTATCGCCCTCGGTAACAGCTACGTTTCTCATGTTGTCTGCGACACGCATAACACGGATGTGGCTGCTCTCTACGATACCGACTGCGGTACGCATCCAGCTTGCGATCTTGCCAACAACAACCGGATCACTCCAGTGTCCGACAACTACCTTACGCTCCATACGCATACGGCTTACGATATGACCATACTCTCTGTCTCCATGTGCAGACTGGTTTTCATTCATGAAATCCATATCAATGGTATCATATGGAAGTTCCTCATTGAACTGTGTATGTAAATGCATCAGAGGTTTGCGATACTCCTGTAGTCCAAGGATCCAGGACTTTGCAGGGGAGAACGTGTGCATCCAGGTGATCACACCGGCACATGTCTCATCATTGTTAGCCTCGTTAAATGTCTTGCGGATCAGCTCGTTGGTGATCAGAGTTGGCTTCCATACGATCTCGTATGGCAAAACGCCTGTCTTGTTTAACTCATCTACAATCTGCTTGGAATGCCGGGCTACCTTTGCCAGACATTCATCACCATACAAATCCTGTGATCCGGTGCAAAACCAAAATTTGTAATCCTTATTTAACAGCATAATTTATTCCTCCTTAACTCTTGCCTGTTATCATGCTTCATACATTTCGGATAGAATTTCCCTCATTTATTTTTACCGGAAACCGGTAGGAATAATTCTTTTCCTGCCAATGTTTGTCCTCCATCATACGGAGCAGGTTTTTGCCTGTAATTCGTCCGAGTTTGAACTTCGGATGAATTGCAGAAAGCAGTTCCACGTCAGAATACCCCTGTAACTGCGCATCATCAAAAGAGACCACCGAAATATCTTCCGGTACAGACAATCCACGCTCGTTGAGAAAGTCGATATAGCAGCCTGCCACCTCATCGTTGTAGACCATCATGGCTGTGCATTCCTTTGTCCTTCGATGCATTCTGAGCAATCCTTTTTTGCTCAGCTTTTCTTCCATCTCTTTTGTAGAATACCAACGAATATAATCGTCATCAAATTTCACCCCGTAATCGGAAAGGCACTGAATGAAACCTTTATAACGTTCAATTCCCTGCATATCATCATATTTAAAAATACCACCAATTTTACGATGTCCATGCTCAATCAGAATCTTTGTCAGTTCATAAGCGGCACGCGCATCTTCCATTTCCACACTGTCAAACTTCAGGTTTTCATAGTGATTATGAATAAAAAGCGTTGGAATGTTTCTTTTGCGAATTTCTTTGTACAGCCGGATATTCGGATTTGGAAATGCCGACCGTGATCCTTCGATAATCAATCCTGATACATTGCTTTTAAGCAGCCCTTCAAGATAAAGCGCCTCATCATTTAAACGATTTTTCGTAACGGCAACTTCAATATTGTATCCTTTTTCCGTCAGCGCTGATTCAATTCCATCGTACACTTTTGGAAACAGATAATCGGAATAGTAACTGAGGAGTAACCCCACCCGCGACCGTTTTTCATCTATAGTACTTCCATCATAACATACATATGTTCCGCTTCCTCGCACACGGATGATCAATCCCTCTTCTTCCAACTGTTGGAGAGCTGTGCGCACCGTCTGTCTGGAGTAGCCGAATTTCTTCTGCAAACTCGTCTCAGACGGAAACTTATCCATATTTTTGATTACACCACTTGTAATCAGCGTATGGGCCCAATGATACAATTTTTGATATTTCAAGCTGTCCTGATTGGTATTTGGCATAGACTCTCCATCCTTCATTCTGTCTTAATATTCTATCTTATTTAATTACCTGAATAGATTCACGGTCTGCAAATACTGCTACGAAGATCAGGAATACGATACCCTGGATCAGCTGCATCATCTGTGTTGTGAATCCCATCATGGTCAATCCACTGTTCAGTACAATGTAAAGCAATGATCCAACGATGATGTTCTCGAAACGAACTTTTGCACCACCGGAAATTGGCATACCACCTAATACCAGTGCGATCAGAATCTGTGTCTCTAACTGGTTACCTCCGGAAGACGTAACAGATCCGACTTTGATAACGTTGATAAATGCTGCAAATCCTGTGATTGCTCCTGCCAATACATAGATCAGAAATTTCATTCTATTGGTACGGATACCTGAGAACATTGCTGCTTTCTCACCTGCACCGATCGCTTTTAAGTAGGTTCCGAATTTCGTGAAACGGAATGCTACAAATCCAATTACAAGAACGACAACGGTACATATTACTTTTAATCCTGTGCTGTCATAATTGATCAGCTTTGCAGATCCTGCAACAGGTGCGTTCGTTGTCAGATACTTAATGAAACCACGGAATAAGAACATGGTACAAATTGTAACAATGAACGATTTAATCTTGCGGTTTACATAGAAATATCCGTTAATTGCTCCAATGGCTGCACCGGATGCAATACCTCCGATGATTGCCAGTGGAATGCTGTATTTTGAAAGCATACATACAATAATGGAGGAAATACCAAGGATGGATCCCTGGGAAAAATCCAGACCACCCATTGTCATAATGAAGAATACGCCCATCGCCGAGATCATAGTCACATATACCTGTGAGAATGCCAGTGACATATTGTTCATCATTCGAAAATCTGTCATAACATTGAATAACAGGAAAATAACAACCAGTCCTACAATCGGCAGAAGCGAACGAATCATCGACATTTTTGAAGCTTTTTTGAGCTGCCGCTCTTTATCGTTTGTGTTTGTACTTACTTGACTTCCCATAGCTGCCTCCTTATACCATCATCGTAATCAGACCGTTCTCATTGAGATTCTGATCACGCTCAAGTTCTCCACTGATCTTGCCATCTTTCATAATCATGATACGATCGCACATTCCGATCAGCTCCATAAGTTCTTCTGAAATCATGATGATGGATTTTCCATCTTTTCTCATCTGATTCATCAACTGGTAAATATCCTGTTTTACCTTGATATCAATGCCTCGTGTCGGGCTGTCCAATACGACGATGTCGGAATCTTTTCCGATCCATCTTGCCAGAACGACTTTCTGCTTGTTTCCACCGGACAGGTTGGAAACGAACTGGTTGACATCGACCATCTTAACGGACATCTGTTTTGCAAATTTGTTTGCAAATTCTTTTTTCTTCTTATCACTGATCAGATGTGCCGGGCCAGAAAGTTCATCCAGGGATGGCAGGCAAATGTTATCACCAATACTCTGGTTCAATACAACAGACTCGTTATCTCGATCCTTGGATGTATATGCGATGCTGTGTTTGATTGCAGTCGGAATATCATTGATCTGGGTTCCATCTGCCAGCTGTACGGTGCCTTCTCTATCATAAGAAGCACCAAAGATTGCTTTACCAATCTCGTGCATGCCGGACTCAGACAATCCACCGAATCCAAGAATCTCACCTTTGTGCAGATCAAAACTTACATTCTCAATCAGTCCCGGAACTGTAACATCCTTTACTGAAAGAACAACTTCATCAGAAACTTTCTCACCGTAGTCGGAACGATAGTAGTCACCGGTTACTTCACGGCCTACCATGAGTTTCTTTAAGTCATTTTCATTGACGTCTTTACTCTTTACGGTATCGATATATACACCATCACGGAGAATCGTGATTGTATCGGATTTCTCAATGATTTCCGGAAGATCATGGGAAATAAAGATGACGGTGTTGCCGCTCTTTCGGATACGCTCCATATGTTTGTACAGCTCTTCACGTCCTTCCTGTGAAAGTGCTGTCGTTGTCTCATCGATAACAACAATCTTTGGATTAAAATAAGTTGCCTTAACAATCTCTACCAGTTTACGATCTTCGAAGTTGTAAGAATCAATCATGTCGGATGCCTTGATTCGGTCAAATCCATACTGTTTCAAAAGCTCTGTTGCTTTTTTGTTCATAGCATTGGTATTCTTGATACCAAAGTGTACGAACTGATCCTCATGTCCGAGGAAAATATTCTCTGCAACTGTCAGTCCGGACAATGTTCCAAGTTCCTGTACAATAATGGAAATTCCTTCGTTATTTGCTTCTACCTGATTTTTTGGATGTACTTCTTTTCCATCCAGAATAAAAGTTCCACTGCCAATACTATAAATTCCGGTCAGCATATTGGTCAGGGTTGATTTTCCGGAGCCATTCTCTCCGATCAGTGCATGAACTTCGCCTTTATTTACATTAAAAGAAACATTCTGTACGGCTTTTGTAATACCGAAGTTCTTGCAAAGATTTTTAACCTGTAATCTTACTTCACTCATTGCTGTCTTCCCCCTTCTTTGGAACGTTATCTGTTACTTAACAATCTCACCCTTTGTAGCTTTGGTTGTCAGAGTAATGATAATAAGCAGTGCAAGTCCTGTAATAACATCCTGAATAGCGGTTGGTGCTCCAAGAGCAATGAAACCGAAGAAGATGATGTTGATGACAAACTCACCGATGATGATTGCCGGAAGTGGCATTCCATATTTTTTAAATGCCAGACCAAAGAAACATCCCATGGTCGGTACAAAGTTTCGGCTCATAGATGCCATACCTGTTACAGCAACCATGGAAGAACCATAGCTGATTGTCAGGATTGCCATAACACCGAGGAACGCGCCACTTAAAATAAATGCCAGCACTTTATATTTATTTACGTTAATACCCATGTTCTTGGCAACGAACTCGTCACTTCCAATTGCATAAGTATAAGTTCCGATTTTTGTGTAATTTAAGAATATGTATGCAACCACGCATGCTACCAGTGCAAGGATAATATCCCATGGCATCTGGCCAAAAGCACGAAGGTTGGATGGAAGTGTCTGTTCCACTCCACCCGCAATGTAGTTTGCCAGTGACTCATAGATCAATGCAAGTCCTGTGGTTACAATCATGGATGGAATGCGGAGTTTTACATAGAACATACCGTTTAATGCACCGACGATTGTTCCGGTAAGAATACATCCTACGATCAGTCCGAAATAGCCCATATTAAATCTTGTTGCAAATACACATCCTACAATTGCAGAAAGCATAATGTTTGCACCGATTGAAAAATCGAACATTCCCATTACCATTACGAAATAGAAACCAACTGCACCGACGGTTGCAATCAGGCTGGCCTGAAAATAGTTCAGCATGTTCGAAAAGGAACCAAAGTTATGTGGTGATAATATTTTAAAGATTGCCCAGGATGCAATTACCAGCCCTACCAAAATCAGGTAACCCATTGCTTTTCCTGAGATTTTTTTCTTAGTGCCCATATTTCTACCTCTTCTTATTGTCATTTCTGATAAGTTGTCTGTTGGATAATTTTTTAATAAGAAAGGGTGGCCATAGGATAGCCACCCTCTGTGATTCATCTCCTACGAATCTGATGCAAAATCTGTTTATTTGCCCGCACGAGACTCAGCATCTTCAATAGATACGCTTGCTGCTGTTGCCTTTAATTCATCAAGGCTTAACTTAGACATATCAACCAATTCCTGATCTGTATATGGAAGCTGGTCTACAAAGTACTTCTCATAATTTTTGTAGTCATCAGCAGATGATACATACAGATATGGGAATGGAACATCTTCAAATTTTCCTGCGAAATCTGTGTAGTTACCTTTGATTGCATTGTATACCATCATGAATGAGATCAATGGATCGCAGAAATGTCCACCAGACTCACCAGCCATAGAACCATTCTCAAGTCTTTCTCCAAGATCTGGAAGGAAGTCTGTAGATACAATGTCAATATCGTTTGTCTTTCCTGCACGTTCAACTGCTGCGATGGCTCCCTGAAGTGGATCTCCACCACCACCAGCTGGGATTAATGCATCAAGATTTGGATCTGCTGCCATCAAAGCTTCTGCTGCTTTTGAACCACCTTCGGAAGTGGTTCCTGCGTACTGTGGCTCAGAAAGTGTAGCCTGATCATCCGGATGTTCTTCGTTCCACTTGTCAATGCCTGCTTTATATCCTTCCCATCTGCCGAGCCATGTTGCATCTCCCTGCTCCCAGCCGATGAGACCAATATTACGATCACCTTTGTTTAAAAGAATATTTACAAGTTCCTCACCATTTGCCGGCTCATCCTCATGAACTGCTCCGATGTAATAAGGTGAATCTTTTGCTGCCTGGTAGATATCTGCGCTGTTCTTTTCACTGATTACACGGAAGAACTGTGCAAGATATACTTTGTTATCGTTACATGTCTTGATTGCGGATGTCATCTCTGTATCGGATGAGTTACAAATGATGATTCCCTGGCATCCTGCTGCTGCAAGCTGCTCAACAGAAGCTGTAACCTTCTCTGACACATGTCCCTGGTCTACATACTGGATATCTACATCCAAAGCCTTGGCTGCTTCATCAAGCATCTTCTTGCACTGTGATCCAAGTACATCGGTAGATGACCAGATAGAAACACCAATCTTAATTTTTCCAGAGGTATTTGAGCCTCCCTGTGTAGATTCTCCGCCCGATCCACAAGCTGTCATTCCAATGACCATTGTTGCTGCCAAAACGGCTGCTGCCACTTTCTTTAAAATTTTCTTCATACGTAAATCCTCCCTCTACATATTTGTGTACGAATTTGTTTTTGTAATTCAGATTATAATCCCATGTGCTTCGATTTTCAATAAAATACAAGAAAAAAAATTAGTAAAGTTGTATTGTCAAAGTGCATTTTACCCACTTAAAGTTATAATTTTTTTGCTTTTTTGTGTATTTTGACAACTGTATCACTGATTCATTCTTTCTTTTACTGATATTTTGTGCTTTTTGCGCATTCTTTTGTATTTATGTGTGTGTCGTACAATACAATTTTGTTCTTTATGTAATTTGTATTATATTGCGCTTTGTAAACAGAGATGCTATGATACAACCATAACAAAATAAACCTGATAACAGTAAATACGAAAGGGAGATGCATTTATGAAAGTAATGAACATCGAAAATCCACAGGAGTTCTTAAAGGTTATTGACAGCTGTAGCGGACAGGTAGAATTGGTTACTGCAGACGGCGATCGCCTGAACTTAAAATCCAAATTATGCCAGCTCGTTTCCTTATCTACGATTTTTGAATCTGCTTCCACCATCCCAGAGATGGAGATCATCGCACACGAGGCAGAGGATTCCAGAAAAATCATGGATTATCTGATGCGCGGCTAAAAAAGCAAAAACGCTCACGGGAGAAAATCTTCCATGAGTGTTTTTTTATATCTCTATTTCATCTTTTGTAAAATTTCACTGACAATTGCTGCTGCAACATCCGCCTTGCTCATAATTTCAAGCTGTCTGCAATCATCCTTTGTAATCAAAGTCACAACATTTGTATCTGTTCCAAATCCGGCACCGGCTACTTTCAAATTGTTGGCAACAATCATGTCCACATTTTTCTTTGCCAGTTTTGCTCTGGAATTTTCAAGCATATTCTCGGTTTCCATGGAGAATCCACAGATAAACTGTCCCTCTCTGCGGTGTGCGCCAAGAAAAGCCAAAATATCTTCGGTACGTTCTAATTGCAGCGTTGTATCTGCATCTTTTTTCTTCACCTTTTCGTCTGCCGGATCCGACGGTCTGTAATCCGCTACCGCAGCAGTCTTAATAATAATATCCTGCTGATCCGCAGTCTCCTTTACAGCTGCCGCCATATCTGCTGCCGAAACAACCGGAACAACCTTTACAAACGGCGGCGGAGTGATTGCCACCGGTCCCGTAATCAGTGTCACTTCCGCACCACGGCGCATACAGTTTTCTGCGATTGCATAGCCCATCTTTCCGGTGGAGTGATTCGTAATAAAACGCACCGGATCAATTTTCTCCTGTGTCGGTCCCGCTGTGACCATCACTTTTTTTCCAACCATGTCCTTTTCACAGGCAAGTTCTTTCATAATATAAGAAAACAGTACTTCCGGCTCCGGCATCTTTCCGGCCCCGGTATCCCCACATGCAAGATATCCACTTGCCGGATCAATAATATGAAAACCATAACCCTCAAGCTTTTTGATGTTATCCTGTACGATTGGATTTTCAAACATATTTGTATTCATGGCAGGGGAGACATACTTCGGGCATTTTGCCGCAAGAATCGTTGTTGTCAGCATATCATCTGCGATTCCGTTTGCCATCTTGCCGATCACATTGGCAGAAGCCGGTGCCACCATAAAAATATCCGCACGCTTTGCCAGCGCCACATGCTCGACATTGAACTGGAAATTCCGGTCAAATGTATCGACCAGACACTTGTTGCTTGTGAGCGTCTCAAACGTGATAGGATTGATAAAATTGGTTGCATTTTCCGTCATAATCACATGCACATCCGCATGCTGCTTGACGAGCGCACTTGCCAGACAGGCGATTTTATAGGCAGCGATACTTCCGGTCACACCGAGTACCACACATTTTCCTTTTAACATTGTCTCTTACTCCTTTGCAGAAAAATCATATCTTCTGCTATTTTATCACACTTTTTCCCTAAAACAATTTAATTTTTGTCATCTGTTCCAGTATGGAATCTTTGACAGAATCGTTCAGATATGCTGGATTTAATTTTCTTTTTGCATATGCAAGGTAAGAACCATTTGTCTCTTCAATCAAAACTGCCGTAAAAAAACGCTCCCAGCTAAAATATGTTTTGCTTTCCACATATTCCCACGGCTTTTCCAGCACCTGATCTGCCCATTTGCTTTTTACTACTTTTGCCTTTAATATCAGCCATTCAAATGACTCCGGCAAATAAAGCACCACTTGATCTTTTCCACCAATCAACTGCATCACTCTGTCAATTTCAGAACCAAATACCGCGCCGTCTGCAATTACAAGTATGCGTTCATTTTTATGCATATTTAAATAATGGAAAACATTTGACTTTCCATTCATTGTCTCACATTTCAATTGCTGTTGCCTACATACAGAATTAAAAAACTGATAACCGGAATTACTGTCTTCCGTTATTACAACCTCTGGTTTGATATCCTTCTCTAATGTCTGTGCTCCATATATTCTGTAAAACTCATGATAACACGGTTTTAATGTTCCGTATTTTCCTGAAGTACGAATTCCATAGATTTCCTCCACACTATACGGCAAAGAAGGCAAGGATTCCCTGGAAACAATGACATAATAATTATCTGTTTTCTGAATAGTATCTGCGAATTCTACTGTCTTGATGAATTCGTTTCCCTCATCAATAAATACAATACTATCCTGCATTGCTGATAACTGTTCTTTCCATAGTGAACCTTCGAGCACATAACATTTTTTGTCACACGCCAGTTCCACAGGGGTCCCGGATGGATTGTTTACATATTCCCGAATCATATCTACCAATGTGGTTTTTCCTGTCGCACTGTCTCCCCGGATGACCGTCAGATTTCTTCGAATTTCAAAATCATATTTTAAGCGCTTTGTTGATACAATAATTCTATGCTTTCCCTTCATTAAACAAATTCTCCTGCAATCGACACCAGTTCTTCCATTGAATGAACAATCTCACCCGTATTCAAAATACGAATGACAAAAGGATCTTTTCCAAAATTCATTAAATGCCGCAGATTAATTGTACGGTCTTCGGATTCTGCTATTTTTAATAACCATTTTGCACAATTATCCCCACAGGTTGATGCATTAAAAATTTTATCCTTATCAAATTTTACAAGGATTAATGTCTTTACTCCCCCGGATAAACCTGTCGGTGGAATTTTTCCCAAAACAGGACTGTCAATTACGCCACTATCCAGCACCGTTGATTGATCCACATCCTGAATCATTTCTTTTACAAACGGATCTATAATCCAACTGTCCTCATAATCATACTTAAAATACGCTGCCGTGTTATACACAGACTCCTGCATGCAAATTCCGCTTCATCGGATCACCGATTCCACTAGCAACGGATCAGTGTTTCT
>ERZ779737.2830-NODE-2830-length-10824-cov-2.526233_pt1 | contig 10824 bp, 9 predicted proteins | sample MGYA00511889_ERZ779737 | MGnify/ENA primary metagenome ERZ779737 (study PRJEB29588, sample SAMEA2163575) | human gut metagenome | biome: human gut; feature: human-associated habitat; material: faeces | place: Denmark | collected 2008/2010 ...
CGACGTGCACCGGTGGAAAGCCCCGACAAACATGTTTGCCAACGACGTGCACCGGTGGAAAGCCCCAAAAAAGTAGTTTGCCGGCATGTTTCCATCGGTGGAAAGCCCCAAAAAAGTAGTTTGCCAACGACGTGCACCGGTGGAAAGCCCCAAAAAAGCAGTTTGCCGGCATGTTTCCACCGGTAGCAATACCCCAAAAGTAGTTTGCCGGGCCTGTTCGCCTTGGGTTGTGCGTCAGATACCTGTTGGGTTGTCTCCCTGAAAGCCCGGTTTCGTCAAAGTGCTCTGTTTTTCTTATGGATTATTGGATTGTTTATTGTAATTTTACCGCGATTTACATTGTTAATAACAGATTAAATCTTATATAGTATTGATATCATGGGAAATGAGAACAGCTCGGTGGGCGGTAGGCCGGGACGTAAACAGATTTTTTTTAAGCGAAAAGGTTTTATATTTTTTATAGGCTTATTGATCGGATGCGGTTTGGTCGTATCCGCTTATAAGGCTTCTGTCTATTTTTCTTCGGATGAGTCGTGTATGAAGTGTCACGTCCATCCGCATGTTGAGGATAGCTGGAAACTTTCCAAGCATGTGAATAATGGCAGTGGCGTGAAGACACATTGTGTCGCTTGTCACCTGCCGCCCCAAAGTGATACCTGGGGGCATTATACGGCTAAGGCTAAATTAGGGCTTAAGGATGTCTGGTCGTATCTGACTAAAGATACGTCTGAGATGGATTGGGACTTGAAATCGGAGCTTGAGCATGCGGTCAAGTATATCCCGAATGAGTCTTGTAAGGATTGCCACCAGAATCTTTTTCCGGAAGGCGTGACGGATGATGGCGTGACGGCTCACCTTTATTATGAGGAGAACGAGGAGAAGCTCGATCTTCAATGTATCAGTTGCCACTTGGACGCGGGCCATTATAATCCGAATTACAGCCATTCGAAGATGACGGGTATTGGTGGTTTGGCGACAGGTTCCGCCCCGGTCGATACGAGTCTTTTCTTTAAGGAACCGGCAATTGTAACCTCTTTCACCGATTATGTTGAGCAGATTCCGGGTACGATGGTCTCTTTCAAGATGAAGGCGATTCCTGGTGGTACGTTTAAGATGGGTAGCGAGGAGAGTGAGCCTTTCCATCAAGCGGATGAGGCACCGGTACGTACGGTTTCGGTCAGTCCTTTCTTTATGGCCGAGGTGGAAGTGACATGGGATCAGTATTGGGCTTTCTATGGCCAGACCATGAGCGAGGGACGTACACCGCCTGAGGAGGTTTATCAGAACAACAGTAATCCGGAAGTTGATGCGATCTCTGGTCCGACACCACCATTTGGTTTCCCGGATCAGGGATGGGGTAGTGGCGATCGCCCGGCTATTACGATGACGCATTATGCGGCGGAAACTTTCTGCCAGTGGTTGTCGAAGAAGACTGGCAAGAAATATCGCCTGCCGACCGAGGCGGAATGGGAATATGCCGTACGAGGTGGAACGGAAACTCCCTATTTCTTCGAGGGTAATCCGAAAGACTTTTCAGATCAGGGTTTCTGGCGTAAGTTCTTCGACGCGGATACCGAGGGCATCAGTCCTTTCGTGATTTATGCCAAGAATAGCGGTAACCGGACACAGGAGCCCTCAAGCGTTGAGGCGAATCCTTTCGGTTTGAAGAATATGCTGGGAAATGTCATGGAATATTGCGCGGATAAGTATAACCCCGACGCTTACGGCAAATGGGCGGATCAAGTGGAGAATCCGATCAATACGGAAGGTGAGGAATGGGTTGTTCGTGGTGGTTATTATGCTTCCGACGCCGCGGACGTACGTTGCGCCGCACGTAGTCATACGGAGCATGACGCCTGGTTGAAAACCGATCCGCAACAACCGAAGAGTATCTGGTGGTATTCTGATATCAAGGGTATCGGTTTCCGTGTGGTTTGTGAGATGAATCAATAATAGTTTATATAATCTAATCACTGAATTAAATCGTAGAATATCATGGAAAAAGGGAATGGAATCAGTCGGCGGTCGTTCTTGAAACGTTCAGCTGCGGTTGGCGCTTTGGGCGTCATGGGTACAGGTACAGGCGCGGTATTAACCTCTTGTGGTGGTGGCGCCGGTGAGGCTCAAGTAAAGCCGTTGCGTGAGCCGGGATCTTATTATATTCCGGAATTGCCGGATTTGGCGACAGACGGAAAAGAGTTGAAAGCGGGTATCATCGGATGCGGTGGACGTGGTTCTGGCGCTGCTTTCAATTTCCTGAACGCCGCGAATGGTGTGACCATTACGGCTTTGGGCGATACGTTCCAGGAGCGTGTGGATGAGCTGGCCAAGAAGTTGAAAGACGAGAAGAATATTGATGTCCCGGCGGACAAGCGTTTCGTGGGACTTGACGCATATAAGCAAGTGATCGATAGTGGCGTGGATGTGGTGATCATCGCGACACCGCCTTTCTTCCGCCCAATTCATTTCCAATACGCTACAGAGAAAGGTAAGCATTCTTTCCTGGAGAAACCGATCTGCGTGGATCCTGTTGGTTACCGGACGATCATGGCGACAGCTAAACAGGCGTCGGCTAAGAATCTTTGTGTCGTTACCGGAACACAACGTCATCACCAACGCAGCTACGTGGAGTCTTATAAGAAGATCATGGAAGGTATGATCGGTGAGATCACGGGTGGCGCTGTTTATTGGAACCAGAATATGCTTTGGTATCGCGAGCGTCAGCAGGGCTGGAGCGATTGCGAGTATATGATCAAGGACTGGGTGAACTGGAAATGGCTCTCGGGCGACCATATCGTTGAGCAGCATGTCCATAACATTGACGTGTTCACTTGGTTCAGTGGCTTGAAACCGGCTAAGGCTGTCGCTTTCGGTTCTCGTCAACGTCGTATCACGGGTGATCAATACGATAACTTCAGTGTTGATTTCACGATGGAGAATGGTATTCACCTGCACAGTATGTGCCGTCAGATTGATGGTTGCGCCAACAACGTTAGTGAGTTTATCCAAGGAATGAAGGGCTCTTGGAACAGCTCAACAATGGAGATCAAGGACTTGGCTGGTAACGTTATCTGGAAATACGACGCCGAGGCCGAGAAGGCGAACTTCAAGCAGACCGATCCTTATACGTTGGAGCACGTGAACTGGATCAACTGTATCCGTGGCGGTAAGCCAATTGAGCAGGCGAGCGAGACGGCTGTATCAAATATGGCGGCGATTATGGGTCGTGAGTCCGCTTATACCGGCGCTGAGACCACTTGGGAGGCGATGACCGCTTCACAATTGAATTATACGCCGAAGGATTTGAACCTGGGCAAGATGGATATGAGTGGTTTCACGGTAGCAGTTCCGGGTAAACCAATCGATAAGAAATAAGGCAGGCCTATGGAATTGACAAGAAGGGATTTCTTTAAGGGGGCGGCTCTCACGATGGGCGGCGCCCTCTTGGCCTCTTGTGGCGGACAAGGCGCTACGGCGTCGACTAAAGAGTCCACTGGGAATGCGGCTGAGAGCTTGCCGTTGAAGTTGTCGTTCCAGGAGGGAATCGCTCCGGGAGAGAGCTTGAACGAGAAGCTTGATTTCATGGAGAAATTGGGCGTTGTCGGCTTTGAGCCGGGAGGCAAAGGGCTTGGCAAACGTGTGGATGAGTTGCGGCAGGCGTTGAATGGCCGGAATATCAAGGTCAGCGCGATCTGTGCCGGATTCGATGGTTTCATTCTTTCTACGAAACCGGAGGTTCGCAAGCAGTGTATGGATACGATGAAGGAGATCATCGAGGCAGCGGGTCAGTTGGGTTCGGTCGGCGTGATTATCGTACCCGCTTTTAATGGCCAGGTGCCTGTCTTGCCGCATACGATGGAAACACGCGATTTCTTGTGCGAGCAATTCAAGGAGATGGGAACCTATGCCGCCGAGCATGGGACGACGGTTATCTTCGAGCCGCTTAACCGTAAGGAGTGTTTCTATTTGCGTCAGGTAGCCGACGCGGCATCACTTTGTCGCGACATCGATTGTCCTGGTGTACGTTGCATGGGCGATTTCTGGCACATGACGTGGGAAGAGACTTCGGATATGGGTGCCTTTATCTCCGCGGGCCAATATTTGCAACATGTACATGTGGCCAGCCGTAAGCGCCGGAGCATGCCGGGCGAGGATGGTGAGGCCGACAATTATGTTGATGGCTTCAAGGCCTTGAAGATGTTGAAATACGACAAGTATGTCAGCTTCGAGTGTGGGTGCCAGGGCGATCGCTCGGTTGTGGTGCCCGCTGCCGTGAAACTTTTGCGCGAGCAATGGGAGAAAGCCTGAGGCTTGAATAACCTATAATTGACACGTGCGTATGTGATAGTCTTCACATACGCACGTGTTGGTTTATACGAACGGTCGTGTCGGTCAACACAATAGTACGTGTGTCCTCACACGTACTATTGTGTTTTTTATGATCTCTTAATACCCGAATCGGGAGGTGTCTACCTCCTTGTGTTCCTTGGGTTTGAAACCTCCGAACTTGTAGGTGAAAGAGAGGGAGACATAGCGGTTGTCCGCATGTTGGATCATCTCGAAACATTGTCCCTTGTCGTTAACTTTGGCATTGGGCGTAGAGCTGTTGAACAGGTCATTGCCCGTCAGCCGGAGTTCCGCGTTTTGGTTGGTGAACGTCCATTTCAGGCCGGCGTCGACTTTCCATATGGCGGAAAGATCATAAAGGCCCTGAATGGAGGGTGTGACATAAAGCCCGTTCAACTCCAGACTGATATCGGGCTTGGAAGAGATCTTGAGAGTATTGTTCATCATGACAATCCCTCGCCAGACGCTGTTGTCGAAGCGAATGTCGTGGAACCTGTTGCAAACATCTTTTTGATAGGAGCCGTCTAGCGTCAGGCGTATGTTCCATATCTTGCCCACCAAAAAGGGGATGACGGCCGTCGCCCCGAAATTCTGTCCATAATTATAGTTGATGGTCTGGTAAATCATCGTGAGCTCGTCCGGGCTTTGGTAAGCCAATTGGGCGAACTTGTTTTTCACGTGGGTATAATAGATGTTGAACAGGTATTTGCTTTTCAGGATATAGGTGAGATCGGCAGTGTAATCGGTTGATGGACGCAAGAAAGGGTTTCCGATCAATCTGGCGTATCCGTTCAGGTAGCTGGTTACGTCTTGCATCTCCCAATAATCCGGATAACTCTTGTCTGATGAGAGAGCGAGTTGGAAAATGTGGGCATTCGACAGGATATAACTCAATTGCATGGAGGGATAGGCGGCCCATGTCGTATAATCGGCTAGCTTGTAATATTCTCCGGCTATGGATAAGGAAAGGGAAAGTCGGTCGTTGAAGGCCTTCTCGAATCCGCCATAGAAATTGTAGGTTCTCTCGTTAAGGTCCGTATCTGAATTAAGGGCGGACATATCCTTTCCATCTTGTGGGCGATAGTTTTGTGAGCTCTGTTCGTTGGCGAACGTAAAGTTGATGCCGTAATTCAGGTTCCAACCGTTGGGCAGGGCATGCGATTGACCGGCGTAAACATTCCAGCGATGGATACGCTGGTTGCTGTTGACCGAAAAGGTTTGGGTTCCTGTTTCTGAGGTATTGCTGAAATCTTGCAGGTCCGGATAGGAATAATAGGTATAGTCCAGTCCGACATTCATGCCCCAGCGTGCGGTGTAATCTATGTTGAGGTTGTGCATCTGCTCGTCGCCTTTCTTATGGTTATAGGAGTCGGACAGATTGCCTGTTGAGATCTCGCTTCGTTTGGTGTTAGGCGAGAGCGCTGTCGTATAGGCGATGTTCAGGTTGTCTTTTTCCGTGATTTGGTAATCCACGGCGGCCCGGACGTGATGAGTCAGTTTTTGTCTGGTGCCTTTATTGTATTGCTCGATGTCGTAGAGCTTGTCGCCCAACGTATGATGGGAGAGGAAATCGTTGTCGGTTCTTGTTTTGGTGTAATCCGCCGAATAAAGCAGGTCGGTCGTGACCTTTTGGCCAACAAGGGAAAGGTTCAGGTTGCCTTTGCCTCTGGTGTATCTTCCTTGCGTGAGATCGCCCCCGATCTCTCCACGAACGAAAGCCTCTTCCGATTTTTGCTTTTTCAGCTCGATGTTGATCACGGCGCCTCTGACCCGATATTTGGCGGGTGCGCTATACATGACTTCGGCCTTCTCTACATTCGAGACGGGTGTGTTTTTCAATAGGCTTATGAGTTGCTCGTTGGTCATGGAAGAGGGTTTCCCATTCAGGATGACGGTTACCGCGCCGGCACCCATCAGGCTGAGGCTTCCCTCTTGTTCCATGACGCCGGGCAGGCGGGTGATCGACTCGTAAGCGTTACTGACGGCACTCTGTTTAGCCATCGCGTTCACGTCGTAGATCAGGGCACCGTTCTCAACCTTAACCAAAGGGCGTTCGCCGGTGACCACGACCTCATCCAATGCGTAATCCTGTTCTCGCATGACGATTACGCCGACTTCGCCTGTCGTGTAATCGTGGCTCAGGTTTTGATAAAGAATATGTTGGAAGATCAGGCGAAAGGGTGTCCGCTCATCCCGGAAGGAGAAGTGGCCCAATGAATCGGTGATCGCGGCGTCGATAAAGGTGGAATCGGGCGTCTGCATGACAACAGTTGCGGCTTCGATGGGCTGCTTCTCTTGGTTGACGACTTGTCCGTTGACTTGTGCCGCCAGCCGACCGGTGATGATCATCAGGCCGGCGATCATTAGAAAGATAGTTCTCATGATGTTCTTGTTTTTATTACTGACGCGAAGTAATGCCCTTTGGGGCGGAAGGATGGTTATCGCCCTGTTATCCTTTCCTTATATTATTGTTAAGGCAAAGAATATTGTTAAGGGATTGTTATATCTTTGCCCGCAAATTCTGTTTATGGCGGGGAAATATATCAAGATAGTGACCTTTTTGGCCCTGATAATTATTGTGGTGATCCAGGGTGTATGGTTGGCCAATACCTATCGGTTGGTCGAGTCGAGACTCTCGTCGGCAAGTGCCCGCCTGTTTCCGAGAGCGGTGGTCGATGAGGCGTGGGAGCGTCTTAACAGCTTGGCGGGCGAAACCGGTGAACGTGAGCCTTTGGGAACCAGCATGAATTATAAGGATATGGACGGTCTGTTGGGCCTTTTCGATCACATGGCGATTTACCTGAACGAATATAACGACTCGGTTTATCAGTCGGAAATCTCCTTGCCGCTTCTGGACTCTATTTTCACGGCCTCCTTGAGTAAGGAGGAAAGCTATTGTTCCTGTCTATACTAATGAGTATTCACATTTAATGTTTGTTTTTATGTCAAAGAGATTCTTATTATTGATCGTGTGCTTGTTGGGCGTATTCTCGTCTGTGCGGGCGCAATGGAGCGTTTCGCCGGAGGTTGGTTTGTCGGCTTTTCGCGGGCGTTCTTATGAATGGAGACCTGCTGTTAAGGTTGGAGCGGCTGTAGACTACCAATTCAAGTCCAATTTTTCTTTGGAGTCCGGTTTGTATTATACGCAACGGGGATTTGTTAATTATTGGGTGGAGGACGGGCCGCTCGGGCCGGAGTCTGTTCAAGAAATGTCCTCGTTGGTGCGTCATATGTTCCAGGTTCCCTTGCGGGCCCGTTTCACTTGGAAGGTGGCGGATGACGTGAGGGTATTCGTGGGAGCGGGACCTTACTTGGGGCTTTTCTTTGCGAACGATTGGAAACGTTGGGGTGATGGAGGCGATTATGGCCGTGTCGCCGAGTTGGGCCTTTCCGCAATGGTAGGTGTAGAGGTCAAGCGCTTTTTTGTCCGTTTGGGATTTGATCTCTCTTTTGGCGACGAACAATATCATGCGACAACTCTTTCTGTAGGTTATCGCTTTTAAGAGAACATAGAATAGTAAAAGAGCCTCCTTTTTCTCTAAGAAAGCTTTGAATGGTAGGAACCAACAGGAATAGGTCTTACTTTTGTTGGTATGTTTTTTGATTATCAAATAGTTCCTTAAATTCTAAAAATAAGATTCATGAAAAAGAACATCCAATTATTATTATTTCTATTGATAACCGGCTTTTGCCTGGCTGGTTGTGGCGACGACGTGAAGGAGATCACCTCAGATCCTGTTCCTGTTTTTGATCCAGATGGCACAATGAAAGGGACAATCCATAAGTTCCTTGAGGATCCCGAAACTTACGTGAACGACCAAAGAGCAGGTCTGAAATTGGAGGGAGGAGTGTTTAACTATCAGGATTCTGTTGCGGGGTTTAGAGAACTTTATTTGTATGAGATAAAGAATGATACGATTTATTATTCTTCGGTGGCGAGGCCGGTAATCGTGGAATACGAGGATGGCACTTCAGGTTTCCTTACTTATCGAAACCGTATTGAGAAGAATGACCGGGAGGTGATTTTGTACGATTTCCGGGGGAAGGAGAAGGACGTTTACCGCCGCAATAAATATCGGTAGGGAAGCCTTTTCTTCCCTAAATAAGAAAGCCCTGAATGGTCGGAACAAACGCGATAAGGTTCCGTTCATTCAGGGCTTTCTTAGTGTGCTTTACCGCTTTTTGACCGCCTTTTTAGGCCTTTAAATCCCCAGTTTCGCACGGATCTCTTTCGGGATCGCGTCCTTATGAACCATGATGTAGATGGTTTTCGCGCGGACGTAGCTTTCCGACATGTTCAGGTAGCCGCCGAAAGTATTGCGCTCGGTGCCCCACGAGTTCTTGGTGATGTAATATTTCGTGCCGTTCTGGTCTTTGGCGATACCGGTGAGGTGCATCAGGTGATCGTCGGTCGTTACGAAGCTCTCATAACCCGCCTGGCGGATCTCAGGTGTTACCTTCACTTCGGGGAAAGGTTTCTCGAACTTATAGACCTCCTCGAGGCGCTCTTTCTCGTCGAGTTTCTCGAAGCGGGCACGGTCGGTTGTCGAGTAATCGTCGACATTCTTTACCTCCGGGTTGATCGCTACGCCATTCTTGAAGGAGAAGCCCTTCTCGCTCACGTCGCCATCCCAGCAGACCGTATAACCATGTGTCAAGGCATAATCGGCTACGGCCATCATCTCGTCGAGCGGCAGGTTATACATGCGCTCGTGTTCCCAGTTGTCGGGCACCTCGACCTCGAATTTCTGGTAATAGGGATGATGCGTGAAGCTGGTCAGCTCGATGTAGTCCGACATGTTCAGCCCCAACGACTCGGCGAACGTTTTCGGGGTGTATTGCTTGCCCTCGTAGGTGAAGGTCTCCGGCAACTTGCCCAGGTAGGTATCGAAGAGATTCTGGATCAGCTCGTCGTATTCGGGGCTGCGATGTTTTTGCTTGACGGCCACCTCGGCGATCGCGGTCATGTATTTCACCATCTCCGAGTGGTTGTGACGGTCGGAATCATAATTGATACCGGTATAAACCGACTCGGGAACGATGCCCACCTGATTGAAGGCGTTCATGAAGGTGTGCGAGAGGCTACCTTGCGAGATGTTGCCCCGTCCCTTGCGCACGTAGTTGTCTTGCAGTTGGTTCATGTATTTTTGGCGGACAATGAACATCTCCGACAGGTCGTAAGTGCCTTTGCCCATCCGGAGCAATTCCGATTCCATGAATGAGGTGGTGGCGAAACACCAGCAGGTACCTGTAGAGGCCTGGTTTTTGACCGGAGTTGCCGGCACACGTGCCACTTCCGTGAATTGGTAGCCCTGACCAAAAGCGGCCAGGCCACACAGCGCGAACGCGCATGATAGTACAATTTGTCTCATAATGTTGGTTCTTTTCCTTATTATATTATACATCTGTTTTATTTCTGTTTGGGCTCCGCCAAGTGGTTGGCGGATCAGTCCTGCGGATTTTTGGGCCCGCCAAGTGGTTGGCGGAGCTGCCATACGGATAGGAGAAAATAGTAGGGGCGCACGGCTCATGCGCCTTATAGATTTTATAGAAACTTTTTGGGAAATAGTTCTTGATTTCTTGCGAATTGAAGAAAAATAATATGTTTAATGTTAAATTATCAAAATATATTATGGTATTTATGTTATATTTATATATTTGCAACATGTATATACAATGTAGTGTTTTTTATATGTTCTCATGAGACATAGTGGCCTTCAATGAAAACAATTTCTGATTTTTGTTTTTGTTGCGTCTTTAAAATTTGTCAGTTAAGCGGTTTGTCAATTTATATTGGCGATTTTGCGATTCTGGATGAATAGTATGAATTTCAATTATTTGTAACTTTAATCTAATTCAAGTGTTATGCTGAAATACCTTAAATTCTTATTCTTTTTAGCTTTAATGTTGGTCGCTAATAGTATGGTCGCTAGTAATCCTGTGATAGTGGAAGAAGAATCAAGTTCTGAAGCGGCTAGAGAAGAGCTAATGATTTATTTATCGAATTTGTATGAGACTAATGGGCATAAAGAGGCTGTTGCGCAAGTTTTACAAGCATATTATCCAGATGCGGAACTGGCTCCTCTTCCTTCTGGTAATTATACATATGAGTGGACCGCAAATCCGGGAGGAGCTAATACGACTTGTAATTTATGGCCATCATCAGGACGTAGAGTTGATGTAAGTGTTAATTATGACGTGAATAGCAGTTCTCGTGTCGAGTTACAGTGTAATGTTTATTTAAATGGAGCATTGTATGATACCCTGCTCTATTATTGGTATCTTAATTAAGCATTTGGGGCAATAATTTGAGTATAATCTCGAATTATCTTGGAATAACGAGAGAGAAAAGGAAAATTATTCCTTTTCTCTTTCTGATCTTTAATACTATGTTATATGGAAAGGCTGTTATTATATTCATTCTTTTTGATTTTTTTGGGAAGTTGCGTCACCGACTTCACGCCTGAGGTGAAAGGG
>ERZ779737.2833-NODE-2833-length-10822-cov-3.068171_pt1 | contig 10822 bp, 5 predicted proteins | sample MGYA00511889_ERZ779737 | MGnify/ENA primary metagenome ERZ779737 (study PRJEB29588, sample SAMEA2163575) | human gut metagenome | biome: human gut; feature: human-associated habitat; material: faeces | place: Denmark | collected 2008/2010 ...
AGTCGTGTTCGCCATTGCCCGCGCGGGTTTTGTTCCGGCAGACGGAGAAACGCATCAGGGCGTTTACGACCCGGCTTTCCTGAGCCAGGTCGGTATGCCGCTCTATGCACCTTCCAATTATGCGGAGCTGACCTATTGGCTGCACGAGCTGCTGAAGGACGGCTGCAGAGGCCCCCGTGCGATCCGTTATCCGCGGGGTGGGGAAAATGCCCGTCTGGCGCAGTATGGCTGCAGCGGACAGGACTATGATTTCCTGCACAGAACCGAGGGTGCCCAGGCGGTGTTGATCAGCTATGCAGACGAAATGGATGATATTCTGACTGCATGTGAAAAACTTACGAAGCGTCGTGTCAATTGCGACGCACTTAAACTTGTAAAGCTGTTCCCCTTTACAGAAAAAATGATCGAAGCTGTGAAGGATTATAAAATCGTGCTATTTGCAGAAGAATGTGTGGAATGGGGCAGCATCGGGGAGCATCTGGCCTATTGCCTGCAGCAGGCGGGCTGGAATGGAACCTTCCTGCACGCTGCTGTGCATACGGCCAACCTGCCCCATGCGACCGTTCCGCAGATCAAGCAGGTCACCGGGCTGGATGCCGACACCCTTGCACAGCAGGTGATGGATGCCTGGATGAAAGGAGAAAACATATCGTGAAAATTCGGTTGGATCAATATCTGGTTCAGCATGGTCTGATCCAGAGCCGTGAACGCGCCAAGGCCATGATCATGTCCGGCGTGGTCTTTGTCAATGAACAGAAGGTGGACAAGGCAGGTGAGATGATCAAAGAGGATGCCAAGGTGGAGGTGCGCGGCCATGATATCGGTTATGTCAGCCGCGGCGGCCTGAAGCTGGAAAAAGCCATGCAGTGTTTTCCGCTGACGCCCAAGGGCAAGGTGTGCATGGACATTGGTGCATCGACCGGCGGGTTTACCGACTGCATGCTGCAGAACGGTGCGGTCAAGGTCTACGCAGTGGATGTGGGCTACGGTCAGCTGGCATGGAGTCTGCGCACCGATGAACGTGTTGTGAATATGGAACGCACGAACATCCGCAATGTCACGCTGGAAGATCTGGCAGAGCCCATCGAGTTTTTCAGTGTGGATGTTTCTTTTATTTCACTGACAAAGATTCTTCCAGCGGTATATCGAATTTTGAATACGGGAGGAGAAGTTGTTGCACTGATCAAACCGCAGTTTGAAGTGGAAAAGTATCAGGTCGGCGAAAACGGCGTCGTGCGCGATCCGGCTTTGCATCGCGGTGTGTGCGGACATGTCCGGGAATGGCTGGAATCTTTACCCGGCTGGACGGTTAAGGGAATCTGCCAAAGCCCGATCAAAGGCCCGGAAGGCAATATCGAATTTTTAATTACCGCAGATTATGCCGCCGAATAAAAAAGGCTGAAAATCGTTACTTTCCCTTAATATTTTTTTTATAAAATGCAAACTGTATACGTCTGAAAAAAGGTAAACAGTTATGCGTGCGATCAAAAAAATAAGCGATTATAAAAACAAGCTTTTATTGTCTACGGCATTGACGGCCGCCATTCTTTTTTCAGATGTGCCGCCTGTCGCGGCCGATGTTTGTTCCGACGGCACGAACGGGGCGGATTGTACGGTTACGGGAACGGTTTCCGTCAAATCAATAACGGCAAAAAATATCAATTCAAGTTCAAACCAGACGGGCACATTAAGTATTACCGGAACGGAAAGCAGCAATCTGACGGGAGACGTATATTTATCCGGATTGAACTTGACGAACAGCGGAACTGCGGTTTTTTCCGGCGCTGAGTCGAAAGTTGATACTGTTAGTTTGAATGGCGGTACATTAGTTATTAATAACGGTGATTTGTATGTTTCTTCCGTAAGTTCTGGGACTGCCAAAATTTATGGCACAGGCACTTTGCAGTTAGACAGCGGCTGGATTGATTCCACCGGTGGAAATAAGCTGGCCGGTTTGACTGTCGGATCCGGTACGGTAAATCTTTCATATGATGGAAATGATGTCAACCTTGGCACTGTTAAATATGCTTCGGCTGACGGAGGTGTGTTGTCCGTCAAAGGAAACGGGGGAGAAGTTTCTATCGACAGTTATATGGCGCAGTCAGCAAATAATAAGCTTCAGGTAGCAAGCGGGGGCACGCTAAACGTTGAAAACATAACGGCATATAATATTAATTCTGCCACTTCGCAATATGGAACAGTAAACGTATCCGGTTCGGGCGTGTTCAACGGTCCGGTATATCTTTCTTCGCTGAATGTTTTGACAGGCGGCAGTATTACATTCGGCAGTGGTTTTGAAATGCACGGCGCTTTGAATATAAAAAACGCTGCCAATATCGGTATCCGAAATAAAACATATATATCGGATCTCGGCGGCGTATTTTCGAACGGGATTACCGATAACCGGACATATACGCTGTATGGCGGCACATGGACAAGCACGGATAATAATGCTGCTGATATTCCGGATGAGACATATTCCTCGCCGGGGAAGAAAGCACTTCCAAATGGTATTTTTCAAAATCGGGCAGGCGGTATATTAATCAGCCAAGAAGACCCTCTTAATCCGCCGACGATTGATTTTCAGGGCGGTGTCATATGGGATTATTCAGCTTATGTGCCGTCTTTATCTGATACTGACTGGGTTAGAATTAATGGTGAAACACTAACAAAAGATGCTGTCAGGGGGGATATTGCTATCAGCGGCGGAATCCTGACGGGAAAAATTGATATTCGAAAGGGGAGCTCTGAAGCATATTTTTGGACGAAGGATAAAGAAGGCAATTCTAAGCAATATGAAATCCTTTCATCGGGAAATATAAATATCTCCGGCGGTCAGCTTAATTTTACCAAAAATAATTCCCAAATCATGATGTATGATAATAACACGGGTGATATCAACATTTCCGGCGGTAAATGGAACGTGTCGGGAAATACTCTGGTTCAAGGATCGAAAGGTAATGAGGTTAATATTATCGGCGGACAATTTGATATCAAAGAAAACAAAACATTAACGTTAGCCGGTACATCCGGGGCCTTGTCAAATGCGATGTCAACTTTTTCGATCCAGGGCCTGGGAACATTAAATTTAGAATTTACCAGTAGTTTTTCTATTAACTCGGCAATAAACTGGACAGAAGGGACATTACAGCAAACAGACGGCACATTAAACATTAATGCGCCGGTGACGCTGAATACCTTTAAACAGGACGGCAGTAACCTTTCTTTGGTTATTACGGGCGTTCTGTCCATTACCAATGACATCACGATGAACGGGAATTTATCCGGCAGCGGCGAGCTGAAATTATCAGAAGAGGCCGAGGCAACCATCGGAACATTGACGAAATTCGGAACAATTTCCGTGGGTCGCGGATCCGTTACTTTCCTTGTCGGAAATGATACGGACGAATTGTCTTTATCTGTTTTAAACGGCGCGTCAGGAAGTATCGGCGAAGAAATCGGTACAATCAACATAAATTCCAGATTGGTCGTCGATACAGTCAATTTAGGTAATTCAACCCTGAATTTAAAAGAAGAATTGGTTGTTAAGACATTAAATTTTGATAACGGAAAAGTTGTTTTCCTGACAAATTTAAAGCCGTTGACATTGACGGATTCAACAACAATCTGGAATACATCAAAGATCATAACCGATCCTAAGATTGTCGAAAAGGCTACGACCGGTATGGTGACGATCAAAGACGGTATGACTTTGACGTTTGCCGACAAAGCGGGAACAAATGATGCTTTCAGCAGCAGCGGATTGACAGTTAATGTTGAAAACGGCGCCTTTGCCGAATTTAGCTCTGCAAATGTTTCTTTTGATACATTAAGCATGACCAAAGGAACCGCAACGGTTAAAAGCGGCCTTTTAACGGTGAACGACGTGATTTTCGGCGACAGAACAGCCAGCGCGGGAAGTTTGACGGTAAACGCCGGCGCTGAAATGAAAGTTACAGAAAAATTAACGGCAACGGTCGGATCTACCATTACGGCTGACGGAGTGTTGAGTGTCGCAAATTTAACTACAAACGGTTCGAAAGACGAATGGGCGATTCTGACCGGGACAGGAACGGTAAAAGTAACACAGACGGGAAGCTTTTCCGGCAGAATTCAAAATCTGGCAAATCTGGAAATAAACGGCGGTACGGCGACATTTACAAATCAGACGGGCAGCGAAGATGCGATCGGAACGATGAAAGTCATTAACGGAACGGTTTCTTTGCAAAACGGTACGCTGACTTTGGATTCTTTGATACTGAAGCGCGGAACGGTGAATTTGGTAAATGAAGACGTGACGCTGGCCTTAAAGCAAAATCCCGGTGAAGACGCCGGTATTTCCGGCGAAGGCAATTCGATTTCCGGTAAAGGAACTTTGGAATTGTTGAACGATACCAGTATGAGTTTCGGTGGAGGAACGCAGGGGAACGTCGGTTATCTGGGCGGTTTGAAAATCGGCACGGGAACCGCGACCATTACGGCGGATACTCCTTTGGGAAGTGTTAAATTCAGTTCGACTCAGGGCGGAACGCTGCAGATTAATTCCGGAGCGACTCTGTCATTGCAAGATGATCCATCTTCTTCCTCCGGCTCCTCCACTCCTGTCTGTACAAGAGAGGATAATTGCCGTATTACAACAAACGCCGGAAATATCGTCCGGGGTGAAGGTACTTTGAAACTGGTTAACGGGGACGGGTCCGTTTTCGGCGGTCAGGTTAGTTTGGGGACTTTGGATTTCGGCGCTGCGAATGGCACGATTACGTTTAATTACGCCGGTGAATCGCAAATCAATAACTTTATTGTAAATTCTGGCGGTGCAAATGTCATTGTCAACAACGGAACGTTGGCCGTCGGCAATAGTTTCGGTAATGAAAATACGACGGTTTCCGGAACGGGAATGTTGTTTTTGCAAAACGGAACGTTTAAAAACGGCTCCAATCAGTCTTTGGCAAATTTAAAAATCGGATCGGGAACCGTTACTGTCGCCGGGGCAAATCTGGGCAATGTTTTATTCAATTCCGCTGCGGACGGGACGTTGAATTTATCAGGCGATACGACTGTAACCGGAAACATTACGGTTGATTCGGGCAACAGCATCAAAGGAACAGAATTGATTCTGTCTGGAACCGGAGCTTCAGGGTCGTTTGATTCCGATTTGAAAAATTTGGCTAATTTAACGATTCAAAACGGAGCAACGGCGTATATCAATACGTCAACACAGGTCGGCAACGGAGGCAACGGGTTGACTTTGTCGGATAATTCGCAACTGGTTATCGGAGACGGCGCGATCCTGACCGTCAGCGGTAATCTGGGCAGCGATGCTTCTTCCGTCATTACCGGGGACGGAACGTTGAATTTATCAGGAACCGTAGCGGTTAAAGGCGTTTTGGATAATTTAAATCATCTGCTGGTATCGGGAGGTGCGGCAACAACAGAAAATGCGTCGAATATCAGTGGCAGTATTACCGTTGAAGACGGGGCGACGTTGAACTTTAACGGCGGTTCGGCCGGTCAGGCAATCGTCAACGGAACATTGAATATTACTGCTGCTACAACGCTGCCGACAGTTACGTTTGATCAAACCGGCGGCGCTTTGGGCATTAATGAAGGGGTAATTTTAACCGTTACAAACAATATCACCGTTAAAGCCAATGATGTTTTATCCGGTACGGGAACTTTGTATTTGGGTGGGAATTCTTCCGGAATTTTTGCTATGAATACGGCCTTTGACGGGCGAATCAGAATCGGAACGGGAACGGCGTATATTCAGACAAACGCGCAAATCGGTGCAATAGATTTTGCCAACGGCAACGGCGGGGTTCTGGATATCGCTGACGGAAAAACGTTAACGGTCGGTTCAATTATAACCGAAGGAACAAATAAAATTACCGGAAACGGTACGCTGAATCTGAACGGAAACGGATCGTCATTTAAAGCTCCGATTGATAATCTGGGCACATTGAAGGTTTCCGGAGGGACGGCGGATTTTTATAATAATATCAATATCGGAACGCTGGCTTTTAATAATGGCGGCTGGGTCAGGTTGAATACCGGCATGACGATGAATGTGACCGATATGACGCAAAACGGAACGATCGGGTATGTGTATGGAAACGGTTCTTTTGTCGCCGGATCGGGAAATATCGCATTTTCCACAGGCGATCAAGAATTAGCCAGTGCGACGATCGGAACGGGTGTGTTGGATTTTGTCGGCAATTCTTATGTCGGATCTTTAAAATATTCTTCGGTCAACGGTACGATCAATATTTCAGACGGAATAACGGTAACCGTCGGTTCCGATTTTTCGGGTATCGGTAAGCTGACCGGAGCTGAAACGGCTCGTTTGCAGTTGGAAGGCCAGGCCGGGGCGACTTTTGAAGACGCGCTGGGATTCCAAGGGATAATCAGCGCCGGCAGCGGTTCTTTGAGATTTTTATCGGATACGGATTTTACATCGCTGATCTTAAATTCGGCAACCGCCGCGTTTGAACGTCAGGCCGTTATCGATAATGTTTTGATCGCGGACGGCAGGGCGGAATTCAATCAGACGGCGAATATTATTGAATCGTTGACGATTTCATCAACCGGATCCGTGCGTTTTAACAATACGGCGGAACTGGGGGCTTTGGTCGTCGGTTCCGGATCCGCGCAGTTTAAAAAGAATGCAACGTTGACAAACGGCAGCGTCGGTACCGGCGGAGTTCTGGATATTGACGTCAATACGCTGACTTTTAATACCGGAGATTTTGCTTTTAACGACAATTCAAATTTCGTCATGCGTATTTCCAGAGAAGCAACCGATGAATACGGAAACGTTAATTCTACCGGATACGGCAAGCTGGTCTTTAACGGCGGAACGCTGAATATCCGCAATAATGTCAAGCTGGATCTGACGATTGATTACGGGCTGCAAACGGCAGAGGCAGGATCTGTCTTTCAACTGGTTGACGGTAATGTTACCGGATCTCAGAAATTTGTTTTTGAAAACAACCGTTATTCGCTGACGGAAGAAACCTGTTCCGGCGGTTCCGGAATTTGTTATCGTCTGGTTCAGACGTCTACCGGCGGGCAGGTGGCTGAAGAAGAAGCCGGTAATCAAAACCAGATCAATACGGCGGAAGCTTTTTTGGACGGCGAATTGTTTGAATACGGTACGAAAATTTTTGACGTGGCGGAACATCTGGACGCTTTATCGCAGAAAAAAGGCGGTTCGCGGGCTTATCTGAACGCGCTGACGGCTGTTGCTCCGGACGTTACCGGCGCGATGACACGCCAGCCGATTGCTTTGCAGTCTAAAATCTCAAACACGTTGTCCGCGCGTTTGAACGGTCTGATGGGGTCTATGGGCAGTTCGTCCAGAACATACCGGGAAATCCAGAAAATGTACGGTCGTTCGGGCGGATCGCCGTATCGTTCCCGTTTCATGCGTTCAGATGATTATTACCGCCGTGCGGGATATTATGATCAGGACGACCAGCCTGTCACAAGGCCGCGTCCGGCTTACCGCCGCCGTGTTGAACCCGGCAGTCCGGAAGCCGTTGAAATGACGTCTGAACGCAAAAGATGGGCAAAGAGAAAAACAACTTATTCACAGCCCCGGAATTTCGGTTTATGGGCGCAGGCGTTCTATAATACCGCGGATTATTTATCGACAAACAAGCCGGACGGATTTTCAGGCGATACGAACGGTTTTGCTTTCGGCGCGGACATGCAGCTGTTTGACGTTTTCGCCGTCGGGCTGGGGTACGCGTCGACAACGACGACATTGGATACTTTACAGCGTTCCACCGACGTGACGGGAGATTCTTTCTTCCTGTACGGTATGTACAAACCGTCCGACTGGTTTGTCAGCACTGTTTTGAACACGACGTCCATGAGCTATGAGGAATCCAAAGATTTGTCCGGTATGACCGTTTCGGATAAATATGACGGATCGTCTTTCGGAGCTTCGGTCATGTTCGGAAAAGATCTGAAGACCTGGACGCCGGCCGTCGGGCTGCGCTATGTTACGGCCGACCGCGACGCGCACAAAGACGAAATCGGACAGGATATTTCCGGTATTTCGACAAATGTTATGACTTTGGTTGCCGAAGGCCGCTTTAACCGTGACTTTGCGCAGACAAATGATTCGCTGTGGCACAGCGAGTTTTCGGGAGCTTTAACGTATGATCTGACGGCTTCGGGCGAAGACGCCGTTGTCAATCTGCCCAACGGCAGTATGTATACGGTCAAAGGCGACGATTTTGATCCGCTGGGAATTGAACTGGGCGCTTCAATCGCTTATCTGTGGGGCGAACATGTAGACGTTTCCGCGGGATACAATCTGGAATGGCGGCCGGATTATATGTCGCATACGCTGACGGCCGTATTCAGGTATTCATTTTAAAGAAAAGCCCCGGAGTTATTCGCGGGGCTTTTTTCTTTGATAAAAGGAAACGGTTGTTTTTTCGGACAGGCGGCTTCTTTTTTTTAAAAAAAACTCGTTTTTAAAGCGCTGCAAATCTAAGCTTTTACCGGCGTTAAACCGAATATTTTCCGTCGTCAGCACGATCCGGTCGACATATCTGTTTTCCAAAAAAAACGAATATGTTTCAGCACCCCCCAAAAGAGTCGGAGCGGACAGGTTTTTAGCCTTTAAAATATGATCCAGTTCTTCCAGCGTTGAAAAATAAATTCTGTTGGCGGCGTTTTCTTTTTTCTGATGCGTCAAAATCAGCAGAGGTTTTGACGTCAGCCTGTTTTGAAATTCTTCGGCCGTTTTCCGTCCGCAGATAAAACAGTCGCATGATTTGCCGTTTAAATAGGAACGCAGATGCGTTTTGTCTTCGGGGCTGGAGAAATCGCCGTTTCCTTTCTCGTCCGTGATCAATCCGTTTGCGGATACGGCGGCAAAAAGCGTTATTTGCATGTCATCACCGATAATAAAGGCGTGTACAGGTCGTCTTCGGGACTGATTTTAAAATCCTGCATGGACGCTTTTTCATTAAAAACGATTTTATCCCACCCGCGCAAAATAACAATCGGGGTACATTCATCGGATTCGCCCATCAGCAAAACGGCCATGGCGGCCAGAGCGTCGATCTGATCGACCTGCGTTAAAGCCAATTCGCGGCCGAACAGGTCTTTTTGTCCGCGCAGATCTTTTAACGGTTCCACGCCGGCCAGACCGGTTGAAATGCCCGTAACGCCGTAACGCAAAGGCGTCGTATGGCTGTCGGTTGAAACGATTCCCAGTTCTTTCAGATGATTCCTGCCGCACAGAAAAGCTCTGATTTCGGCACACAACTTATCGGTTTCTTTCGGCCACATGACATAATATCCGCCGGCGTTGCTGGCGTCTATGCCCGCCGCCGGGATCAGGACGTTGTCCGTTACCGTCAGATTAACGTTAAAACCGCCCGGGTGCGTATAGGACAGGTAACGGTCGGATTCCTGCCGGATCAGTTCCGTTTTATCCGTGCCGGCGCAGGGAACGCAGCGTCCCTGATGAATCCCCAGAATTTTTGACGTAATGAAGACGATATCCTTTTCCTGCAGAGCAGGCAGGGATTCCAGAATATCGAAAATATCGTCTTTGGGCGGGTGGACCAGACGGGTACGGACCGGTAAAAATTCAAAAGACATAATCTGCTGCCTCCGATAAAAACGAAGCGCAGTGTAACATAAACAAAGTTCCATGTCTTGAACGAATATCGCCTTTTTCCCGCATTGACCGGAAAAAAAACGGATTTTACTGTAACGGAGAAAGGAAAAAAAATGATTCCTCTGAGGCAGATTTTCACGTCAGATCAGGCAAAGCTGTTCAAAGTTGTCGCGGTGAACAGTTTTAATCCGTGCTATTTGGTTTCTTTGTTAATTTTGTCTTTGTTTTCAAGACAGATCGCCGTTTTGTTCGCTCCGGATTATTATATTTATTTTTATGTCTTGCTGCCTTTTGTCAACGGGGCGCTGAGCTGTATTGTGATCGCTTTGTTTTTCGGGCTGATCAGGCACAGAATGGCGCCGTCGCGCTATCAAAACAAAAATCAGGTGCTGATCGTTTCTTTTTTTACCGGGCTGCTGACGATTTATGCCGCCGGGTCCCAGCTGGTCGCTTTTGGCATTTTTTTGGCCGTGATGTACGTTACGTTGATCAATCTGCGCGATTTTATGCGTAAATTGTGGGTCTATCTGGCGCCGGACAAAATATTAACCAAAGAAGACATGTTTAATTTTTCTTCGTTTTTCGTTTCTTTGATAACGGCGTTTATTGTTTTAAATCTGACGGTTTCTTTTCTGCATGATTTTTTCGGCGCCAGTCAGGCGTTTAACTTTAAACCCGGCATAGAAGGCATTCTGGACGCCGTTTATTTTACGTTTATCTGCGTGACGACCGTCGGTTTCGGCGACATCGTTCCTTTGACGCCGTTCGCAAAGATTATCGTGTCTTTTGAATGTGTCAGCAGCTATATTATGCTGGCTTTGTTCATCGGCGTCGTGAACCGCGGCATTACAAAGGCAAAGCAATAAGTCATTTCAATACTTTTGATAAAAATTCCTTTAACCGCGGACTCTGCGGATTGTAAAATATTTCCTGCGGCGTGTTTTCTTCGCGGATAATTTTTTCGTCAAAGAACATGACTCTGTTGGCGACTTCGCGGGCGAATCCCATTTCATGGGTCACCAATACCATTGTCATGCCCGTTTGCGCCAGCCGCCGGACCAGTTCCAGTACTTCGCCGACCATTTCGGGATCCAGCGCGGAGGTCGGTTCATCGAACAGCATTACGTCGGGATTCATGGCCAAAGCCCGCGCAATCGCGATCCGCTGACGCTGGCCGCC
>ERZ779737.2834-NODE-2834-length-10819-cov-2.556577_pt1 | contig 10819 bp, 9 predicted proteins | sample MGYA00511889_ERZ779737 | MGnify/ENA primary metagenome ERZ779737 (study PRJEB29588, sample SAMEA2163575) | human gut metagenome | biome: human gut; feature: human-associated habitat; material: faeces | place: Denmark | collected 2008/2010 ...
ATAGCATGACTGTTAATTTTTATTATACCATAAACGAACCAAAATTAACAGTCATGCTATGGCTCTATTGTCTCGAGCAAAATTTATGGCCCCACGAATTTAAATTTCGTAGAGCCTTAGAAAGTCATATAAAGTTGCAAAGCAATTTTTACTAATAATTTTGTACACTAGATTCTATCTCAAACTCATAGTTTTTACTGTCATACAAACTTTTTAAACAAAAAGAAAACAATTTTTTCGCTCTTGCATTGTCTATATCTACCGCATACAAAATTTTTTTGTCAATATATTTTTTTACGTGGAGTTTCATTGTGGAATTAAAAATAAAATATCCAAGCGCTGATTTCCTATAGTCTTCTCGTACAAAAATTGACCGGTACAAAATTGAGTTTCCCGGCGCTCTCAAAGCAGTCATCCACCCCACAACTTCCTTCTCATCAAAAACAGCAAACTGAGTGCATTCATCAATCAGGTTAAATTCGTTTGCAAACGGAGACAACACATCTGGATAATTTATTCCTTCTTTATTTTTTACTTTTTCAAGCAGTTCATTTTTCACTTCATTCTTTTGCAAAAGCTCTACCTTTTCAGGCAACTCAAAATCGCTGTTTAAAATCGATTGTACGAGTTTATTTTCTTTTACCAGCACTTTGGGGTCAAACAAATATACTTCCGTTAATAATTTTGCTTCAGAAAACCCTCTTTTTGTTAAAAAATTCTCCAGTAACTCGATATTTTTCTTTGATGTAATTGCATTTACTTTTATTTTTTTTATGTTTAACTCTTTTAATTTATTTTTCATTGCATTTAAAAGTGCTGTACCTATGCCTTTTCTTCTAAATAGTTTCAAAACAAAAAAACTCGTAATCTTGCATTCCGTTTCTGTTTCTCCCTGTTTTAATCTTGCAAAAATCGCTCCACACGGAATATTTTCATACTTGGCTCCGTATGCTAAAACCTCTTCACTCTGAAAAGTCATTCTATCTATTATAAAGCTATCATATAAATTTATGTTAGAATTTTTCAAAAGCTCTATGTTAATAATAAAAACCACCCCTAGCATCAACTTTTTTATCAAAATAAAACTATTTATTGCATTAATTCATTGTTATTTTACCGCATAATCATGTTTATCACAATGCTTCAACTTAAAACTTGCCAAAATTCTATGTTGTACATAGTTTTTTAAAAAAAATTATATTAACTAATTTTATCTATCTAAAATAAATAACAATTAATGCAAAAATTAATATGAAAAGTTCTAATAAAATTTAGTTGCAGTATTGATTTTCCTTTTATAGTTATCGTATCGTTTTAAATAAAACTATTGTATTTTGCGCTGAATTAATGTATAATATGTGCAAGTTCAACTTACTTTACGGAGGGGTTATTTATGGATAAAAAAATCACTGTAGCACAATATGGTTGTGGAAAAATGGCAAAGTATATCATGAGGTACGTTTTTGAAAAAGGTGCCGAAGTCGTTGCGGCTTTCGACATTGACCAAAATATTATCGGCAAAGACATTGGAGAAATAACCGGCGAAAAACCTTACGGAATATCTGTAAAAGATGCCAAAAACGCAGAAAAAATTTTATCTGCATTAAAGCCTGACGTCTGTATAATTAGCACACTTAGTCTTATGCGCGAGGTAAACGATATTTTTATGATTTGTGCAAAAAATGGAATAAATGCTATCAGCACTTGCGAGGAAGCTTTTTATCCATGGAACTCTTCTACTCAAACTACTGCCGAACTCGATAAAATTGCAAAAGAAAATAATTGTACCTTGTGCGGATCTGGATATCAGGACGTTTTTTGGGGCAATTTGATTGCAACCATCGCGGGAGCCACTCACACCATTTCTAAAATAAAAGGTTCTTCTAGCTACAATGTGGAGGATTATGGCATTGCGCTGGCAAAAGTTCACGGCGCCGGACTTGATACCGATACATTTAATAAGGAAATTGCTTCTGTAGACAATATTTCCATTGAAGAACGAAATGAGCTTATCAATAAAGGTGAATTCTCTCCTTCCTATATGTGGAACGTAAACGGCTGGCTTTGCGAGAGGCTTGGGTTAACTGTTAAATCTCAAATTCAAAAATGTGTTCCTTGTACTCACAGCAAAAACATCCATTCTGACACATTAAAAATGGATATTCCTGCCGGGAATGCTACTGGAATGTCTGCTATTGTGGTTACCGAAACAGAGGAAGGAATTACCATAGAAAGCGAGTGCATCGGAAAAGTTTATGCTGAAAATGAATTTGATAAAAACGATTGGACTATTTTCGGCGAACCTAATACTCAGGTTACAATTAGCCGTCCATGCACGGTTGAGCTAACTTGTGCTTCTGTTGTAAATCGCCTCCCTGAACTCATTAAGGCTCCTGCTGGATACATTACTACCGACAAAATGATTACGAATAAATACAAAGTTAGACCGCTTAACGAGTACGTTTAAACTTTATTTGGGAGGATTCTTGTTGCAATCTTCCCTTTTTATCACCGCTTAATCTCGAAATTTTATAGTTTTAAAATATTATTACTCTATTTGTTTTAATTTTTCAAAAATTGTCTATAATACTTTATAAAAACATAATTACTATATTTTAGAAAGGTGTTGGATTTTTTGGTTATTAATGTGAAAAGCGAAATTGGCCCTTTAAAAAAAGTTCTTTTGCACCGTCCTGGCGCCGAACTTTTAAACTTAACTCCAGACACTTTGGAAGAATTATTATTTGATGACATTCCTTATTTGAAAATTGCCATTGAAGAACATGATAAATTTGCTGAGATACTAAAAGAAAACGGTACTCAAGTTGTTTATCTTGAGGATTTGGTTGCCGAAACTTTAAAAGACAATGAAGTTCGCGACTTGTTTTTAAAACAATTTATTCGCGAAGCTGGAATTTACTCAGAAAAATATCAAAAATTGCTCTATGAATTCTTTAATCAGATCGAAGGCCCTAAAGAATTAGTCCTCAAAACCATGCAGGGCGTCAACCGCGACGAACTTATTTGCAAGTCTAAAGAAAATAAATCTTTGGTCGATTTTATGTCAAAACAATCTGCTTTTATTTGCAATCCCATGCCAAACCTTTACTTTACTCGCGACGCGTTTGCTTGCATTGGAAATGGCGTCAGCATCAACCGTATGCACTATCTGACTCGTCGCAGAGAAACTATTTACGGTGAGTATATTTTTAAGTATAATCCTCAATTCAAGGGAAAAGTCGATATTTATTACAATCGATACGAACCTTTTTATATTGAGGGCGGAGATATTTTAAATTTGAGCTCCGAAATTTTGGCTATCGGAATTTCCCAGCGGACAAAACCTGAGGCTATTGAAATTTTAGCAAAAAATATTTTTGAAAATGGAAATTCATCAATCAACCAAATCTTGGCCTTCGATATTCCAAATAATCGCGCTATGATGCATCTTGACACGGTATTTACTCAGGTTGATTATGATAAATTTACCGTTCACAACGGTTTAGCTGATGTTCTTCAAGTTTATAAAATTACAAAAGGGCAACGCGAAGATGAACTTAAAATTTCTCAAATAGACCAAAGTCTAGAGAAAATTTTATGCGATGCACTTAAAAAAGATAAAATTAAGTTAATTCCTTGCGGTGGCGATGATAAAATTGTTGGAGAGCGTGAACAATGGAATGATGGCTCAAATACTTTGTGCATAAGCCCTGGAAAAGTTGTTGTTTATCAGCGAAATGACGTAACTAATGCCATTTTAAAAGAAAATGGATTAACTGTTCTTGAAATGCCAAGTTCAGAGCTTTCTCGTGGGCGCGGTGGACCAAGATGTATGTCTATGCCGATTTATCGAGACGATATTTAAAATTCATTTTTATAAAGACAAAATTTAAGGAGTAAATATTATGGCTGTTAATTTACGCGGAAAAAATTTTTTAAAATTATTGGACTTTTCTTCTCAAGAAATAAGATATCTTATAAATTTATCTAAACAATTTAAAAGTTTAAAGCTATCGGGCACTCCTCACAAATATTTGGATGGAAAAAATATTGTTCTTCTTTTTGAAAAAACTTCCACCCGAACCAGGTGTTCTTTTGAGGTCGCCGGCAGAGACTTAGGCATGGGCGTGACTTATCTTGACCCGGGAAGTTCTCAGATGGGCAAAAAAGAAAGTATCGCTGATACCGCTAGAGTTTTAGGTCGGCTTTATGACGGCATCGAATACCGTGGATTTTCTCAAAAAATCGTTGAAGAAATGGCTAAATACGCTGGTGTGCCTGTTTGGAACGGTTTAACTGATGAATTTCACCCCACTCAAATGATCGCTGATTTGCTAACTATTGAAGAAAAATTTGGCCACCTTAAGGGCATCAATTTTACTTACTTTGGAGATGCTCGAAATAATATGGGCAATTCTTTGATGGTTGCTTGCGCTAAAATGGGGCTTAATTTTACTGCTTGTGCCCCTAAAGAACTATTTCCTGATGAAAAACTTGTTGAAATTTGTAAAAAAATTGCCGCTGAAAATGAATGTTCAATAACTCTCACTGAGGATGTAAATATCGGCGCTAAAAATGCAGATGTAATTTACACCGACATTTGGCTCTCTATGGGTGAGCCCGATGAAATGTGGGAAAAACGTATTAAATTGCTTAAACCTTATCAAGTAAATAAAAATATTATGGAGCTAGCGAATAAATCTGCCATTTTTATGCACTGTTTGCCATCCTTTCATGACACTAACACTACTGTTGGAAAATCTATCAGTGAAAAATTTAACGTTAGTGAAATGGAAGTTACAAATGAAGTTTTTGAGTCAAAACAATCGGTCGTTTTTGACGAGGCCGAAAATAGAATGCACACGATTAAAGCCATTATGTATGCCACTTTAATGTAAATGAGGTAGGTTTTATGAATAAAAAACGTGTTGTAGTTGCTCTGGGCGGAAATGCTTTGGGAAATAACGCTCAAGAACAACTATCTCTTGTAAAAAAAACTGCTTGCACTATTGTTGACCTTATAGAAAAAAATTACGATGTGATTGTTGGACATGGAAACGGCCCTCAGGTTGGCATGATTAATCTTGCTATGGATGAATTTTCCTCATCGCACAAAAACACTCCAAATATGCCATTTCCTGAATGCGGAGCTATGTCGCAAGGCTACATTGGATATCATTTGCAGCAAGCAATTCACAATGAACTAGCTGCGAGAAAAATTAAAAAAAATGTCGTTTCGTTAATTACTCAAACCATTGTTGACAAAGACGACTCCGCTTTTGAAAATCCAACCAAACCCGTGGGGATGTTTTATACGAAAGAACAGGCTGAAGTTATCGCGAAAGAAAAAGGATTCACATTTGTGGAAGACGCTGGCAGAGGGTACCGCAGAGTTGTGCCCTCGCCAACGCCTAAAAAAATTGTGGAACTGGAAACTATAAACGATTTGGTTAACTCTGGAAATGTTGTTATATCTTCCGGTGGTGGTGGAATTCCCGTTATAGAAAAAAATTCCTCGCTGGAGGGCATTGCTGCAGTTATCGACAAGGACAAATCTTGTGCACTGTTGGCAGCTTCTTTAAACGCGGACATACTTTTAATTTTGACCGCAGTTGATTTTGTTTACATTGATTTTAACACGGAAAATCAGCGTGCTTTAACAAAGATAAGTGCAGGTGAAGCCTTGCGCTACCGAAATTCTGGACATTTTGCAAAAGGCAGTATGCTTCCTAAAATTGATGCGTGTCTTGATTTTATAAATAAAAATCCAAAAGGGCACGCTGTAATTACTTCCCTCAACATGGCCAAAGACGCCCTTGACGGCTCCGTGGGAACAATCATTTATAATAAAAATGAGGTGATTTAATTGGCAACTATGGCTAAAAAAGAAAAGTCTCGGTTCAAAATGCCTACCGCTTACACCGTTTTGATACTTATAATTCTTGTAATCGCAGCCGTCAGTTTAATTATTGCCGACCCAATGATAAAAAAAGCAACCATTCCAAACGTTGTGATGTCCCCGATTTTAGGCTTTATTGATGCGATTGATGTATCATTGTTTGTTTTAGTCTTGGGTGGATTTTTAGGCGTAATAAATCGAACTGGCGTGCTTTACAAAGGTATTGCAAGCGTTGTAAAGAAATTAAATGGTAAAGAACTTTTGTTAATTCCGATTTTAATGATTATTTTCTCCATCGGCGGAACAACTTACGGCATGGCGGAAGAAACTATCGCATTTTACAGCTTAATTGTGGCAACTATGATGGCGGCCGGTTTTGATTCATTAGTTGGTGCTGCCGTTATACTTTTGGGCGCCGGCGCTGGCGTGCTTGGCTCTACAATAAACCCTTTTGCGATTTCCGTTGCAGTGGATACCGCCAAAGCTGCCGGAGTCGAAACAAATCAAGGCACAATAATTTTGCTCGGCGCGATTCTTTGGATAACCACTCTTGCAATTTGTATTTTTTATGTTATGTCTTATGCAAAAAAAGTTCACAACAACCTTAGCGTATCAATTCTTTCTAAACAAGAATTGGATGACGCACACAGAGCCTTTCACTCAGATAAAAAAGACGAAAACACTACACTTAATTCACGTGGAAAAATTGTTTTATCTCTGTTTGCGTTTTCATTTTTAATAATGATTTTAAGTCTTATTCCTTGGGAAAATTTCGGCGTTACAATTTTTGATTCTTGGACAGATTGGCTAACCGGTGAATCCTTTGGAAATTGGTATTTTAGAGAGCTTGCTGCATGGTTTTTTATAATTTCTATTATATGCGGATTGGTTTACAGGCTAAAAGAAAAAGAAATTGTGGACTCATTTATTGCTGGCGCTGGCGACATGATTGGCGTTGCGCTGGTTATTGCTGTGTCGCGTGGAATATACGTTATAATGAGCGACACGAATTTGAATAGTTTTATTTTAACACATTCTGCTAACGCATTGAATGGCATGAACGCGGTTCCTTTTACAATCATGTCGTATATAATTTACATTGGACTCTCTTTTCTTATTCCTTCAACTTCCGGGCTTGCTACCGGATCAATTGGAATCTTTGCTCCACTTGCACAAAGCTTAAATTTGAGTCCTAATGTTATGATAATGATTTTTGCAGCGGCTTGCGGGCTTGTAAATTTAATAACTCCTACCAGTGGCGTTGTGATGGGCGGACTTGCAATTTCTAAAATAGACTTTTCTAGCTGGATTAAATTTTCTTTAAAGATAGTTGCTACAATTTTCGTTGTAAATATAATCGTTCTTTCTGTCGCGATGCTAGTGCTTTAAAATTTACAAACAAAAAAAGCATGGTTACAACAACCATGCTTTTTATTAATTCCATTCCGCACCTAATTTAAGCTTCAACGTCAAAAATATTTGCAAGTAATTTAACTAATTTTTATCTCTTATTGATTGCGTCTTTTCCTGATTGAACCTTTCTTAAAATTAGATTTGATTTTCATTTAAATTTTGGTTTTTATTTTGATTTTTATTATCTAAAGCTTGGTCTAAAGTTGAACTTAAAACTTTGGAGCTCTTAAAATAGCTCACAATTTTGTTTTTCACACAGTCCAAACCAAGGGTACTTGCCTCCAAATTTATTTAATAAACGGTAGCCTATATATGGCCTTTATAAAAGTTAATACAACATCTACACCCGCCTTCACATCACTACGACAAACGCTATCCAACCATTCAGATTTTAAAATAGATAATGTATCATAGCAATTGTAGCAAGCACATTAGAAAACGTTAATATAACCGCAGGTAGCGACGTTTTTATTACAAAGGATAACTCTGCACAAGCCGATATATCAAGTTCCGAACTTAGATACCGTAATCTACGCAGTAAGAAATCGTACGCATATCCAATCTGCGAAGCTGCAAAACATATTGCGATCATCTTAAACTCAGTATAAAGTCTTTTATCCAACCATTTAGATTTTAAATTGCCTGATGCATCATAGTAATTACAACGAGCGCCTTCGAAGAAGAAAGGGCTAATTTCATAACCGAAGGTAGCATTTTTATTAAGATGGCAAGATGTACTAAGGTTCGACCTTAACTCTGGAGGCATTTTTTCCCAATATGCTTTTTCTCTATTAGCTCCATAATTATTATACAAAGCTTTAACTGTTTCAATAGCGCCATTAACTTTACTCTTTAATTTTACCATCATTCCAGTTTGATCATAAACTGTAGCTGCCGTAGAAGGTGTCGTTATATTTGTTTTTTTATCATTTTTTGAATCTGAATTAACCTGTACTTCAGAGACTATTTTTTCTTGATCTGCTTTTTGCTCTGTTGCTTTTTCTTGCTCAGCTTTTTCTTCTGCTACTTTTTCTTGCTCACCTTTTTTTTCATTATTATTGCTGTCAGTATTTTTTACACCACAAAATACAATTTTTACAATAGCCTTAATTTTATCTGCAACTGTAAGTTCAGGATCCATAGCAATTGCCTTTATTTTATTAGAATTCGTTACAGAATTATATCCACCCCATGTTAAAACACCTACAGACACCGTTCCTACAATACCTAAGCCAATTTCTTTAGAATGTTTGTTCACAGACTCTTTAAAGTTCTTTGCTGCAAATGATATTTTCTTCAAGATCTTACTTTTTGATTCTTTGTTCACTTGTTTACTTGTTGAATTAATTGTTTCTTCTGCTCTACATACATTAACTTCAAAGTTAGGTGAAATAATCATTGCTAATGCAACTAATGTGGATAAAAATTTTTTCATAATAATATTCTCCTTAAAATCTTTAAATGTTTATTTTTTAATAGTAAAATTTTTCCTTTTCATTAAATTTAGGATATTTTTCATTTAATATCTGAGTTACAACTCCACCAAAATAAACAAAAAATACAGTGTACAAAATATTTTTAACAGCACGCCAAAAAGTTAAACCTTCTTTTTTACTTACAGTCCCTGATAAAGTTTCAACATCAACACCATAATCAGCTGGTAAAGTAATTGTATAAACCTTGTTACCTTCACGATTTCTTAACATATCGTAGGTATATTCCATGTTGATATCTTCCTGAGCTGCTTCACACACATTAGACGATAAAACATTAGCACATAATAATGAATTCATTATTATCGCTATTGCAACAGCTGCTGACAAAAATTTTTTCATTTCATCTTCTCCTTCTTATTATTAATAATACTACACCTAAACATTAGCTAAGTTTTAAAAACTTATACTATCATGTAGTCTTTTGCCAACTTTAACAAACTTACTTTTTCCCTCCTATTTTTAATTTTTACTTTAAAAATAAAGCGCTTAACAAGAACAATACAAAAACAATTTTTTATAAAATCAAATTTAAAAGTCTACCGTTTTTTGCTTTTTTAATCTTACCTTAGACATAAAAAAACTGCTTTGTTGACCCTATTAAAAGCTTAAACCCTGAATAACTTTTTTCAAAAATTTTTTGTTTAAAAAGCTATACAAATCTTTACGCGGTTTATTATATCACAAAAATTTTCTTTTGCAAATACATTACAATAAAATTTTTTAACTTTGTTTACTTATAACAATATTATTTTAAAATTCATATTTTTTTGTCGATTTTTTCGTTGTATTTTCTACATTCGCAATTGTTACTCCTATAATTTTTTTCGCTCCAGCCAAAAAAAGCACATTTGCACACTCTGCCATCGTGTTACCTGTTGTTAAAATATCGTCACAGACTACTACCGTTTGGCCTCGCAAAATAACTTCATTTGCCGCTGAGTAGACATCTTTTACATTTTCGGTCCGTTCTGACAAGTTTAACTCATGTTGTATTTTATTATTTTTTACTTTTTTTAATACTTCTACATATTTTATGCCCGTTAAGTGACTGATTTCCAATGCAAAAAGTTCAGACTGGTTAAATCCGCGTTCCTTTTTGCGAGTTTTATACAATGGCACACTGGTTATCAAGTCAATTTTTGCAACATCAAAATTTCCTCTCAAAACGTCTGTTATATATCTTCCAAATGGAACTGAAAAACTTTTTACTCCGTGAAATTTATATTCATGTATTGCAGACCGAATCGGCTCAATATATGCAAAAGGTGATATACAAATAAAATCTCGTCCACCGCGTGTTGTTAATGTATTTTTTATAATTCGGGGATTTATTTTTTTCTCGCAAGTTTCACATACAACTTTATCAAAGGAAATTACTTCTTTGCAAAATGGACATCTTTGTGGAAAAAAAATCGATAAAAATTTTTTAAGATTAAGCATTAATTTTCACAGCCTTTAACCAAGAAATTGCAAAGCCCTGAATATCTTCGGGTCTTTTTGTTATTTTCGACCATCTTCTTTACTGTCCAAGCTGTTCCAACCATCACAATCATCGATTTTGCACGAGTTACCGCCGTATACAAAAGATTTCTGTAATATAACTGAGGAGCTCCAAAATACACCGGCATAACAACTGCTTCAAACTCACTTCCCTGACTTTTATGAACAGTGATGGCCCATGCCAATCGTACGGGATACTGGGTGAAAGTTCCTAATTCCTCTTCCTCAATCTGTTTCTTTTCTTTCTTCTCATACTCCAGCGAAGCCCTCAGTTTCAATTTTGATGAATAGAAACTCACCACCAAATAGACCGATATGATAATAATAGCAACATAAATACAATATGCCCAAGTAGATTTATAAAAAGGTGGTTTTACTATAATATCTATTTCTTTACAAATACTCTCCTTACCGGAATATTCTTCCGAACTTTTAATCTTCAATTTATATTCACCCGGATTAAGGTTTGTATAAGTAATGGCTTTACGGTAACCTGCACTCATCCAATCTT
>ERZ779737.2838-NODE-2838-length-10789-cov-3.696478_pt1 | contig 10789 bp, 10 predicted proteins | sample MGYA00511889_ERZ779737 | MGnify/ENA primary metagenome ERZ779737 (study PRJEB29588, sample SAMEA2163575) | human gut metagenome | biome: human gut; feature: human-associated habitat; material: faeces | place: Denmark | collected 2008/2010 ...
TATCGCATCACAGTCCGTAGGCAATTCAACACTTAACACTCAACATTCAACATTAGAAAACAAGGGCATCCCTTGTTTGTTTATGGGCATGAAGGAAGCAGAGGCAGTCAAGCTCTTTGCCAATACCTATCTGGCTTTGCGTGTAAGCTACTTCAATGAGCTTGATACCTATGCCGAGGTCAAAGGTCTTGATACCAAGGCAATCATTGAAGGTGTAGGTCTTGACCCACGTATTGGCACACATTACAACAACCCAAGCTTCGGTTATGGTGGTTATTGCTTGCCAAAGGATACCAAGCAGCTCCTGGCAAACTATGCCGATGTTCCTGAGAACCTGATAGAGGCAATCGTAGAGAGCAACCGCACCCGTAAGGACTATATCGCTGATGCCGTACTCCAGAAGGCAGGCTATTACAGCTATGCCGATGCCAACAGCTATGATGCAAGCAAGGAGCATAACTGCGTGATTGGTGTTTATCGTCTGACGATGAAGTCAAACAGTGACAACTTCCGTCAGTCTGCTATCCAGGGAATCATGAAGCGTATCAAGGCAAAGGGTGCAGAGGTAGTCATCTATGAGCCAACCTTGGAAGAGGGCAGCACCTTCTTCGGTAGCCGAGTAGAGAACAACCTCGAAGTCTTCAAGGCACAGAGCCATGCCATCATCGCTAACCGCTACGATGCTTGCCTGGATGATGTGAAGGATAAGGTTTATACACGAGATATATTCCGAAGAGATTAGTACAAAAGTAAAATAGGTGCAAATTAATCCTTGATTATTATGCAATTAAAGACATTGTATATAAAAGGCTTCAGAAATTTTAAGGAAGTTAAGGTATACTTTAACGAGCATAGTTTGATGATTGGTGCCAACGATGTTGGTAAGGCCAATCTAATATATGCTCTTAGAATTCTCCTTGACAGAAGTTTGTCGGATTACGACTATGAACTAGCTGAATCCGATTTCTTTGCTTATTGGTTCGAGGAACGCAAAGAACAAACTATAATAATTGCCTAAAATATGCCAAAGATTCTGAATTTTTAGGCATTCATGGACTTAATTTTTTGCGTATGGATATGTGGTATGGTTTTAAAAATATAAAAGGATATGTCTCAAGTATCAGATAATAATAAGAGAATAGCGAAGAATACATCGTTTATGTTTTTAAGGATGTTGTTGGTTCTTGTTGTGGGTCTATATACTTCAAGAGTAATACTTAGAACTTTGGGGGTAGAAGACTTCGGTATATATAATGTAGTCGGGAGTGTTGTTGTACTCTTTACTTTTTTACAGCAGGCATTAACCAATGCAACATCTAGATATATTACCTATGCAATAGGTGAAAATGACAAGATAAATACCAATACAACTTTTATAATGGCAGTAAATGCACATCTTTTATTAGCTGTTGTAGTTGTATTGCTATCAGAAACAGTTGGACTGTATTTCCTTAACTCATATTTGGTAATACCTACAGATAGGCTTTTTGCAGCTAATGTTGTTTATCAATTTTCAATATTGGCCTTTTGTTTTGGGTTGATTAGAACTCCCTATAATTCAGATATTATTGCGCAGGAGAAAATGGGTTTTTTTGCATATACAAGTATAGTTGAGGTAGTTCTTAAGTTATTGATAGTTTACTTGTTGGTCATAATAAATGAAGATAAATTAATTTTGTATTCATTATTCTTATGTTGTGTAAATTTTATAATGCTTCTATGGTATATTTACTTTTGTAGGAAAAATTTTGTTGAAAGTAAGTATCGATTATATTGGGACAGATTGAAACTGATTTCAATGATGAAATATTCAGGCTGGAGTGTTGTTGTTAATGGAGCTGATGTTTGCGTAAATCAATCAATTGTATATTTTTTTAATATATTTTTAGGAGTTGTGGCTAATGCAGCTTTGGGTATTGCAACTCAGGTTAACACATATTTGACGCAATTTCTCAATAGCTTCACACAGTCCTATAATCCACAGATAATAAAGTCGTATGCATCTAAGGAATGGGATTATTTTAATAAATTGATATTCTCAACATCAAAGATTTCATATTATTTCCTATTTTTAATGTCTATACCATTAATTCTTAATATAGATTATGTCCTGGGATTATGGTTAGGGGATGTTCCTGATCAGACATCTATATTCGTTATCTATATGTTGATGTTCTCTTTAATAGATGCTTATAGTGCTCCTTTATGGACAGCTGTTTATGCAAATGGAAATATTAGAAATCATCAATTGATAATGGGTAGTATAAAAATATTAAATATTCCTCTTGCGTATATTATATTACATTATGGACTTCCTGCTTATTTAGCTTTGTTCAGTAAAGCACTATTAAATTTTGTTTGTAGTGTAGTGAGACCGATATATGTTAGACATTTATTTAAACTTTCGCTAAAGAGATATTTCAAAGAAGTTATCTCTCCTGTTTACTTAGTTTCTGTACTCGCTATTCCAATACCATTTCTACTTTTAGATTTGATTAATAATGGGATTGTTAAACTTATAATAACAAGCTTGGTCTTCTATATTATTGCTTTTATTGCTATTTGGTTGGTTGGTCTAAATAAAAGAGAGAAACAGTTGGCTAAAGAAATAATTGTGTCAAAATTTAAGTTATGAACTATTATAAAATATTTGAGATATTATGTTTATCACCTTCTAAGGTATTAAATAGGATAAGGAATTTATTGATTCACTTTCAATATAAGCAAGTGAAAGGCTATATTATTAGTCCCCATGAGTTGGTTGCATTAGATTCAATAAGAATAGGTCAAGGTACTGTTATAGCAAAAGGAGCAATCATTACCCCTATAAAAAGAAGAAATGAACAGAGATTCAAACCAGAGATAATTATTGGGGATAATTGTTGTTTAGGGGAGAATATCCATATTACTGCAATTGATAATGTTACGATAAAAGATAATGTTTTAACAGGAAGATATGTTTATATTTCAGATAATGCTCATGGCAAAACAACGTTGGATGAATGTATGATTCCTCCTGTTAAACGAAACCTTTATTCAAAAGGTAACGTCGTCATTGAAAATAATGTATGGATTGGTGAGAGAGTGTGTATCCTATCTGGTGTCCATATAGGTGAAGGAGCTATAATTGCTGCAAATTCAATAGTTACACATGATGTACCCGAATATACCCTTGTAGGAGGAATTCCAGCTAAAGTTATAAAACGAATTTTATAAAAATGAAAGATTTAGTATCCATTATAGTACCAGTCTACAAAGTAGAACAGTATTTAAATGACTGTGTTGATAGCATTTTTGCACAGTCTTATTCAAATTTAGAGATTATCTTAGTAGATGATGGCTCTCCTGATAGATGCCCTTTATTATGTGATGATTTTGCAGAGAAAGATTCAAGAGTAAGAGTTATCCATAAGAAAAATGGAGGTCTGAGTTCCGCAAGAAATGCTGGATTGGATGTTGCTAATGGTAGCTATATATGCTTTGTTGATAGCGATGATTTTATAGTTCCAACAATGGTTCAAAATTTATATGAAACTATTATAAAAAATGAAAATTGTGGTATAGTTTCTGGTCAGATTGTTGGTTATAAAGATGGTCAAATGGTTAGTTATAGGCCTGAATGGTTTCATAGAAAATGTTCCAAGCTATCTGCTCATAATTTTGCAGAACAAGTTTTATTAGAAAAAGAAAGTTTTACTGTATGGAATAAAATTTATAAAGCTGATTTATTAGCGAAAATCCGCTTTAGAGAAGGGTATAATAATGAAGATACCTTTTTCATGTATGATTTAAGCAAAATCCTAGTGGAGAAATCTATGGATATGATGATAATTCCAGATGTAGTTTATTATTATAGAAAAAGAGCCGATAGCATTTGTAACACACAGTCAAAACCATTAGATGTAGATGTTATTAGAAATGTAGAGTTGATGATTAGTGAAAATTCTGATGCTCAGTTAAATTCTAAACTAAAAAAATACTATATTTATAGATTGATACTTTTTTGTAAAAGATCATTGGAAAATGAACTTTATTATACTAAATACTTTCATAAGTATGATGAAAAATTAAAAATGTTCAGTCTTTCGGAATGCTTATTGAATTGTTGGAATGTTAAGTATGCTATATACGGTATTTTATTACTTTACTGTCCTTCTTTATTAAAAAAAATATTGAATAAATGAACCAGTTTATTGTAGATGTATATGCCATAGTAAATGTCTTGTTTTTATGTTGGTATATATTTAATAAGGGGTTGAAACTATCTCCAGGGGTTATTATTCTTGCTTTTTATGTTTTAATAGCAGTATTAGGAATCCCTGCTTATGAAATGTTAAAGACAGACCAGTTTTTTTATAAATTTGATTTTTCGAATATTACTGTTTTGCCTTATGTTTTCTATTTTATCGCCTCATTGGCTCTGATAAAGCCAATTTTTGGTATGGAGCAGTCTGTAGATAATGCTCATATAGCGATTTCTTATAAGAAAGTTGTTTTTTTTATATACTTATATATAGTATGTGCTTTTGTGTCTGGGTATTTGTATTATAAGACTATAACTACAAGTGGAATGTTATTAGACATGGCAAGTGCACGAATGGATGTATATAATGGAGAACAAATTAATGCTTATTCTAATAGTTTCGAGCGTTTTTTCCTGTCTTTTGCTGCGCATATGAATATTCCTGCTACCATTATATTTTTCTTAGCGTTATCGCGATTTAGAAAATGTTTTAATAAGTTTCTATTATTCTTGCTAGGTATGGCAGTTATTATTCCACCTTTTGGTGATGCTGTACGTACAGTTTCAAGAGGTATGGTAATTACTTTGATAATACAACTTGTTTTAGCTTATTCCTTTTTTAGTAAAGACATTTCAAAGAAATTAAAAAAGATTTTTGTTATAGCATTGTCTATCCTTTTAGTAGGAGTATTAGCTTATAGTATTTTTGTTACTAATGAAAGATTTGGTGAAGGTGCTGATTCAAATTCTTCTTTAATATGTTATTGGGGGCAGCCACCTATTATATTTAATAGTCAAGTGGTAACAATTAACGAGTATGCTTATGGTGCAAGGTTTTTCTATCCTATCGCAGATTTCTTAGGGTTAGATACTAGAATTTTAGATGTTTTGGCAAATCATCACTGGGGACCTTGTTTTACAACATTAATTGGCGATATTTGGATTGATTATTCTATTTTTGGAGTAGTTTTGGTATGTATATTTGTACCGAGGTTTATAAATAGGTTCAAGTTCAAAAAACACATGTCCATTCCTGACATATACGTATTGGTATATTATTGTTTATTGATACAACATGGTGCATTGGTAACAGGCTATGGTTTATGTCAAAGTGTAGGATTTGCAATATTATTCTATTTCGTTTTAAAATATATGACACAGCCGTTGAGTGGCGATAAGGAAATGGTATCGTAAAATATTTTTATATGTTTATTAATTTATCTCAAATCATTGTATGTGTAGTCGTAACTTTGTTTTGCTATGTTAAAAAGACAACACAAAAGTTCTTGGACATTGATTACACCACTAATTTACGAGGAATAGCAATATTATTTGTGGTTCTTCATCATGTATCGAATACTTATAATAGTAATCTTTTTACTCCTTTAGGCGGCATTGGTGTTTCAATGTTTCTTATATTGTCTGGCTATGGTCTGAATGAATCTTATCATAGAAAAGGATTGAGAAACTTTTGGAAAAGCAAATTATTAAGAGTTATTGTACCTTGTTGGATTGTAGAGATTATATTTCTCTTTTTTGAATCTTCGCATTTTGACTATATAGTTTTCATCAAACACTTATTGTGTATTGATAGAAATTGGTACATAAGATATTTGTTTTATTGGTATTTACTTTTTTATTTTTCAACGAAGTATTTCGCTAAAAAAAGAATACATTTTTTTGCGTTTAGTGGATTATTCTTTTTATTCACATTGCCTGAGATAGAAGCGGAACAATCAATAGGTTTTCTAAGTGGTCTGCTTATTTCTGAATTCTGTAATATTAAGAAGTTAATATGTAGAAAATATTTAAAATGGGGGGGGATTTTGTTACTTGTAGGTATGAGTCTTCTTGTATTGAAACAAATTCCTATTATTCGAGATTATGAAGGTACAGTTTTGTATAATGTTATCCAGATGATTATAAAATGGAATATCTCATTGGGGGTAATTGTTTTGTATCTAATAATAGCAAAAAAAGGCATTAAGTTTCGCCTTTTCTCTTGGTTAGGAATAATATCGTATGAGCTATATCTTACTCATTGTAAATTTTTGAATTTACTTAGTGATGATTACTCATTATTAAGTATCTTGGCTTTTTATAGCATTTCTGTTCTTGCAGCAATTATTTTGTATCAAATTGATAAACGTTTAGCATTAAAATTTAAATAAATATGACAAAATTTATAGCATTTTATCTCCCGCAGTATCATACAACTAAGGAAAATGATGAATGGTGGGGACCAGGTTTTACAGATTGGCGTTCTACAGTCTTGGCAAAGCCTTTGTTTAAGGGACATGTACAACCGAAAGTGCCAGCTGATTTGGGGTATTACGATTTGCGTGTACCTGAGACTCGTAAGCAACAAGCCGAATTGGCGAAAGAGTATGGTATTGATGCATTTTGTTATTGGCATTATTGGTTTGGTAATGGCAAGCGATTACTTAACTTGCCTTTTGATGAAGTTGTTAAATCTGGTGAGCCAGACTTTCCTTTCTGTTTAGGATGGGCTAACCATTCTTGGTATAAGAAAGCTTGGGGTGGAAAAGGTAAAGATCAACTGTTGATAGAGCAGCAATATCTCGGAGAGGAAGATGATGTGTTACATTTCAATACGATGCTTCCAGCCTTTAAAGATCATAGATATTTACGACATAATGGTAAGCTGGTTTTTATAATATATCAACCGCTAGCAAATCCTCATATAAAGGAGTTTATTCAAAATTGGCGACAATATGCAAAAGAAAATGGATTGAACGATTTCTTTTTTATTGGTAAAGATAAATATAGTACCGATAAAACGAAGATTTTGGATTATGGCTTTGATGCGGTCTATAATGATAATATTTTTGGCATATTACATCGTGAGCCAAAATGGAAGAAAGGAATACGATTCCTTCTTAAGAAAATATTGCATCGTCCCATGGTATTTAATTATGGTGAGGCTATAAAATATATGTTAACTGATGAAGAAACAAAGGAAGATGTGATACCGTCAATAGCTCCAAATTGGGATCATTCACCTCGTTCTGGTGCCAAAAATGCAATGTTTATTCATTCAGAACCTAAGTATTTCCAAAAATTAGTTGAAAATGTAGAGGAAGTAATAGCAAATAAATCAAATGATTTAGTGATAGTGAAATCTTGGAATGAATGGGGAGAAGGTAATTATTTGGAACCAGATTTGCAATATGGACGTGGAATACTTGAAGCTTTGAAAAAAGGTCGCAAGTTATTTAAATAAATCTTCAAATTATATATTTTCTTTATATAAACCTTTGTTTAATATTTGACTAATCTTTCCTATATCAGGAAGTTAAACGAGTTAAGGAATTCAGGTGTATGTCTTGTTGTTTAAAAACAACGCTAAAAGATATACTTCTGAACTCTTGAACTAACAAACTTATATATAAAATTCGTAATAATGAAAAAGCTGTGTATGATTTTCGATACTCCGTCATTATATCGTGAAGCAATTCATCAGAAGATAGATGAGGAGTATGATTGCGATTGGTTTTTTGGGGATTTTAATTATAAGGTTAAAACTTATAATCCTCAAAAATATAAGACCTGTAAGATACTGCATGTTGTAGATATACCCTATGCAAATCTTTATGCAACAAAGGGTATGGTAAGCTTATTATTTAAAAAGAGATATCAAAATCTCTTTATGGTAGGTGAACCAAGAAATGTTGCGGTATGGACTCTTGCGATTTTAAAGCGCCTTTTCTTTAGAAGAAAACGTCTTTATTTTTGGGCACATGGTTGGTATGGAAAGGAATCTTTCTTTCAGGGACTTGTCAAAAAAATAGTTTATAAATCTGCTGATGGTATATTTACTTATGGTCAGTATGCTAAAGATTTAATGGTGAAGCATGGATTTGATGAAAATAAAATCTACGTAATCCATAATTCTTTGGATTATGATAAGCAATTGAATCTTAGAAATTCTTTATCTGTCTCGTCTATATATAAGCAACATTTTGGCAATGACAATCCTGTTTTGATTTTTATAGGGAGACTTACTGAGGTGAAAAGATTGGATATGTTGGTTTCTGCATTGAGTTTGCTGAATAAGGCATCCAAAAAGTATAATTTGGTTTTTGTTGGTGATGGATCAATGCGTGAATCTTTAGAAAAACAAGTTGAAAATTTGAAGCTGCGAAACAATGTATGGTTCTATGGGGCTTGTTATGATGAAAAGAAGAATGCTGAGCTTATTTATAATGCTGATTTATGTGTAGCACCAGGAAATGTAGGACTTACAGCTATTCATTCGATGATGTTTGGTACTCCAGTTGTTTCTCATGATAACTTTATGTACCAAATGCCGGAGTTTGAAGCTATAATTCCTGCCAAAACAGGTAATTTCTTTAAATATGAAGATGAGAAGTCACTATGTGACACTATATCTAAATGGTTTATTTCTCATCAGTGCGACAGAGATCAAGTTAGAAAAAACTGTTTTAAAGAAATTGATGATAGTTGGAATCCAAATTATCAAATTGAAGTAATCAATAAAAATCTAAAATTGTATGAAATATGATATTTGCCATGTATATCCAATAACAAGTGGCACTGCTGGTACTTATATTGATGAGATTTATAAATCTTTAAATGATGATTTTAAACAGGAAGTTTTTGTTAATTACTATTACCCTTATGATTATGGGAAAAAGTATTTTTATAAATTTTCAGATTTAAGTTCACCATATAAATTTTTAAAGAAATTCAATACATTAAGAAGGGTAATTCGACTTGTCGAGTTGATAATAGGTCTAACAAGAACTTTAATTAATATTCAGAGAAATAAAGTAAAAGTTGTAAATTATAGCTTAAACAGTGATCTGTTTATTGAATATTTATTTTTAAAGGTTTTAAAGTTTGACTCGGTAAAAATAATTGTTACCTGCCACGATGTTTTGCCTTTTGGAGTTTCTCAAAATAATATACAGCAAACAAAAAAATTTAAAACAAAGAATAAATTTTTCGAGTTGGCTGATTACTTATTAGTTCACAATGAGAATTCAGTAAAAGAATTAAAAGATTATTATGGGATTAGTGGTGAAAAGGTTGTGTTTTCTCCATTTCCAATAATGGATATTAATACTTTTTTAAAGAATAATAGTTTGCCTATTGATTTGCAAAATGCATGTTCAAAAGGATACTTTATAGTTTCTATGGTAGGTTATTTTCGTGAAGAGAAAGGACTAAAAGTCTTAATTGATGCTTGGAAAAGATTTTATACAAATAAGAGAAATGCTAGATTATTATTAGCTGGTCATTTTCCAAACAAAACTGATTTAAACTTAATAAAAGAATGCCAAGGTGTTGTTTTGCATAAGGGTTTTTTAAATGACAATGCTTATTCAGAACTTATAAAAAAATCCGATTTAGTAGTAATGCCGTATATCCGTGGTACCAATAGTGGCATTCCTTCTAGTATTGTTTCACTGAATACCATTGTTTTGACTTCTGATATCGAGATGTTTAGAAATAATCCTTTTGTTTCGCCAGAAACAATGTTTAAGTCTGAAGACTCTAAGGATTTAGCAGACAAATTAGGATATTTTTATAATAATAAGAGCAAAATCTTTCTCAAAATTAAAGAAGATAATAGAAATCATTTCTTATTATATAGAAATTCTTTTCAAAATTCATTAATCGATTCTTATAAAAAAATATTGGGATAAATGAATTATGAGTTTGGAAGTTAAATTAAAAGATTTTGATGGCTCAGATTTCAAAAAAGGGGCAGGATTTCTTAAAACAACTTTATGGTTTTTCGTGAATGCTCTTATTGTAAGAGCATCGTGGAATCCGTTTATGGGAATCAAGGTGGCTCTACTCCGTGCCTTTGGTGCGAAGATTGGCAAGGGCTTGGTCATCAAGAACAATGTCATCATCAAGTCGCCTTGGAACTTGGTGATAGGTGATGATTGCTGGTTGGGTGAAAACTGCTGGATTGATAATCTTGATAAGGTTGTCATTGGCAGCAATGTATGTATCTCGCAAGGTGCCTTGCTCCTTACTGGCAATCATGACTATACCATCTCTTCTATGCCTTACCGCAATGCGCCAATAAAAATAGAGGATGGGGCATGGGTAGGTGCCAAAACCACAGTATGCCCTGGTGTAACCGTTCATCGTAATGCCATACTGACAGTAGGCAGCGTGGCTACGAAGGATATGCAGCAGAATGGTATATACCAAGGTAATCCTGCGGTGAAGATTAGAGAAAGAAAAATAAAAAACTAATGAAAGTTTCGATTATAACTAGTTGTTACAACCGTGAGAAGACAATTCGCGGTGCTATAGAGAGTGTGTTGGCGCAGGATTATTCCGACATCGAGTATATCATCGTGGATGGTGCTTCCAAGGATCATTCTGTAGAGGTTATCCGTGAGGCTATCGCAGGTTATGAAGATAAGGTGAAGTTTATCTCTGAGCCTGACCATGGTATGTATGAGGCTATCAACAAGGGTATCAGAATGGCGACGGGTGATGTGATTGCTCTCATGAGAATGGGTGGTATGAGTACTGATT
>ERZ779737.2839-NODE-2839-length-10788-cov-2.979689_pt1 | contig 10788 bp, 5 predicted proteins | sample MGYA00511889_ERZ779737 | MGnify/ENA primary metagenome ERZ779737 (study PRJEB29588, sample SAMEA2163575) | human gut metagenome | biome: human gut; feature: human-associated habitat; material: faeces | place: Denmark | collected 2008/2010 ...
GGTGGCGGCGGGGCTTGGTAAAGCCCGCGAGGATCCGGCTAAGACCGGCGGATGCCGGCAGGACATGCGAGCATCCGGCTGCGGCCGACAAAACTCCAAATCGCTTGACGAAAAATGACAAAAAAACAAACGGGCGGGTAACTTCGATAAAGCCGAGGTTTCCGTGCCCGTTTTACATTTACACGCTATACCGAAGCAAACTTAATCGGCATAGCTACCTGCGTTATGTATGCGTCTTTGTTGGATCCGTGTGTAGGAGGACCTTCCATGTAGATATTGCGGAAGAAACCTTGCGGTGTCAGGTCGTGGCTCTGGGCATACTCCGAAAGCTGCTCATGGATTTTCGGAAAGCTTTCATAAGGTCCGCGGTAATAAATACAAATCGCCGCAACCGACGGAAACTGACGAATATCGGGACCCGTGCATGTTGGAGTCACGGGAATAATAAAGGTACCGCTTTCTTTGATAGGTTCTCCGGAGCAGCCACTCTCTCCATTCGCTGCATTTTGATCGCCGTGCCCGGTTAGGCACGCAGGCTGAATCGGAATCTGCGTACACATTTTATTGATACTGTCAACCGGATAATGCTTTAGTGCGTCGACATAAGTCTGTCTAAGCTGAGTCGCCTTTTCTGCAACATCCGCACTCTCAAAATCCCTGCAAAATGCCGTAAACCCCGGAAGGGTCGTCGAAATGACTTCAAACTTGCTTGCGCTCGCCTGACGGAACCTGAGCTGAGCGATATAGCGGTCAAGCTGGTCTCGCAAAAGTATCATGTGATCGATTTGATCATCCAAATGTTCGTTATCTTCAATGTAGCTGCGGATTTCCGGAAGCGAAAGCCCGAGATTCTGCAAAGCGCGAATCAGGCGAATGTGAACAACATTGTCTGCCGAGTAGTAGCGAAAACCCTTTCCATCGTTGCGCACAGTCGGCGTAACCAAACCGAGATCCTCATAATTTATCAAAATTCTTCGTGTCAACCCGAGTGCGTCGGCAACCTCACCGATTTTAAAAAGTTTTGTATCATCTTCTGCCGTCTGCATTTTTTTCTGTTTAGTGTCAAAATTCTTTTTCATAATGCTGCCTTTCTACACACATATAAGTATACATCAATGTACACACCATAATAATCATACAAAACTCAATTGAATTTGTCAAGGGGTGATGAGAGCGAAACCTGCAGCACGATTGCGGAATTTAGAACGCAACTCGCTTTTTTCGTCGGCCATTGTCGGCAGAATAGCCATACAATCCCCAAAATTCGACTTATTTTTATAAACTTTTCATAAATTGCTTGACATGAACATGGATGTACGATGTATGCTGTTTACATAAATATTGAGCATATTTATCAAAAGTTGACTTTTGGGCGCGCTATTTGCGCCTTCGTTCCGCAAATATTGAAGTGCCGAGATGCTTGTGATAGACTTGCGAAAAGAAACACATGCAAATAACCAAAACAGAAATAAGGAGGTTATATTCAAATGAAGAAAAAACTATTCACAATAGCGATTGCGCTGTGCATGGTCTTTACGATGATACCCAGGGGGGTATTTCAGATTGAGACCGCATGGGCAGCTAGCGGAGATACGCCAGCCAGCGTAAAAGTTGGCGGTGTGGAAATGGTGGGGGACAATGTGACCTACTATAAGAATGGCGGTACGAAAGGAAGTGCCGATGACTATAATGCAATGTATGATAAAACGGCCAATACATTGACATTAAGAAACTTTTTTTATCAGGGTAACCAAAATGGTATTTATGCAGATGGCGATTTGAATATTGTTTTGCAGGGAAATAATCAAATGAAAGCGGAAGGTATCAATGGAAATGATGAAAAAAATGGCTATGGTATTTGGACAGAAGGAGACCTGCTGATAAGAGGAGAAAGCCAAGGCGAGGCTCTTGCGCAATTACTTGTATGGGCCGTTAATGAGAATGCTATCTTTGCGTTTGATGGATTACCATACAACGAGTCAATTACAATTGCAAATGCTGATGTCAGTGTTAGCTCCGATGCAGATGTCGGAATTGTTGCTTCAAAGAATGTAACAATCGAGAATTCATATATTCAGAGCTATGGCAAAACATACGCAATTCAGGGCGGTCACTTTAGTGATATTGCGGATGACAGCATCACCATAACCCAAAGTGCTGTGACAGCGGAAGCAAAGGGGAATGGCACAGGGGGTGCGTTTAATATTGCGCCTAACATCACCGAAAGATATAAATGGAAGACTACGAAAAATGGCAGATTTACGGAGTCTGAATCTACCTCATTTACAAATGAAAACAATCCGAAACATGTAGATATTGTATGTTGGCATACCCACTGCGTCTGCGGTAAAACGCATAGTGACATTGGTACGCACGAAAACGAAGCGAAATTGGCTTTCAAGGAGTGGACGGATGCGCTTGATTTGCCTCATGTATCGGGAAACTACTACCTCACGAAGAATGTATACATCTCATCGCCGTGGGAGCCTGCAGACGGCACAGTGCTGTGCCTGAACGGATATAGCATCATTTGTAAGGAAGGAACAGAGGAAACGCCTATTTCTGCTATTAGTGTAAAATCTGGGGTTGATTTTACATTGACCGATTGCTCGAAGGATGAAAACGGCAATAATAAAGGCGAGATTACCCACTATAATGGTTTAATTGGTCGTGGTGTGGATAATTATGGCGTATTTTCCCTGTACGGAGGTAATATCTCCAACAATAATAATAGAAGCAATAGCTTCAGCGGTGGCGGTGTGCAGAACCACATTGGCGCAACATTCACAATGTATGGAGGCAGTATTACAGGCAATAAAGATGTAAATGGCGCCGGTGTATATAATTCAGTAACAGAGAGTACAGATAAGAGAACCGTGTTTACGATGTACGGTGGAACCATTTCCGGAAATCAGGCTAGCTACATGGGCGGCGGCGTGTATAATCAAGGTGATTTTATTATGAACGGCGGCAGCATCAGCAATAATCAAGCCATTAAGGAGAACGAGGAAGCATCAACCAGCGGCGGCGGTGTGTACAATGCCTCTAAAGGCACATTCAATTTTAATGGCGGCGCGATTATCGGCAACGAAGCTGATAACAAGGGCGGCGGTGTGTACAATGCCTATAATGCTACATTCACCATGACAGCCGGAACCATCACTAAAAACAAGGTAGTAGCTGCAAGTTCCAGCAAAGGCGATGGTGGCGGTGGAGTTTACAATTTTGGTACTTTCACCATATCGAATACCGCTGAGATTTCCGGCAATAGGGTGACTGATAGAGATTGTTACGGTGGGGGCGTATTTAATTACGGTACCTTCACCATGAACGGCGGTACTATTGGTGGATCAAATACAGACGATGCAAACAGCGCAGGATTTGGAGGTGGCCTCCACCATGGAGCCGGTCAAGCCCAGTTGAACGGAGGAATGATTCAAGGAAATACTGCAACAAGCAATGGCGGTGGTGTATTCTATAGCAAAAACATTACTTTAAGTGGTGTCACCATCACAGGAAATACAGCAAATGGAACCGGTGGTGGAGCTTGGATGGGAGTTTTTGATGACATTGTTATGACAGTCGGCGGTGCCACTACAATTACAGGAAATACGGATAAATATGGAAATGCTAATAATGTGCACCTGAGAGCGGGCAAGTCACTGACAGCAGATAGTTCTCTTTCCGATTCCGCCCGCATTGGTATTGCAACATTAACAGATAATGAGGAAACTTTGGTGCAAGGCTCGACGAACACGAATGTTTTTTCAATTGACATGAGCGGTTATAAGCTGATTAATGATGGAAAAGGTGGTTTGAAGCTGGCGGTAGACGATGGTTCGACTCCAACTCAAACAGGGCATAAGCACTATCTCTGCGGCACAAACCATACAGAGGTAGGCGACCATACTTTGGATGTACAGACTGAATTTAAAGCGTGGACGGAAACGAGCAGCCTGCCTGCTACGAAGGGCAACTACTATTTGGAAAACAATGTGACATTGGATGACACATGGGAGCCTGTGGATGGCATCGTGCTTTGTCTGAACGGCAAAAACATAACCATGAAGAATCCTGACGATGTATCTAAGGATGTAGATGTCATTAAGGTCTCCGGTCAGTTCACATTAACAGACTGCAAGACCAGCAACGAACAAGGAAAGATTACACATGCGATAAATTCGTCAAACAATAAATACAAAGGCAAAGGTGTGAAAGTACTCGGCGGCACATTTAATATGTACGGTGGCAACATCACCGGAAATACCTCTAACTATGACACCGGCGGCAGCGGCGTTAGTATCGAAGGAGTTTCTGATACAACAAAAGCAAGCATATTTAAACTGTATGGCGGAAAAATCAGTGAAAACACTGCCACAAGCGGCGGTGGTGTGCATGTTAGAAGAATTACTTGGTATGGACCATCCGAATTCTATATGTATGGTGGTAGGATTACAAAAAACAATGCTGACAGTGACGCAGCAAGTTACGGTGTAGGCGGCGGTGTATATGTAAGCTGGACATCTAAATTCATTATGGATGGCGGTACTATCAGTGAAAATACAGCCACACAGTTTGGCGGCGGCGTGTATGCTCCCGCATTAGCAAAGAAGAACGCTTATAGCAGCGGCGGAGCAGCCGAACTCAAATTTTCCGGCACTGCCACGATTACAGGCAATAAGGCAGGAAACGAGAAGAGCAATGTATATCTGGATAGTGACACATCAGACAGTAACTATGAAACGGTCAGCGTAAAGATTGCCATTACCGAACCCCTGACCGGCACCATCGGTGTGACAACGAAAGACTTGCCTACCGCCGGCAGACCTGTCACAATCGCAACCGGTGCAGCTGCAGGTAAAAACTACAGCACAAACATTACGAGTGACAAAAATGGCTATGAAATCGGACATGCTTCCAACCCTACAGAGTTAATTTTGAAGGTGACGGGCGATCCGGATCCTGCTCCTGCTCCTGTAACGGCACCTACCATTTCGGAACAACCGAAAAACCTTGAAATTACATACGGCAAAACCGGAAACTTTACAGTTAAGGCGACGGCCGCAACCGATACGGCATATAAGCCTTTACAATATCAGTGGTACAAGAATACAACAAACAGCAATACAGGCGGAACTAAAATTGAAGGAGCAACATCAGCGACTTACAGCGTTCCAACCGATACACCAGTTGGCAACTACTATTATTACTGTGTAGTAACGGCAACCCGTACGGACAATCAAGAATCGGCAACAGCAACAAGCGAAATTGCTAAGCTTACGGTTTCCAAAGCACCTGTTACAGTCACAGTGAACAACCAAAACGCATACATCAATGGAACGCTTCCGGCTAACAGCTACAAGGCAGACGGACTGGTAAACGGCGATAACTTTGATGAGACAGATGTACAATACGAGTACAAGAATGCGGAAGGCAAAACCGTGACACCGAATTTGGAACAAACGGGAACTTACGCGATTAAGATTTCAGGGCTTACACTTGCGAATACAGATAATTATGATGTCACTTATAAGCCGGGTACTTTGACCGTCATCCCAAAAACATCCGGCGGCAGCGGTGGCTCCTCTACGAGAACCGAAGTTATCACAACCGGAACTATAGACAGCAAAGTAACAAGCTCGCCGACAGAAGTCAAGAATGAAACAAAGACTGACGCGAACGGCAACAGTGTGACAACTGCAACAGTTACGGTTTCCTCTGCGAACCAGAGGGAAATCTTAAGGCAGGCGAAGGCAAACAAGTCCGGCGAAATCATCATCAAAGTTTCGCAGAACGAAGTCAAGGACGGCGCTAAGCTCGAGCTGAACCTCGATAAATCTTTCATTCAGTCCATCATCAACGATACCGATGCGAAGCTGACGGTGCAGACGCCAAGCGGCGAAAAGACTTTCACGCAGGACGAACTGAAGAAACTTGCGGCAGAAGCGACAGGAAACACGGTAACGATTGACCCGACGAGCGCAGGCACAACCGAGCCGACCGACCCAACCGAACCGACCGACCCGGCGGCAGACAAGAACGCAAAACTCATCAAGGGCATCGGCAATACAAGCATCGTACTGAAGTCCCAGCTGACGAAGAACGGAAATGTGCTTCTGACCTGGACGAAGTCGAAGGGCTACAAGGTAGACTATTTCGAATTCTACCGCTCTGTAAAGAGATACAGCGGCTACGGCACGAAGGCATTCTTCACGACGGCAGACGGAAGCTGGTCGAAGTACCTGAACAATAAAGAACTCAAAGCAGGAAACACTTACTACTATAAAGTTCGCGGCGTTCGCGTCATCGACGGACAGAAGTACTATACACAGTGGTCAAACAAAGCTTGGAGAACCATTAAATAGAATATAAAATGTTGAAAAATAATGAGGCAGTTAAATGTGAACTGCCTCATTTTTTTCTTGTGATTGTTTCCACAATGGCATATAATTTAGTATATGGCAACATATACTAAAACTATCGGCGTTTTTCCAAAAAATGAAAGTGGGTGATTATGTGATTAACAAAGCATATTTTGGAGAAAGCAAAAACATTGAATTCAAGCGCGAGATTCCAAGCAATCACGAAAAACTTTTAAAAGATATTATCGCTTTTTCGAACAGTACGGGAGGACAGGTAATCCTTGGCATTGAAGACGAAACCGGTATCGTCTGCGGCATAGGAGAGCAGAGTCCGTTTAAACTGTCAGACTCGATATCGAACATGATTTCGGATGCCTGCACACCGCAAATAGAGCCCGATATTTCAATACAAACGGTAGAGGATAAAACGATTCTTGCGATTGATATTGCGCCGGGAAAATTCAGACCGTATTACCTTGCGAATAGAGGAAAAGAAAGCAGCACCTATATCAGAATCAATGGGACGAGCAGACCGGCAGATGCGAGGAAGCTACAGGAATTGGAGTTGGAAGGTCAAAACATATCTTATGACACGCTTCAGGAAATCGGCTGCGAATATGATGAGGAAAAGGCACTAAAGCTATGCAGAAAAATGAAGCAGACCGCGATGGATTCTTGTGAAACAGAGGAGGAACGACTTACGGTAAAAGAATTGACATTGGAAAAATTGCATGACTTTGGTGTGCTTTGCAGGGTTGGCAGAAACCCATATCCGACACATGCTTTTAATCTTTTGACGGATAACACGAACAAGGCCGCTAAGATACAATGCGCTTTGTTTAAAGGAACAAGCAGGGACATCTTCATTGACCGAAAAGAGTTTAGGGGACCAATATATGAACAGATTGATGAAGCGTACCACTTCGTTTTGAGGCACATTGATATGGGTGCGGAAATCGAAGGTATATACCGAAGGGATATGTACGAACTTCCGATATCAGCAATCAGAGAAACCATCGCAAATGCTGTTTTGCACAGAAGCTATCTCGATAAATCCTGCATACAGGTCTGCATTTATGACGATAGAATGGAGGTCTCTTCTCCGGGAATGCTTTATGGAGGGTTAGACATAGAGACTGCGAAGAGGGGAAAGTCAACATGCAGAAATGAAGCAATCGCAGAAGCGTTTCATTATATGCATATTGTCGAAGCTTGGGGAACCGGTTTGCCGAGGATTATAAACAGATGTCGGGAATACGGTTTGCCGGCTCCACTGTTTGAAGAATTCGGCGACGGGTTTAAGGCGATTCTTTTTAGAAGAGAAAGGAAACTTGTTAATCAAGTGAAAGAATCTGATTATAAGCATGACACTCAAGCTGACACTCAACATGACACTCAAGTTGGCATCCAACATGACACTCAAGACACTTCAAAAGATGTCTTGAGCCGAATTGCTGAATTGATAAGACAAGACAATAAAATCACTACAAAGGACATTGCACAGGAATTAGGTGTGAGTGTGTCCACCGTTAAGCGACGGATCAAATCCATACCGAATATTTCTTATATCGGAAGTGGTTTCAGCGGACACTGGGAGATTCGTGATTAAAAGAATTAAATACTGAGGCAATTCACATTGAACTGCCTCAGTTAGTACATTCGATTATTCTGTTTTCGCGAACTTAATCGGCAAAGCAATCTGCGTAACATAAGCATCTTTATTTGCACCGTGCGTCGGCGAACCTTCCATATAAATATTGCGGAAGTAGCCGTGCGGTGTCAAGCCGTTTTCGGCAGCGTAATCCAAAAGGCGCTTGTGCACCTGTGGGAAGTTCTCGTAAGCGCCACGGTAATAGATGCAGATTGCAGATGTCTGCGGGAATTTACGGATGCACGAACCGACGCTGTCCGATGCGACCGGAATGATGTACAGACCGTCAGAATCGGAGTCCGCAGATACCTGAATGCACATTTTATGCTCGTTATCCAAACGATATTGGTGCATGGTATCAATATAAGCCTGACGAAGTTCTGCGGTTTTCTGTGCCAAATCTGCATCGTGGAATTCATGGGAAAATCCTGTGAAGGCCGGAAGCGTTACATTGCAGACCTCCATTTCCTCAATACTTGTGTGCGTCTGACGAAGCTGAAGCTGAGCGATATACTGGTCAAGCTGGCTCCGGAGACGAACGAGACGATCGATTTGCTCGTTCAGATGCGTTGTATCATCAAAATAGTTTCGAATTTCAGTGAGTGACAAGCCTAAATTCTGAAGCGTGCGAATCAGGCGAATGTGTACGATGTTGTCGGTACTATAGTAACGGAAGCCGCGGTTGCCGTCCTTGAATGCAGGCTTCACTAAGCCCAGATCTTCGTAATTTATAAGCATTCGGCGTGTAATCCCCAAAGCTCTGGTTACTTCGCCCATTTGAAAAAGATTCTTATTTTCGTTATGCATATAGTACCTGCCTTTTTACATCTCAAAAAAATTTTAAATTTTTTTAAGTTTTTTTCATAAAACACTTGACTTGCACATCGGTGTGCGGGATATAATCATTATATATAATTGCTATTCGTATGTCAAGATTCAGATGGCATGCAATCAGCAAAGAAACTCACAAAACAGAGGGGGAAAACAAAAATGAATAAAAAGAAAAGCCTGGTTTTGCTCTTAGCACTGTCTCTGGTAATTTCCATGATTCCGCTGCAGGCATCCGCAGCTGTAAAAAGCGCAGGAACTCCGGCGGAAGTGCAGAGTCTGACTTCAAGCGAAAATTTAGAGCATAATTTTGTGAATGTGACGGCAAACGGAACTTCCTTGTATGTGGAAGTGGAAACTCCGATTCAGGCGTCGGAGTTCAATGTATCCGTCAGAAAAGTGCAGTCCGGCGGCTCGAGCGCATGGTACACCCGCGTTTACCCGACAAATGCCGGCGACTATTATCGCTTTGAATTCAGTCTGCCGAACTATGTACCGAGAGCAGGCGGAGCGCTCAGCGGTGACTATGTGCTGATTATCACGATGAAGAGAGGCACCGGCACAAGCGATGTTTTCTATAAAAACTGTGCTTTCCGCGTGTCAAACGGACAGTTCTCGATTTTGCAGTACGATAAAATCATGAAAGAAAACGCAAGACTGGATAAGAAGGCAAACAAGAAAAAGGTTTCCAATTTCAAGAAAACCAATATGAGCGATGTGAAATCCATTTGCTTCCGTGATCCGGTGACGAAAAAAGTTGCCTCCGTGACATCGAAAAAGGTGAAGTACTTTAAGACCGTTTCCAATAAGGTTGTAAAGGGCGCAAGCACGGACTACGAAAAGCTTTTGAAGATTTATGAGTATGTAGCAGAGAATTTCTACTATGATGATATTGCATTTTCCAGCGGAACGAAACAGTATGTCGATCCGTACCGCAATCTCTACAATATGAGAAACAAGAAGAAGAGTGCAAACAGCCAGGGTGGCAAGGTTGCAACGACCTGCGTGGGCTACTCAGCTGCAGTATGTGCGCTTGCCAGAGCACAGGGCATTCCGACCAGAATCGTAAACGGACACCACATCAGCCTGAACAACAGTAGTTTTAACACATGGTCGACCGAAAAGAATATTACCGAACTTGACCACTGGTGGAATGAGTGCTATGTGGACGGACGCTGGATTACCGTCGATGCAACGCCGGGCAACAGCAACAAGTGGAACAGAAACACCAACAAGTGGACTTACACAGGTTTGACGAACTATATCTATTTCGACCCGACACCGGAACAGCTTGCAACATCGCATGTGTTGCTTGAGATTAAGGGTGCATAAAGATAGTAATGAAGAAACTGTCGCGCAGCTGACTAAAATCGACTGTGCGGCAGTTTTTTTTAGTGTGCTCTTTTCAGCCTCGTAGTGTCGAATTTTGCCGGAAAGCGTCGGAATTTTCTATGATGTAATTTCCATCATAGAAAGCAAGCTCTTTCCGAAGGCAATCGGCTGTCACAGCATTTTCTCCGTCAGGGAGCAAAACACAGGACATCGCTTGTGTGACCGCCTTGAGTTTCATTTTCTGGAGCTTGGAAAAGTCGACCCTCGAAAGCCACTTGAGGAAATGACGCAGATTGAAAAACTTGCGGTCTATTTAAGATATGCCGATGATGAAAACTACAAAGACTCCATACAGGAAATATGCGGAAGTGAGGAGGGAATCATCATGGCTGAAAACTTATATCGAACGGTAACGAAGGAAGAGCGAGAGGCAGCATGGCGGAATGTCGCATGATGTATCAGCACGATATAGCCTCGATGCGCGAAGATGCACGAAAGGCTGGTCTTGCAGAAGGTCTTGCAGCGAGGGTGCCGCACAGGAAAAACGCGAAATTGCGAAATAAAATATACCCTATAAAGTGGACACAACAAGAAGAAGGGTTCCTTGAAAATGGA